>Ga0114975_10002874_pt1 | contig 11677 bp, 10 predicted proteins | sample S_130626_EF_Meta_FD_87031 | JGI IMG/M metagenome (GOLD analysis project Ga0114975, IMG submission 87031) | Freshwater microbial communities from Lake Simoncouche, Canada to study carbon cycling - S_130626_EF_MetaG | ecosystem: Environmental > Aquatic > Freshwater > Lake | place: Lake...
AACATCATCACGGCTGAATGCCGTATTGCAGATGTTCTTGAACCGGATGACATCAATATCTACCGTCAGCTAGCTGGCGGTACCACCGCGGCGAACATCCTTCACGGTTCTGCAAATGCCATTGGCGGACAGAATGCCGTCGTGAAATGGCGCTGGGGAGCAGGTGCATCCGAGCTGCTTATTGATGGAGCACCTCAGGGAATCAAGTTTGCACTTGGAGAGAATCCAACACGTTCGAACGGCAGTCGGCAGGGACGCTACCCTGCTACGAGGATGGGAGTCGAGCGTGTCATCCGCAGTGCCTTTCAAAGGGCACAGGATTACCGTGTAGCTCAGAAGCTCGCAAAATCTGGAAGCGGGCCCGCAGTTCCAACGGACTATCAACTGGAAGCCATCGCAGAAATTTTGGAAGGTAAGCGCCTTGTGCACTGCCATTCCTATAAGGCCGATGAAATCCTTGCGATGATTCGCATCGCGGATGACTTTAAGTTCAAAATCGCCACCTTCCAGCATGTCCTCGAGGGCTATAAAGTTGCCAATGAAATGGCCGCGCATGGTGCAGGTGGTTCGACGTTCTCTGACTGGTGGGGATACAAGATCGAGGCCTTTGATGCCATTCCAGCCAATGCAGCATTTATGCATCAGCGCGGTGTAGTGTCATCATTGAACTCGGATTCGAGCGAGCTAGCGCGCCGAATGAATCTCGAAGCAGCGAAGTCGGTCCGTGACGGTGGACTATCGCCAGCAGATGCCTTCAACCTTGTGACGATAAACCCTGCAAAGCAGCTGCGTATCGACAACCGAACGGGTTCTCTAAAGCCCGGTAAAGACGCTGATGTTGTGTTGTGGTCGAAAGATCCATTATCCGTCGATGCGGTTGCATTGAAGACATGGGTGGATGGAAAGCTTCTGTTTGATCGTAAGGCTGACATAGCTGAGCGTGCGCTGCTAGCCAAAGAGGAAGAAGCACTACGGAAGCAGTTCACCGTTCCGGTGAAGACAGCGATAACAGATACGGTGAAAGCCTGCCCTGTGCTCGTTCCCCAACCTACACAAAAACAGACAAAGGCACGCGCGCAGAGAATCGCACTTGTCGGTGGAACCGTCCACGATGGCATCGGTAATTCAATCAACAATGCAGTCGTATTGATAAACGAGGCGGGGCTGATTGAAGCCGTTGGTAAAGCAGATTCTGTATCTGTTCCAGCTGGTTACCGAAAGGTGGATGTCACGGGTAAGCATATCGCTCCTGGCTTCTTCGATGCGATTTCGACTGTTGGAGTGAACGAAATCGGATCTCGCCGGGAAACCCAAGATTACTCTGAAATGGCATCGTACTCACCTGAGCTGTACGTTGGGCGATCCGTCAATGTTGATGCAGAAACAGTCGCCGTTGCACGTGAAGCTGGTGTTCTTCTCGCAAATGTCGTACCGGTAGGGGGAAGCATATCTGGATCATCCAGTGTGGTTCACCTCGACGGATGGACATGGGAGCAGTTTGCCATCCGAAAGCAATCTGGCGTATCACTTCAGTTTGGCGCTAGAAATGCTGCATTTGAGAGTCACGGACACAACCATGATCTCACAGCTGGTGCCGAAACTCCTGAAGCCGAGCAGGTGACAGTCCCAGATATGGGCATAAAGATTGCTGGCTTAGATGGATTTATTGCGGATGCTCGTCGTTACTATGAAGCGCGTGCAGTGGATGCATCCGTTCCGCGTGACTTACGGTTTGATGCCTTCCAACCTGTGCTCGAACGACGTATCCCGATGTTGATCAATGTGGACGGTGAACGTGAGATTCTCGATGCTCTGGCCTTCGCGAATAAGCACAATATCTGTCCAGTCTTGGTTGGGTGCAGGGGCGCAGATAGAGTCCTAGGTCAGATCAAGGCAAGCGGCGTTGGTGTCCTGATTCCTTGGACGGTTAACTTGCCACGAACCGATGATCATCCTTTTGATGACCAATACACGTTCCCATCTAGATTTGCAGCGGCTGGCATTCCATATGCGTTGACATCGAGCGGCTCCAGCGACAATACCCGTTGGCTTCCTTTGGCCGCAGGAATGGCAACAGCATATGGGTTGACCCGTGCACAGGCATTGGAGGCAATCACATCGGCTCCAGCGAAAATCCTTGGCGTTTTCGACACAATTGGATCCATCACGGCAGGCAAACATGCAACACTTAATGTGTTTACCGGGCATCCCCTTGAACCGACATCCCAGCTTTCAGCATCCTATATCGCCGGTGCTGAGCTTGGACAGACAAGCAGACAAGCGATGCTGAAAGCAAAGTGGAGCAGGCGCCCAATCAATGATTGATGTCATCAGAATTGGACACGCGGGAAGTCCGCATGGATGCTGGATTGCGGGATGGGTCAAGGAGCAGTTGCTTCATGAGAATCCTACGACAGAGATTATTCTCGTTCCAGTTACACCATCACTAACGGACTTTGCTGAAGCCGACACGATACCAACTGCGTTGAGCGAGACCGACATTGTTGTTGTAGACGGTAGTTTTCTACCAACAATGGATGCTGCAGGTGTTGTTGTTGCAGCAGTGTGTGAACGTGCTGATCCACGTCACTGCATTGTGGGCAATGGTGAAGCAATAACGGTTTGGCATCCCTGTCTTGCAGCTGTCCTTCGTGTTACGGATCCATTGGTACGCGTTGAAATAGAACCAACGCTTATTGATGTGTTCGATAATGTTGCACATTTGAAGCAGTCGGCTTCGATATCCACAATGATGCCTGTCCACGCACTCTCACGTGTTCACGGTCAGCGGCTGGGGCAAACACCCGTTGAAGCAGAAGATGTGCTTCCAATCTGTGGTCAAGCCACAGTTTTAGTCTATTCAAAGGAAGCGGATAAAGCGCTCGGGACGATGATCTTCGGCGAGCTCAACGCGGTAGACACGCGCCGAGAGGTCACAGTTGAGCGCTACTTTAAGGCACAACTCGATGCTAGATTTCACGACAACGTATGTTGTTATGCAACCGGCAGTGATCGCTTCCTCTACTTGTTTGTAACGATTGTCGTCGGGACGACGCTTTACAAGACACGGAGCGGAGCACATATTACAGCGCTTAGTTCTATTGTTGACCAAGCGATTGATGACTTGGAACGTCAGGCTGGTGTAAAGCTCCGAGTTTGAACGGATCGTTAGGATTATCGGGCTAGCCGGAGATTCGGTCTGGCATGCCCGGCTTTGACTTTTGCCAAAAGCGAAATGATAACCGAACCATAGAGAAGCAAGTGGATCCAAGCACCAAGACGTGCAGGACCCACATGTAGTGCCAAGATTCCATCAATTTGGTGAAGACTAATTGTCTTGATCAATGTGTATGTGAGACAAGCCGAAAGTGCCAAAACAGTTGGGAGCACAGGTTTTATCTGCTGTTTGAACTTAATCAGCAGCCCAACCAGACCAACCGCGCTAATACCAGTAACAAACAGAATCAACTTTGCTTGCATCGGACGCCGGTCACCGTACCAGCCGCCTTGTTTTGCTACCATTCGGACGTTGTCGGCAACATCCCCGCCAAGGTTCATCAAGTGCATGAAAGCCAGCACACAAAGAACAAGGGTTATCGTTAGGTATAGCTTCCCCAGTGGACTGCGCTTAGATGCCTCTTCATGGCGATGATAGAGATAGGCTGCAACTGCAGCTGCAAAGAAGTAAGCAATTCCAGAGAAAATTTGTAGCGACAGGTTCACAGGTTATCCAAACTGAATGTGCGAAGCCTCTGGATGATTTTCATTGCTATGTGATGCGCCTGGCTTCCCAAGCAAGCTAAACATCCCACGCTTATAATCTTCGACTCCAGGTTGATCGAAAGGGTTCACACCCATCAAGTAACCTGAGATGCCACATGCACGTTCAAAAAAGTAAATTAATCCACCTAGATGATAGGCATCTAGCTTAGGAATATTCAGGGTTAAATTTGGTACTCCACCATTTGCATGTGCAGTTGCGGTTGCTTTCCATGCTGCATCGTTCACTGTGGTCATTTCGCGGCCGACAAGGTACGCGAGCTCATCAATAGGATTCCCATCGGGTACCAGAAGCGTAGGCTCTCCAGACTCGATCCGCAGAAAAGTCTCCATCACAATGCGCCGTCCATCTTGCATATACTGCCCCATACTGTGGAGGTCTGTCGTGTACTCAACGCTTGCAGGGAAAAGTCCAATGCCGTTCTTCCCTTCACTCTCTCCAAAGAGCTGCTTCCACCATTCCAACAGGAAATGCAAGCGTGGTTCAAACGATGCAAGAACCTCAATGTTAATGCCCTTTTGCATCAAGAGGTTACGTACAGCCACATACCAAAGGATGGGATTATTTGAGATGTCACCTTGTGTGCACTTTGCATACATGTCGGATGCACCACGGACTAGCTCATGAATGTCGACTCCTGCAAAGGCGATGGGAAGGAGACCAACCGGCGACAGAACGCTATAACGGCCACCAATTGCATCTTCAATAGGAAATGTCTTATAGCCATTTAGTGTGGCGAGTTGGCGTAATGCTCCCCGATTTTTGTCAGTTGTAGCGACAACACGATCAGCAACGCCATTAGGATATTTTGCAGTCAGATGGTCAAGAATCACACGAAATGCAACGGCTGGCTCTGTTGTCGTACCAGACTTACTAACGACATTGACTACGTAATCTTGCGTATCCAGCTGACGAAGGAGGTTTGCATGATAAGCGGCAGAAACATTTTGCCCGGCATATGCAATGGCATCTGGATTCGGTGAAAGGGCATCCACAACGGCGCGAGTACCAAGGTAGGAGCCACCAATGCCCACAACGACCAGCTTGTCTGCATGATCATGTAGTCGCTCTGCCGTAGCGACGATATCGTCGATGAGCGATTTTGGAGCAACTTCCGCTGGATTGAGCCATCCGATGAAATCATTTCCAGGTCCTAATCCTGTTGAGAGCAGCGTGTGTGCTGTATCCACACGGGCACTTTGTTGCCTAATCAACTGGTCAGAAAGAAACGGATAAACATTGGTTGGGTTAATCGAGATCATGACAGCGAATTGTAACACCGTCAGGGCTGATTTCAGGTTGTCTGTTTATTTGATTTTAGTTCGGATATCAGCAATGCCTGAGCGCGCATTTTGTACAAGACCCGGTTCGGTCCCTGGATTGTCAATCACAAGCTGTAAAGCAGAAATCGCCGTTTTGTAGTCTTTTTCCTGATAGTAGGTGAGTGCCTTGATAAACAATCCGGCTCCCCGTTGCTGTCCACTTATCCTGAGTAAGAGCCCGCGGTCAAGAAAGCGTCGCGCATTTGCACCTGCCTGTTGCTGAAGGAAGAGCTGGCCCAGCGTAAAGTATGCTTCTACGGGAAAGGCAGGCTGCTTGCCTTTGTCGAGACCCGTGATGAGCTTTGCCGCCGCTCCGAGCTGTCGCTTTGTCAATAAGTCTTTGAGAAGATTGGTTGTTCCGGGAGTAATTTTCCCAGTCGAAATGGCATTTGTAACGCGCTTGTCTGCAGTTCCAAATTCGGAAACCATACTTGAAATAGTTGCGCTGAAGACTGGAGCATCGGTAAACCCTTCGATTCGCCCTTCAGGTTCACCATTTGCATTCGTCAACAAAAACGTCGGAAGTGTGCCAACACCCGTCTTTGATGCAAGTGCACGTCCTTCTCGTTCCGTGTTTAGGCGCACACATACTACCTTTGTTAATGTAGCCTGAACCGTAGGATTTGGAATCGTCTCCTTGTCCATCTTCTTACAGTACGTACACCAGTCTGCATAGAAGTCAATAAGAATAGGCCGGCGTGTTCGCTTGGAATCTGCAACAGCATCCTTCCAGGATGTGTACCACTTTACTTTTTCAGGCATACGGCATTCTATTAGCCCAACCACGGTCTGGCAACGCTCAAACTGGTATTGTAGAGGCGATGCAAACGCAAGTTTCAATCCGTCGTCGCGGCCCCAAACCGCAGTCCATTTCCGATTTGACCGCAAAGGTCGATGCATCCGTACGTGCGCTACGGACAACCGGTGTTCCGTTTACCATTCAGGATGTCGCGGACCACAGTGGTATTTCAAGGGCATCCCTGTACCGGATTGAAGGCCTCCGCGAGCGGATTGGTGTCCATGGAGACCAGACAACCACCCGCCCGATTAATGCACGGGAACTGAAGGCTTTGCGCAGGGAGCTTGAGAGTGTTCGGGAAGAGAGATCCGCAGCAGTCAAGGAAAATCGTCGCCTACAGATTGAGCTTAACCGGGCCGTTCGCCGAATCGATGAGCTGATGTTGGACGGAACAGAAAAGTCGCAAGCAGCTAAATCGGCTGAACAGAAAGCTGAAACGGCTGTTGCTGACCGTGACGGTGTCTATGCGGAAGGATTTCAGGCCGGATTACGCGCGGCCTCGCAAAAAGGACGCGGGATGGCTCCCGCGGCTGGCTCTGAGGACCTGAATGTTGCGGCGGCAAGACTTCCACGTGCGGCAATGCTGAAAGCACGCCGGACACTTGCTCTTGCGATACACCCAGACCTGTTTCAGGATAACCCGGCTGCACAAGTACTCGCCGGCGAGATTTTCAAGCTACTCAATCAACTCGCGACGCCAGGGCAAGGACCATCGGATAAACGTTACTAGCCATCGCACACACACCAATTATTAGTGCACTTTCCGATGAACCTTGCTCTAAGTGCTATGCCAAAACTCAAACACACTTAGCGTAACCTACCAAGTCCTCGATCTCAGCAGCTCGCTTCTGTACTGAAATGTGTCTGTCAGCTGTCGGGTGACCAACGCTCCCAGAATCCAATCACCAATGAACCATCCCGGTACAGCAAACTCGATCTGATCGTTGATGATCGTGTCACCTGCCTCCGACACAAAGGAGTGCGAGTGCTCCCAATGTGCGAAGGGCCCGATAGTCTGAATATCTGTAAAGGTATACGGTGGCGTCACATTTTTGAACTTGGACACCCATGGGAAGCGCAAAAAGGTGCCTTTAGGCGACATCCAAATCGTAAGGGATGCCCCTTCAGCCACACTGAATTCCCTGTCACCAACAGAAACTTTCATTTCTGGAGGTGACAAGGTTTCAAGTGCAGCAGGTTTGCTGTGGAATTCCCAGACTTGGTGAATATCCGCTGATACACGCGTTGATGTTTTGAACGTCCGTCGCTTACCAGCCATCCACCAGAGCGGAGATTTAGTCAATCTTTACACCGCGCCACAGCCACCTGAGAGATTCAGGTAACAGAGATCTTCCATGATTATCGGAGTGGAACCCTTGTCCCATGATGAATTTGTAATCGTAGCCGCTATACGCCAGAGCTTTATCCATTTGCATGTTTGCGAGCGGCCAGTTACCGAATGGATTGTCGAGGTCATTGGTGCCATCTTGTAGAAAAACCCGGATATTTTTAGGGTTTCCCTTCGACTTTCGAATGAGGGTAGGGTAGTTATGACCGCCACCAATTCCCGTCGCACCTCCCTGTAGATTCACATAGCTACCAATCCAGGACAGGACTTTGTGGAACTGATCAGGACGTTCCCATGCGACTGTGAATGCGCAAATGGCACCGCTGGATAACCCGGCAATTGCACGATTCTCTGCGCCATCCCGAAATGGCCACTTTGCAGAGACCAAAGGAAGAACATCCTTCATAAGGAACTCAGAATACTTAGGCGACAGGGTGTCGTATTCCACTGAGCGGTTTGAACGGCCATCTGCGTAGGTGCCAGGAGTAATGAAAACTCCGATGATCTGGGGAATTTCCTTGGATGCAATCATATTGTCAAAGACAGGCTGCATATAGTTCTTAGCCCATTGACCGTCTTGAAAGACCATTAAACAAGCAGGCTTGCTCTTCGAGTAGCCATTTGGGACGTACACCCAGATATCCCGGTCGGTGCCAGCGTACACAGTGCTCGTGATCTTCGGCAGCTGTATCAGCTCACCTTTTGGAACGCCCGGTTGCGGCTTACATTTGTCCGGAAGGAAGTGATATTCAAAGTCACCAGAACCGATTTGCCGGCCTTCATTGGTTACCGTCCATCGGAAACCTGTACCGCTGTTGAACTGCTCCGCAAACGCAATCCAACCAGATTGGCCTATTACCACTGGGTTGTTAGGCTTTGCATCGGGGTGTGCAAAACGCAATGCAATTTCATCGGTGGGGGAGGCTCGAACGTACCAAATTCCGCGACTGCCGTTGGTGCGCAGTACGACTTTGGTGTCTCCCGCGACTGTCCCTAAAACTCCTAGAGCTTTGGTTTCGTTTTGTACGCCACCGGATGCAATCGCAAGATAAGCATCATCAAACGAAGACTGAATAATAGGTGCGTGCAACGCCGGCTGTGCCGGCAACAAGAAAATCATTTACTTACCTCCAACAACCATCGTAACTAGATAGTAATAACAGACGGGCGCAGTGAACAATAATGAATCAAACCGGTCAAGGACCCCGCCGTGCCCTGGCATGATTCCACCAAAATCCTTGATTCCAACATCCCGTTTCATCGCTGATTCACAAAGGTCACCAATCTGACCCAGAACACCGCATAAGACTCCGAGGACAATGCAGTGGATGGTTGGGATGTTTATCCATCGTCCCCAAGCAAGTCCCATCAGGACAGCAAAAATGATTCCGCCGATTGATCCTTCAATAGTCTTATTCGGCGACAGCGATGGAGCAAGCTTGCGTTTCCCAAAGCGCCTCCCAACAAAATAGGCGCCGGCATCGGTGGTCCACGTCATCGCCATCACATAAAGAACGACCCAAGCCCCAAATGGGGTAGACGGGAATGGAGTAGGCGAGACCACACCAGGAAAGGAGCGAAGCTGAATCAAATAGGACATCAGCCAGCCAGCATAGAAAACCCCGAGTAGAGTCACGCCTGTGTTTACCAGGGGTTCCGTTTCTCGCCGAACTACTTGATGAATCAGTGTTCCGATCAACAAGACAACAAGCAGCGCAGGCAGTAGCTGTTCAAGGACGGACCGGCTGACACTCCATGCGGCGAAGTGGCTTACAAATACGGCGATGTAAGCAAGGATTGAAGATGGTCGGAAATGACGCATCCGCATGGCGCGAAAGAATTCACCAGCTCCGAGCACAGACACGCTGGCAAGTGCAACCACAAAAAGCACACCGGGTGCTGCAGGTGATATTTCGAAAAAGACCAGCCCGAGGAGCAATGGAATGCCAATCATCGATGAAAGCAGCCGCACGGCGAGTCCAGCCGGCATCGCATCAGCGACAGCACGCGCTCGTTCCTGCGCATCCCGAGCCGCCTCCCGCGCAGTCGTCACGGCTACATCTTGGGCATCCCGAACCCGTATGCGTGCATCCTCAGCTGCATCTATCGCTTTCTTTCGGGCATCATCAAGTCGTTGACGCGCCTGCTGTGTTGCATCGTCTACATTCATCGTCCACGACTCCCTAAATCAGGGGAACTGGAACCGCTCGTAACCACTGCATAGAAATGTTCGAGATTGCCGCAATAGCCACCGTGAGTAGTCACCGCTGTGGGATACGAATCGATGTTAGCAGAAAGTTCCATCAGCGAATTAGTACCCGTAGTGACCGTGCCTTCACATCGATTTCGATCGGAGTTGACCCTCGAACTTCACCATCGATGTTGATCTGCTGAGGCGGAATCGCATTCATCTTGATGGAGCGTGCCTGGAAGAGCTTTATGCGGGAATCGTGTACATGATGACCTCGCTGAAGTAACATCAACAACCCCAAACGCTGTAATGGGGGAACATTTTCAACGATTAGAACATCCATCCGGCCGTCGTCCACTTCAGCGCCCGGCGCGGCTGGAAGCCCGGCACCGTAAACTTGCCCATTGAGGACACTGACGAGTAACGCTTTCGGGACATCGAGATCGACATCCTCAGTTTTCAGCGTCAAGCGGAATGGCTTGTATACAAGTATGGATTTCAGAATGGCCAAGATGAACGCTGGCTGACCACGCAAAAACCGTATGCCGGAATTCATGGTCTTCATGACATGCGAGTCGAAGCCAATCCCAGCATTATTGATGAAAATGCTGCCATTGATCGTCCCGACATCGATGTACCGGATTGTCCCGCCCATGATGGCAAGGCACGCTTGTTCGACATCGAGAGGAATACCAAGATTACGAGCAAAATCATTGCCGGTTCCAACCGGAAGCACGCCAAGGTTGGTATCCGTTCCATAAATCCCGCGTGCGACATCGCCGACGGTTCCATCGCCACCACAGGCAACAATCGTAGGAACCTTGCCCGCGTATTGTTTTGCAAGCTCTGTAGCGTGGCCGGCCCGGAGGGTTGGGACCCACTCAAATGCATTTCCAAGGTGCAATTTTGCCTGTTCAACTAGAACAGCCCCTTGCCCTCGTCCAGCCGTTGGGTTATAGATGACTACGCCGCCTTCAACGACAATGTTTTCAGTGGTCATTAAGTTGGAGTATAACCGGGACACAGCATTTAGGCATCTGATGCTGCACGGAATCACCGATGGTAAGACATAGCCCCAAAATACTTCTCGTCCTTCCATGGTGTGAGCCGGGTAAATGGGTCTTTAAAGGTCACGGTCAAACCCATCGAGTAGAGATATGTTCCGTCCCTGAGCTACATGGATATCGAACGCTCAAAGGAATCTTGCAGAGTACGCTACGCATCGCGAGGCAAACCAAGTCATCTGACTGCATTGTTAGCTGGGAGGCAACATCAGCCATTGCTACAAGATTCGCAAGAAGCATCAGTCGCAGCGATGCGAAGTGGATTGCACTTGGAATCATCCCCAAGTCGAAAAACAGCCAAATAAACCGAATTTTGTCACAAGCACTTTCTCGTGCAACCGCTGTGACTTGCTTCAGTAAGCACGACATCAAGACGCTTCGAGACACGATTGGCGTTCAAGCGTGTGCCATTACGCCTACAGTTTGGAGCTCCGATATTTCCTCGATGCGTGAAAAATCAGTGGAATGGCTTGCCGTTGGTGCCAGTAACCGTGATGACTCTACGCTCGCACGAGCTGCGGAAGGATGCGGCATCCGGGTGGCTCGCTATACGAGTCAAGTGACAACTCCATCCGATGCGCTCGACTGGCGTATTAATGCAAACCCTCAAGAAGTTGACGATGCATTTCACCTCCACCGTTATCACTTGGCTATCCTCAGGTCCTCCGGGTATGCATCGGGTCTATCCGTTGCTGTACGGGCTGGATTTGCCAAACAGCTGCTTATTGCAAGCGACACGCCGCAAATGCGTGAGTTGATCCGTGATCAAGAAAACGGATTACTCGTCAGGCTGGGGGATTCCGCTCACTTGGCTGAGATGATTCGGATGGTCCTATGTGGCGATGTTGATGTTCAGAAGATATCGGGGGCTCTTCGGCATGATTGCCTCGAGCGACATACATATGCTGTGCTACGAGAACACATTGAAATGATGGTGGAAACGTGCATCTGACATTTGATGGAAGCCGTGAGCGTGTAGTTGCAGGACTGATGTCTGGGACATCTGTGGATGCCATCGATGTCGCTCTGGTACGCATTACACCGGATGCTGCCATTATGGATATCGATGTCATTGCATATTCGGAAATACACTGGACATCTGAAGAGCGTGATGCCATTTTGCGTGTTTCTACCGAAAGCGTAACCGCGCAGGAAATTGCAATCGTCGACAG
>Ga0114975_10002878_pt1 | contig 11664 bp, 22 predicted proteins | sample S_130626_EF_Meta_FD_87031 | JGI IMG/M metagenome (GOLD analysis project Ga0114975, IMG submission 87031) | Freshwater microbial communities from Lake Simoncouche, Canada to study carbon cycling - S_130626_EF_MetaG | ecosystem: Environmental > Aquatic > Freshwater > Lake | place: Lake...
AAATGGTTATGATGTGTTATTTCTTTGACAAGTGCCGTCGGGACAAAATTAAAGTAGATACTACATTTATATATGATATTGCATCAGTAGCCAAACGTCATTGGAATGCAGACTTTAGTCCTATGAGCAATTTCTGGGTGCAATGTAACATGGCCTACATCGGATGGCATAATCTTACTGTAGGAAACGGTACTACACCACATTTCTATAAAGAACCTAATCACGGTTATCCGTTCTTAGTAGAACAATTGAAAAAGGATCTTCCACATCACTTGTTCCCAGATGCTCGGTCAGGATCAGAATTTAGACCCGATTCTGGAGATCTGTTTCTATGAGGGATGGACAATGGGATCAACCAAAACCCTTTAAACAGATAAGGAAAGAATTAGAATTAGGCACTGTTTGCGCTATTCCTGGATGCGGGCAAACTTTAACTACAATGTTAGGACCAGGTTCAGAAGCGTTGTGTAGAGAGCATCAGCTACAACAAAGAGAATATGGCGGATACGGAAGACTTGATCGTCCGCATACGTTTCATCGAGCAGATACTTGTGCGTGTTGCGGACAAGATATTAACGATGATCCTCGTTGGGAGAAAGCGGAAAAGTTCTTTAACACTAGTCTAAATGAACAACAGAAGCATGAAGTTAAACGTAGATACAATCACGGAGATCACGACTTTCGAAAAGCCGACGGTGGTGATAACAGTGCCGAGAATACTAATGCTTATTGTTCATTCTGTCATTGGGTTAAAACTGTTATCAATAATGATGGCAGAAAATCTATCATTGGTTGACAAACTACATCATTGATGTTATACTGCTAACATATTAATAGCAAAGGCTCGTGATGGCAAAGGTAAATCGCACTAAGTTTTATAAGTTTGTTGGAGATGTTTACGAACTCTACGAACAAGATCGCAACAGCAAAGAACGCACTCATACTGATTGCGGTTGGCGGCTGCGTAATAAAAAGTACGGCGGTACAGCTACCTTTGCCAAAACTGCACTAACTGAAAGTCTAGATACTCGTTCTTGCCCACTACAAGAAGGCAAGCCGGGTATCTACATTCTGCGCGATAGTATCTTTCCAAATGGATTCTATATTGGTAAGGGCAAAGACATTAGCGATCGCATCTGGAAGCATGGTGTTAAGTTAGATGGCACAGACAAATGGAACAAGGGTGTGGGTACTACAGAATACTTTGCCAAGTATCGTGAACTTCGATTGGAAAAAGGTTTAACTAACTTTGATGACGTTGAAGTTGCTTTTTGGTTCACTGACAAGTTTGATGCGCTCGAAGATCAGCTTATGGGCGCCTATGAAGCCAAGTACGGAATGATTCCATTCTGTAATAATACCGAAGAAAGTCTATTCCAAGTATGGGATATCTAAGGCCAGTTTTGCCTTGGCTTTTCTCCTGCGACCATATATAATACACACAAGGAGAACTTATGACTGTACAGGCACAAACACAAAAAATTCTAATTACAAACAAGATAGGCAGACAATACTGGTTGTGGGATAGCGATAGCTTCTATACACAACGACTACAAGCAGGCCCTTATCAAAAGCAAAATCTATTACATCTTCGCCATCTATGTCCCAGGCCTAGGACAGTACTTGACATTGGTATGAACATAGGTATGAACACACTTGAGTATGCAACATTTGCAGAGAAGGTTGTAGGGTTCGAACCAGTACCTACTACATATCAAATTGCTATAGACAATATTGCATTAAACATACAACATCAAGATCCAACTAAAGGTTGGTTCAATGATGGTAACGGTTGGGCAAGTTTATTGCCAACAGGACAGATACAAACAGAGAACGTTGCTCTAGGACCAGTGCCTGGTACTGTAGAAATGCACATTAAAAAGAACGACGGACACAATCGTGTATCTAATGACGGCTACTCTACACCTACAGGTAAAACAGTTAAAGCAAATACAGGCTACCAACGTGTTAGTGTTCCCCAACATACACTAGACAGCTACCACTTCGAGAACGTAGACATTATTAAAATTGATGTAGAAGGTTACGAGCTAGAAGTTCTTAAAGGTGCGGATCAAACAATTGCAACTAATCGTCCAATTGTACAAGTTGAATGTGTAGAGACACAGCCTAGAGCATTTGGTTCTAAGATTCAAGACTTGTTTGATTATTTTAATAGTCGCAATTATATTATCACAACAGCGGACGGTATCATTCGCGGACCTGAGTGGTGTTACGTTAAGAAGATGATGGATCGATTTATGATTCCTGCAGAGCGTACAGACTTATACAATCCCGATAAAGTTATCCTAAACTTTTTTGTCGAAGAATAACGATTGACAGTTTCTCCTAACGATGCTATACTATGCGTATAGTTTAAATTGTTAGGAGAAAACGTGCGTACCCAACCTCAAGTTATTATTCAAAAGCTAGAAGCAGACAACAGTCGTCTTGCTAAAGAAGCTATCCTAGCCGAAGCAGCCAAAGAAGGCTTGCCGGAGTTCTTCGAAGGTGTTCGAATGGCTCTTGATAATCTTTATACCTTTGGTGTTAAAGAAGTTCCTGTCAGTGAAGTAGACGGGCAAGGACTCAGCTGGGACAATTTTAAAGAACTAGCCGACAGCTTATATCGTCGACAACTAACAGGGCATGCTGCTCGCGATGCTATCCAATTGGCAATGAGTGTGGCTTCTAAACAACAGTGGAACGACTTCTATCGTAGAATTCTTATAAAAGATTTACGTTGTGGAGTTAGTGAAAAGACTGTAAACAAAGTACTCAAAGGTACAGACATTGCACCTGTGCCTGTGTTTGAATGTATGTTGGCACATGATGGTGCTAATCACGAAAAGAAGATTACAGGCAAGAAACTACTCGAGCCTAAGTTGGATGGTGTTCGTGCTATCACTGTAGTGGACTATGAGAGTCGTACTGTTACAATGTATACACGTAACGGCAAGGTACTTGAAAACTTTAGTCACATTACTCAATACCTACAAGATCATATTGAAGAGATTGGTCGTAGTACTGTATTCGACGGCGAAGTTGTTAGTCATTCATTCCAGGACCTTATGAAGCAGGTCCATCGTAAATCAGATGTGCAGGCACAAGATGCACGTCTATGTTTGTTCGATGTTGTTCCACTTGTAGAGTTCAAAGCTGGCAAGAGTGTGATGGGACAGCGTCGACGTTCTAAGTTCCTTAAAGAGAATTTCAGCAAGCTCTTTGGGGATAGCGGCTGTCTTGAAATCATTCCGCAGATTGAAGTTAACCTAGACGAGTTCTTGGGCGACATTGAATATCGAGACTACAACAAGAAGATGGTTGCTGAAGGCTTTGAAGGTATTATGATCAAAGATCCAGATTCTAAATATGAATGCAAACGATCTACATCTTGGCTCAAGCAAAAGCCCTTTATTGAAGTTAGTCTTACTGTAATTGAAACAGAAGAAGGTACAGGCCGTAATGCAGGCAAGATGGGTGCCCTAGTATGTGAGGGTGTAGAGGATGGCAAGACTATTAAAGTGAATGTGGGTTCGGGCTTCTCGGACAAAGACCGTGACGAGTTTTGGGAGTGCAGGGTAGACGGGCAGGTAGTCGAAGTCCGTGCTGATGCTATAACACAAAATCAAGACGGCACATATAGTCTGCGTTTTCCACGCTTCCTGCGATTCCGTGGCTTCAAGGCTGGGGAGAAGATCTAAATGAAAGAACTATTAGATTTTATTACATGGCAATGGAATAAGTGGGAGTTTTGGCAAAAATGTTTTATCTGCTCATGTTCATTCATTGGTGCTAGCATTGTTGCACCTCCACCATACTCTCAGTTTTTAGGTATGATACCTATGGGTGTAGTTTTTATGTTCACTTTTAAATGGTGGGTATGGGATGGTGCTAAAGAACAGTGGACTAAGTATAAAACAGAAAAACAAGAACTGTTTACAACTATTAAAGATAGTCACGAATGAATCTAGCAGAATACTTTGCCAAGAATAGATATCAAGGAAAATGGCAAATTGGCGATCGTGTTACCGGTAAATGGAATAAGATTCCCTTTGTTGGTACTGTGGGCAACGATACATTGATTAATGAAATCGAAGGTCCGCGAGTAAGTGTACATCTAGATTTGCCTATTAAATATCAAGATAAGATTCACAGTTTTATTATCATCAATCCTAACAATATAAAAGAATTCAAATAATGGCGTATAACAGCAATCTAAATACATTAGATAAAATTGTAGGATCATGGGCAACTGTTACTCTTAAAGATCCTATTCCTGATAACATCGTATTAACATCAGGTGACGCTGAGATGATAAAGATTACTGATGAAGGTTTTTGGGTACGAGGTGTACAAATCACTCAAGACGATAAAGAAGCTGAAACAGTATACAATGCTTTTAAACAGTTTTTAATGTGGCAAGAACTGCATAAATCATAATGTCGCACATTCAGGAGTTATTAGACAAAGAAGCTGAACTGTCTAATCGCGGACAGAATAACGACTTCCGTTGGATTATACATGCCGAAATCAAACAGCTTCGCGGAACAGATGCACCTGTATGTTGGGGCGAAGATGACTGTTCAACCGACACATTGATGAGATGTCCTTGGAGAATTGACTGCGGATAAATATCTACATGCGATTAAACGAATTACTTAATGAACTATCATTTCACGGCAGTAAGTGTACCAAAGACTGTGGTGGACACAGTGCCGGTTATGCATATGCAATGCAAAACAAAGGCACATCGGCATGTAACTCATCAAATCCTAGCTTTAATAAAGGCTGTGAAATAGCAGCTGATCAACAAAAAACGGGTGTTGTCCGTCGTCCTAAGATACGTGATGTTCGCGGCAAGTTTGCTCCTAAACCCCAGGCAAGATCTGCAGCCAAGCCTGCACAACCAACTCCTACTCAATCTGGTTTCTAAGTATTTCTATAGTAGTATCCCAAGGCTCTAAAAATCTAAGAGTTAGAACTACACGAGGATTCTTTCCACTCCAATTTAATGCATGGAGATAGTCTGTTCTAACAAAACTAGCATAAGTGTTTTGTTTTAGTAGATCTGTTTTAGACCAATCAGGCTTTCCAACAGTTTCCCATTTTTCTTCGTTTGTTTCCCCATGTGGTTGACATCTAACAAGAAACTGAGTTTTATCTTTATGCCAAGGAAATTTAACATTATGTAAACGAGGATCGTTTTGTCTATCGTGAATGTTCCACCATACCATTTCAGTATCATCATCTCCTTCAATTAAGATGTTAAGTCGATATGTTACAATATTATCAATTCCTTTAAATGTGTCAAAATGAGGATTACCCAACCAAGGAAGTGGCAATGGCTGTTCTAGTTTTTTATATACAAAAAATTGTATTATTGGTTTTTCTGTAATGCCAAATAATTTTAGATGGTCCAATACTTCGTTGTAAACACTCGAATTGTACCAATCTTGTGTTTCCTCATGCGGCAATTCGATCAGTGATGCATCTTCTGGTGCATTTTTTTGATAGTTTTCAAAAATGGGTGCCATTTTATTTTTAACCCATGCTAATGAACTGTTGCTAAAGGAAAACGGAATAGTTAGATACGGCGTCATATAATTTATTTATGTTGACATACAACAGGTATGAATGTATACTAGTTAGACTTACACCGAAAGTTATTATGAACGAACGAATTCGAGAACTTGCTGAACAGGCTGGTTATTACTTGTATGACTTAACAGAAACACACGAGTGTAAAACTGTCGAAACTGATAGCAAGGATGAATGGATTACATTAGAAAAGTTCGCCGAGCTGATTGTTAGGGAATGTATTGTTGACTTCTACAGGCGGTATTTGGATGTGAACAGCAATGAAGATATTACTGTTCAAGTGGAGCGTTATGTTAAAGAACATTTCGGAGTTGAAGAATGATTAACGTCACTGTGCAGGTCACGGGACCTGGCGAATGTATTGGTAATGAAATGCTAATCATTGAACGAGCATTACGTGATGCTGGGTATCCTGTTGAAGTGATAGATGAATATCCCCATGAAAATAAAGAGATTAGAAAAGCAACTGCCGGATGGAAGATTACACTGAAAGCAAACCATTGTCCTTGGGGAGGCTGACCGATGAACGAACGAATTAAAGAACTTGCTCGTATGTCAGGGCTTAATGTTGATGGCGAAGAATCGTTTTCTGAATTTGCAGAAAAGACAAGACTTAGTTGTTTCGCTGAGTTGATTGTGCGGGAATGCGCTGACATTGGTCATCTGTATGAGGGTGGCGAGTATGAGGTTCGTAATCAGATTATGGCACATTTCGGAGTTGAAGAATGAGCAAACGTATTGGACCCATTACCTTAGACGGTGAAACAGCAGATCGTATTACCCTGCTGAACTTGAAAGAGTACAAGAGTTATCTCACAAAAGAATTGACTGCGTGGCGTAAGAACCCCCGTACAGAAGATAATCCAGATGGTGTATGGCTACATCCCGAAGACGTAACAGGTAACACTGTGGCTATCAATGCCCTTAACTTAATCATCAAGCACTTTGAGAGTTGAAGAATGAAACTAACAGACTACAGTCGCAATCTACTGTTGGCTACTTTTGCCAAGTGGGCCGTGTCCAAAGACTTTGCTGATCCCATGTACTACTATCTTGTGTATGGATATGAACCCGGCAGCTTCTTTACTAGTGTGCTAGCCAACGACTTCCACAGTGCTATTAGTCGCAGTCATCCTAGTAATACCATAGAAGCATTGAAGAATCTAGGAGGGTGGATTTTAGACTGTGCTCCTCGTGAAAGTCAAGGTAGTTATGATGTAGTTGCCCGTTGGTTGAAGATGCAACCACAGGCTCGTAGAACTGTACTAGAAGAACACGGCTTGATTTATACAGAAGAAAAAGAAGTGTGGATGACCCTACAAGGCGAGACTACGGTTGAACCTGTGTTATACTAAAAGAATATTGTGGAGTTAAAAATGTGGCCGTTTAAAAAGAAAGAGCAACATCAGATTTATTTTACCTGTGATGAATGGGCTATTAGAAAGTATGCACCTATTCAACCAGCAAAGAAATTTCTGCCGTTGTCATTTAAGGATATGGAAACGTATCTTCTAAAAAAAGAGCATGTACTCGACAGTGTTAAAACTATCAAGTCATGTCCTGGTATTGTAGATTTTTGTAGTTCGGGATTTGTAATTCCAGCTTGGTGCGATATGGAAATTAATCCATCACCTGACGGACAGAATGTATCAGTTCGTTATAGTCATCCTAAATTTAAACCAGGGAATCATCCGCCTGCTGTGATACAAGACTTTATGTCCACTAAATTTAATGTTAGGATGAGCGTTAAATTAGATAACCCGTGGTACATGTGGGCCGCTGAAGGTTATAGTTTGATGTACTTTCCAATGTACTATTATAATGATACAAATAATTGGGAAGCATTGCCGGGCATTATTGATCACGATATTGGAGCGATACAAAGCCCTATTAATATCATGCTTAAAGAGCCAAAACAAACTATGATTAAAATGGGAGAACCTCTTGTACAGGTTGTTCCTTTTAAACGTGAGGCAATTACTGCCTACACGGGCGCACCGAATGATGTTACTCGAAAGAGATATTTCGGTCTATCTTATCTGCACGACATGGCTTTTAGTGGTTGGATGAAATACATGCGAGAGAAAAAGTCATATAGTGTAGATGCACACGATGTTGAATTACCCACAAACCCCAAGGAAGATAGCAATGACTGATATTAAAGATTTTTTAGAAACAATTGAATACAAAATAACCGAAGGATCGGACTACTGTTGGGATTGTTACGGACCCAATGCTTATCAATTAGATAGTTGGAATGGTCTACATGACGACGGTGGCTACACTATTAATTGTACTTTCGATAAACACGATCAAACTGTTTATCAATTAGAAGCTTGGGACTATGCCACCACTCGATATTATCGTTGGATCAATCCCGACTACATTGATGCGGTTAAAGATGAATACAAAAATCGAGGACTTGATTTTGCAAATGCCATTGATTCAGATAACTATATTGATTTAGAACTAGCCGATGATCTATTGGAAAAAGCTCTAGCTATGATTGAAGGTCAAGAATACGATACTCGTGTTCAAGTACCCTTGACTCTAGAAGACAATGAGATGTACGAGCTCATGAAAATGGCACACGCACAGGATCTTACTCTTAATCAATTGGTAGAGAATCTGCTGCGGCGAGCAGTGGAAGATCATGCACTTGTTCCATCAGTTCCTTAATTATTAAGAACGATGAGATTGTTGTTACTACTGTTATTGGTAGTGAATACGGCCTGGGCCAAACCTGCACCTGATAGACTTGAGCCCAGTGTTCTTTTATATAATTTAACAGACAATGCTGTAGTTTACGCAGAGCACACACAGGTAGTTAGACCTATGGCCAGTATAACCAAGGTCATGACAGCCATAGTGGCTCTAGAGTTAAAGCATGATCCGCAGGGCAAACTTGCAGTCTACAAAGGTCTCGGTGGTATTCTTCCAAAGAAAGAGTTCACACGTCACGAGATACTAACAGCAATGATTGTTCGCAGTGACAATTCAGCTGCTGAAACTCTGGCTAGGGATCATCCCTATGGGCGTGAATCATTTATGCGATTGATGAATTCCAAGGCTCAACAACTAGGCATGTATAATACACATTTTGACGATCCCAGTGGACTTAGTAAGTTGAATACATCAACAGCCCTAGATATTATGGTCATGCTAAAAGCAGCGTTGACCTACGAAACTCTACGCAATCTAGCTGTTATTCAACGTACAGAACTTCAGGTAGAAGGTAAAAAGAAACCCGTAAAGGTCATAGTACAAAATACTAATATAACCTTGTTGGAAGAATTTAGCAGTATTATCTTCAGCAAAACAGGACTGACAAATCCTGCAGGATGGTGTGTTGCCCTAGCCCTAGAAGAACACAATAAAAGCTATGCCTTAATTGTCTTGGGTGCCACGAATAAAGAACATCGTACAAAGATTGTAGAACGAACAGTATACACCGAACTAAGGCGCTGATGTCTTGGTTGCTTGTATGTCAAAGGCGTTAACGCAACTATCAACATTGCAGACTGTCAGTGCTTCTGGCCATGTTATTTGTTCTGCAATATTGCCCATAAATCCGTTCATACGACAGTGTCCACGATAGACCCTGCCCCAGGCATCAACTACACATTGTTCCATACCCGCGGCGCAGGCCCATCCTTTGAACTTGTTGGTATTGTCTAGAATCATTTCCTGATAGTCTGTATAGTCCCCATTATCCCATTGTAGATCCCCATACTGTCTTTTGAGTTTGAGCTCTTGCATGGGGGTGTAATCCAAGGGCTGGGTATTATCTATAGGGTTGTTGAAACGCATAGTCTTATTGACTCTAATCATGGGCCAACGGTGTTGTAGGTATTCAACTAGAGCTTCTAGTTCGTCAAACTCATCGGGCAGCATGTTAACGTCTATCATGGGGTTTACACCCAAACGCACAGCGCCATCTATGGCCAGCAAGAACTGGGTCTTGGATGTATGCTTGGGGTGGTAGCCTATACTGACTAGATCTGTGTGGGCCATTAATGCCAGCCAACGATGGCGTTCTACATTGGCATTGGTACGGAACTCTGTTTCACAGCCCTGACTGTGTGCGTATTTTAATAGTTGCTCAAAGTCAGCCCACTCGGTGACTTCACCCCCTGTGAACTTGATGCGTGTGGTCTTGCCCTGGGCCTGTGCCCAAAGCTGTGCAGTGTCTATAAAACGCAGGCAATCACGTAGATAGGGAAGTGCTATGTTACCACTGCGTAGGACATCGTGACAGTAATCACAGTGCCAGGTGCAGTGGTTCATTAACCACCAATCTACGTAAAACTTATTGGGGTTGCGGGTACTGTGTAGCTGCATTTAGGACATCCATGAATCTACAGCCTGTTGCCCACATAGGCCACAACTGCTGCTCCATAGATGATCTACACTGCTGTTGACTAACCAGTCTGGGTTGGGCTTGTGAACTACCAACCAACTGCCCTCTAAAGGAAAAGCATCGGCACCGTCTAGTTCGCTTTCTAATTGCCCGGGCCCCCACGTGCTGTGCCCAAACATAATACGATATCGGGTAGGCCAGCTGTGATTGACTATCTTGTTAAACATCTGCATGTGACTGGTCATGGCCCATTCATCGTTGATCATGACCGTGCCCTCGGTTAGCCAATTAGGGTCATGCAGCATCCAAACAGTGTTGGGGCTAATGGGTCCACCCCAGTAGAGTCTAGGGTCCCTATCTAGACGTAGATTCAAGGGCTTGATTATTTCATTTAGGGTATACTCACTGGGCTTGTTTAGACACAGTGCTTGACTGGCCCTGGCACCATGATGAGTAACTAATAGTACTGTGTTGGTGAATCTAGGGTCCGGCATAGTGGGCGGAGACACTAGTATATCACCCGTGCTGATTAGACACGCCATAAGATGTTAACTCCAGTCTGGAAGGGGGCCGCCGTACTTTTTGCCCTTGATTTTCTTGCCTCTGACTTTGACACGCTCTGAGCCCACCTTGTGACTCTTGGCACCCTCACGGCTGCGATAGCCCTGGCTCTTGCAACTACTCAATTGACTAGCACCCAGAGCTGAGTCTGGCTTACCGCTGGTACACAGTGCGCGACTTGCGGGCTCTTCATCTAGATCTGCGTCCTCGTCTAGGTCACCCTCGACAACATCATCTGTGTTAGCACCCGATCCATTGAACATGAGATCATCGTTGATGGGAAAGTCTAGATCCATAAAACGCTCGGGTAGTTGGGCTGTATCAATGATGTAGTCCAGCTCTTCTGCTGTGGGGTGTACCTTTAACAAGACCTTGGCAGCTTCATCATGTGCGTCGGCATTTTCCCATACGTTGATATCGTAGTGATTGTTGTAGAGTTCTGCCACGGCCTGCATGACCTTGTGGTAGTCTGTGGTAAAGATGTTTTCCGTGATAATTTCAGTGATTTTCATATTATATAACCTTGGCAACAGCATAGACAGCTGAAACCAATGCTGTCTTTAATTCGATGTCATCAGCTTCACTGTCTAAGACATCCATGCGTACTAGATCCTGCATGAGCTCCAGGGCTTCTTCGCGGGTGATATTATTGGCCTGTAGCTGCTCTGTAATGGCTATGACCATTGCGGCTCTTTGTGCGGCCCAGCCACGAGGACAGCCCGCTATTTCGTATAACATCTGCATGCTCATTTAAAATCTCCCTAGTATGGCAGTGGCAGCTCGTGCCGCCTGTTCAGTCATGACTTGTTTTTTAAGGTTACAATATATGACATTGTCCTTGTGATCTACACTGGTAACACGACGATAGAAGTCTTCCACAGTTTCTTCCATGGGTGCTAGTAGTTTAATCACATCAGTTTGACGTGAGCCTTTGCTGGCACTGTACAAGTGGAACCAACGTAGATTATCACGTATGCGATCAACCTGTGGTGCCTGAGCTTGTGCGCAGTTGAGTTTGTCCACGCTGAGTCTAACATCTATGATTTTATAGCTTTGATTATCGTCCCAAAAGCTGGGTACAAGGCTGGTGATGTTGGCACAACCAGCGAGTAATAAGGTCAAGGTAGCGATGAGTATTTTCATAC
>Ga0114975_10002879_pt1 | contig 11660 bp, 9 predicted proteins | sample S_130626_EF_Meta_FD_87031 | JGI IMG/M metagenome (GOLD analysis project Ga0114975, IMG submission 87031) | Freshwater microbial communities from Lake Simoncouche, Canada to study carbon cycling - S_130626_EF_MetaG | ecosystem: Environmental > Aquatic > Freshwater > Lake | place: Lake...
ATCTGCTTTGAAAAGGAGCATGTGACCGCCACCCCCGGGCGGAACTGGTGAGTCCGGGCCATCCGCTGCTGGAGGCCTGCCTCTCCCTGGTGCTGGAGCGGGATGGGGCGGTGCTCGCCCAGGGGGCGGTGCTGGTGGATGAACGGGACCTGGGCAGCGAACCCCGGATGCTGTTTTGCCTGGAGCATGGGCTGCAGGACGGCCACCGCAACCGCCACGGCCAGCAACAACTCATCTCCAACCGCCTGCAGTTCCTGGAGATCAACCGCCAGGGTGAAGTGGCGATCGCCGGCTCGGCGCCCTACCTCGACTACCGGCCCCTGAAGCAGGAGGAGCGGCAGCCGATCGAAGGGTTGCTCAGCGAGAGCTGGCTGGCCCAGGACTGGGACCAGTTGGTGATCACCAAAGCCCTCACGTCCCTGGTGCCCGAGCACCTGGAAGAGGTGAAGGGCGAACGGCTGGAGCGGATCGCCAAGGCAGGCCAGGAGATCCAGTCGAGAATGCAGCGGGAAATCAACCTCTGGTACCGCCGCTACGAGGAGCTGAAGCTGCAGGAGTCGGCCGGTAAGCAGGTGCGTCTGCCGGCCCAGGTGGCCAAGGAGCGCTACGAGCTGCTGGTGGCCCGACTGGAGAAGCGCAAGGCCCAACTGGCCCTGGAGGCCCAGATCAGCGCCAAGGTGCCGATCCTCAAGGGCGGCACCTTGGTGATTCCGGTGGGACTTTTGCTCGCCCAGCAGGGCCAGGCCGATCCCACTGGACCCGACGCGGCCGCCCGTAAGCGGGTGGAGCTGCTGGCGATGAACGCGGTGTTTGAGGCGGAGAAGGCGATGGGCCGCATGCCCAAGGATGTGAGTGCCCAGCGGGGCATCGGCTACGACATCGAATCGCTGGACTCCAACGGCGACCTGTTCTTCATCGAGGTGAAGGGCCGCGTTGATGGGGCCGATTCGGTGACACTCACGATCAATGAGGTGAACACCGGCCGCAATTCGCCCCACCGTTTCCGGCTGGCCCTGGTGGCAGTGACGGGGAATCAGGCTGCAGCGCCGGTGTATGTAAGCGGCATCGACTGGGGCGTGCCGGGCTTTGGTGACACCCAGATCACCAAGAATCTTCAGCAGCTGCTGGCGGCGGGGAGGGCGCCCCATTGACGGCCTCTGCCATGCTGACTCCAGAGTCCGACTTCTGGAGGCCGAAACCATGAAAGTGACCGTCGAGCTTTCGGACAACGAGATGGCCGAAATCCTGGACCTCACCGGCGAACGCAAGAAGGGCCCCGCCATCCGGCGCCTGATGGAGGAGGCTCTGCAGCAGCGCCGTCGCGCCCAGATCGCCCAGCGCTTCCTCAGCGGTGAATGGGGCGTGGAGCTGGAGACCTACGAGGCCGACCAGGAGCGCGAGCGCCAGCGGGACCAGGAGGTGGCCTCATGAGCCTGCTGCTCGACACCAGCCTCTGGATCGACTTCACCCGCGCCCGCAGCCCGGCACCGCTGAAGCAGTTCATCAAGCCCTTCGTGCTTGATCCCGAAGCGCACCTGGCCGAACCGGTGCGCTTCGAGCTACTCCGCTCAGCCCGACCGGACGAGACCCGCCAACTGGAGGCCCAGTTCGCCACTTTGCCCACGCTCCCCACCCCGGCCGATCTGTGGCAGCGGGCGATCGACCTGGGCCAGGCCTGCCGCCAGATTGGCCGCACGGTTCTGAGCCTTGATCTATTGGTTGCCGCCGTGGCCCTGCACCATGACGCCCTATTGGTGAGTTTTGACACCGACTTCGAGGCGATCGCTTCGGTAAGTGAGCTGCGCCTGCAGCGCCTGGCACGCCCTGCCTGAACCCATGAGCTACTACTCAGATTCACAACTAGAAGCCCTCTTGGACGACCTTGAGTCGGATCAGGCTGAACGCAAAGAGTCCTGGGCAGGCGATGCCAAGTCAAGAGGAAGGCAAGCTGTCTGTGCGTTTGCCAACGACCTCCCCAATCACAATACTCCTGGAGTCCTATTTGTAGGCGCAAAGGATAACGGCACTCCTTCTAACATACCAATTGATGATCAACTACTGCTAACTCTTTCCGATATCAAGACTGATGGCAAAATTATACCTCCACCGTTAATCACCGTTGAAAAGCGAGTGTTGAAGGGAGCCGAAATCGCTGTTGTCACTGTGAGGCCAGCCGATTCGCCCCCAGTTCGCTATGAGGGAAGAATCTGGATCCGTACAGGCCCCCGACGTGACATCGCCAACGCCCAGGACGAGCGCATCCTCAACGAGAAACGCCGCTTTCGTAATCAGCCTTTCGATGCAAAGCCCTGCAATAGTGCAGCGCTTATTGGTCTAGATCTGAACTGGTTCCGAGACACCTATCTGCCGTCAGCAGTAGCACTCGATGTCCTGGAAGCCAATGAACGCTCTATCGAGGAGCGCTTGGCGAGCACGCGGATGATTATCAGCCCCACCGAGCCCACCCCCACTCATTTGGCGGTGTTGACTCTCAGTACACAGCCTCATGATTTCCTCCCTTGTGCCTATGTCCAGTTTCTGAAAGTGGCAGGACCTGGCCTGGCGGACGAACATCTAGATGCAATGGCATTTGAGGGACGGGTAACCGATGTGATTCGCCGTGTAGAAGAGAAGCTGGATTCACACAACCGTACTGCTGTTGATTTCAGAAGCACCAACATAGAAAAGCGCACCCAGCTCTATCCATTTGTCGCGTTGCAGCAGTTATTCCGCAATGCGGTAATGCACCGGGCCTATGAGCATAACAACACCCCAATCCGGATCACCTGGTACTCGGATCGGATCGAAATCATCAGCCCCGGTGGGCCAGTTGGCTTGGTAACACGGGAGAACTTCGGCACCCCGGGTTTTACAGACTTCCGTAATCCCAATCTGGCCGGCTTTCTGCGGGATATGGGCTTTGCCCAGCGTTTCGGTGCGGGCATTGACACGGCCCGGAGGGAGTGTGAGCGAAACGGCAATCCAGCGCCGGAGTTTGACGTGCAGGATTTCTTTATCCGCGTCACCCTGAGGCCTGCTGCCCCTGGGGAGATGGCGCTATGAAAAGCATCGCCTTCTTCAACAACAAGAGTGGCGTGGGCAAGACAACCCTTGTTTATCACTTGGCCTGGTTGTTTGCCGAACTGGGGCTGTCAGTGGTGGTGGCTGATCTCGACCCACAGGCCAATCTCACCAGCATGTTTCTTGAAGAAGAAGAGCTGGAGTCGATATGGAGCGATCGCACGATTGCCCGCACCGTTTCTGACACTCTGACTGCGTTGATGGAGGGCACCGACGAGGCAAACGATCTCTATTTGGCCCCTATCAACGACAGCATCGGATTGTTGGTGGGGGATTTGGCGTTGTCGAGGCTGGAGAATGAGTTGTCAATCCAGTGGCCCCTTTGCCTGGATGGAAAGGAAAGAGCGTTCCGAGTGATCACAAGTTTATGGCGGATGTTGGCGAAGGCCGAAAAACAATGGAAGGCGGATGTGGTCTTGATCGATGTTGCCCCGAGCCTGGGGGCCCTGAACCGAGCGGCTCTGATCGCTGCCTCCGATGTCGTGATTCCACTCGTACCGGATTTGTATTCGATTCAGGGCCTGAAAACCCTTGGCCCCACTTTGCAAGACTGGCGCCAGGAATGGGGAGAAAGACTGAAGAGGAAACCCGACCTAAACCTGAAAATGCCTACGGGAAAAATGACACCTGTGGGCTATGTGGTCCTACAACATCCAGTGCGATTGGATCGCCCTGTCAAGGCCTATCAACGCTGGCATGATCGGATTCCCTCCGTCTACCGTCACTCCGTTCTGGCGAAACAACCCTCCAAAGGGTCGATTGAGGTCACTCCGGCCAACGATCCGAACTGCCTAGCCCAGATCAAGCACAACCGCAGCCTGATGCCTCTGGCCCAGGAGGCACGCAAGCCGATTTTCCTGCTCACGCCAGCAGATGGCGCCCTGGGTGGCCATCTCCAAGCCGCCCAAGCCTGCCGAAAAGACTTCCACGCCCTTGCGTTGAAGATCGCTAAACGTTGCAAGATCCTTATCCCATGACCCCCCACCCCGTCCACCGCCGCAAGAAGCTGATCGAGGTTGCTATCCCCTTAGAAGCGATCAATGCTGCGTCAATTAGAGAAAGTTTTATATACAGGGGAAATCCCTCTTCAATGCATAAGTGGTGGGCTCAAAGACCGCTAGCGGCATCACGAGCGGTGATCTTCTGCCAGACAGTGGACGACCCCTCGGCGGTGCCGGAGGAATTCCCCACCGATGAAGCTCAGGAGAACGAACGGCTGCGCCTGTTTGCCCTGATCAGTGAGCTGGTGACCTGGGAGAACACCACCAATGAGCAGGTACTGAAGAGGTCACGCTATGAGATCCGGCGCAGTTGGCGGCGAGCCTGCGCGGACAACGCTGATCATCCCGAAGCAGCGGAACTGTTCAACCCGGAGAAGCTGCCGAGCTTCCACGATCCCTTTGCTGGTGGCGGGACGTTACCTCTGGAGGCACAGAGGCTGGGGCTGGAGGCCTACGCCAGTGATCTGAACCCGGTGGCGGTGCTGATAAACAAAGCGATGATCGAGATCCCCGCTAAGTTTGCCGGACTGCCGCCGGTTAATCCCGAGAGCCGGCGGAAACAAGACATCAGCTCCTGGAGGGGCGCCCAGGGCCTGGCAGAAGACGTGCGCTACTACGGCCAGTGGATGCGCGATGAGGCCGAGAAGCGCATCGGCCATCTCTACCCCAAGGCGGAGGTGACGGCCGAGATGGCGAAAGACCGGCCCGACCTCAACCCCTACGTGGGTAAGAAGCTCACCGTAATCGCCTGGCTGTGGGCTCGCACGGTGAAGAGCCCTAACCCGGCCTTCGCGCAGGTGGACGTGCCCTTGGCCTCCACGTTCATGCTCTCCACCAAGGCGGGCAAGGAGACCTATGTGGAGCCTGTGCTGGAGGAAGGCGGCTATCTCTTTACAGTGAAGGTGGGCAGGCCAAAGGATGTGGAGGCTGCCAAGTACGGTACAAAGTTGTCGCGTGGGGCCAACTTCCAATGCTTGATGTCGACCACTCCGATCTCAGGTGACTACATCAAGTCAGAGGGCACCGCTGGGCGAATGGGTGCACGGTTGATGGCGATTGTGGCGGAAGGGAATCGAGGGCGGGTCTACTTGGCGCCAACTCCAGAGATGGAGGCCATTGCGCTGACGGCCAAGCCAACCCGGAGGCCAGAGACGCCACTGCCGGACGATCCGCGCAACTTCTGGACGCCGGCATACGGACTTTCCACCTATGGCGATCTTTTCACCCCCCGCCAACTTGTTGCCATTACCACCTTCTCGGACCTGGTTGGCGAAGCCAGTCAACGAATAAAAGGAGACGTAAAAGACTCAGCTCCATCTAGCGAGGAAATTGCTCTTTCCGATGGCGGGGGTGGCGGATTTGCCTATGGTGAAGCAATCAGCACTTATCTGAGCTTTGTAGTTGACAAGATTTCAGATTACAATAATTCCATTGTTCCGTGGTACGCTAAGGAGAGTCGTCCGAGTCATCTATTCGCCAAGCAATCCATTCCTATGACCTGGGATTTTGTGGAGATGAATCCATTATGTGATGTTGGAGGTTGCTTTTCAGCTTCAACAAAGATTGTGGCGGGATCGCTTGAAGGATGTTGCGTCACTCAAGCGCCTGGCAGTGCGTTTACTGCCGACGCAGCCTCTTCACTTCCAATAAAGCACTCGGTCGTTTCAACCGACCCTCCATATTACGACAATATTGGATACGCTGATTTGTCAGACTTCTTTTACGTCTGGCTACGCCGATCCCTTAAGTCTACCTTCCCCGCTTTGTTTGCCACCTTGGCCGTCCCCAAAGCTGAAGAGCTTGTGGCCACACCCTATCGCCATGGTGGCAAGGAAAATGCCGAAGCCTTCTTTCTCGAAGGCATGACTAAGGCGATGCGACGGATCGCTGATCAATCACATCCAGCCTTCCCGGTCACGATCTACTACGCATTCAGGCAGAAAGAAAAGAAGATTACCTCAGGTACGGCAAGCACTGGCTGGGAGACGTTCCTCGCGGCAGTGATCAATGCAGGCTTTGCGCTCTATGGCACCTGGCCGATGCGCACGGAGCGTACATCCAGATCGATAGGCATTGGCACTAATGCTTTGGCGTCTAGTGTTTTGCTGGTCTGCAATAAGCGACCCGAAATAGCCTCCACGCTTTCCCGCAACGACTTCCGCCGTCAACTGCGCATGGTGCTCCCCAAGTCCCTGAAGGAGCTGGAGCGGGCCAACATCGCCCCTGTTGATGTAGACCAAGCCGCCATCGGCCCTGGCATGGCGATTTTCAGCAGCGCCAAGACAGTGTTGAACCCAAATGACAGCCCAATGAGCGTCAGGGAAGCACTGGTCGAGATCAACGCCGCCAAGGATGAATATCTTTCCCAGGATGAAGGTGATCTTGATGCCAACAGCCGCTTTGCCCTCACCTTCTTCGAGAGCTTTGGCTACAAGGAACGAGACTTCGGTGATGCAGAGGGTCTGGCCAAGGCCCGCAACTTGTCGGTAGATGGCGTGGCCAAGGCGGGAATCCTCCGCTCCGTAGCCGGCAAGGTGCGCCTGCTGCCACGGGCAGAACTCCCTGAGGACTGGGACCCCACCAGCGATAAGCGCCTCTGCGTCTGGGAAGCAACCCAGCAACTGATCAAGCGGCTGGAAGCCGGCGGTGAAAACAAGGCTGGCGAACTGCTGCTCCAGCTCAAGAGCATCGCTGGTCACGGCGATCTGGCCGCCAACTGTCGCGCTCTCGCCTACCGCCTCTACAACCACTGCGAGAAAACCAAGCAGGCAGAAGAAGCCCGCGCCTACAACGGCCTGGTGATCGCCTGGCCCGAGCTGGAGAAGCAGGCGGCTGCCACCAGCACAGCTGCGGCTGGCCCCCAGCAGCTATCCATGGTGTAACCCTCCTACCCACTCAAAGCCATGACCCAACCACGCCAACACCTGATCATCGATTCAACTGACGACTCCCTGCACATCCCCCTCACACCGGAACTGCGCCATCGTCGCCTGTCCGTCACTGTCGAAGCTGTAGACGAGCCCGCCCATGACCGTTCCGCTCCAAACCGCGATCCGGAGCACATCAAGCGGGTGCTCCAAGAATCCTGGGGGGCATGGGGAAACATGAGCATGGAGGAAATCGACAGGATGATTGAAGACAGCCGCCGCAATGACTGGCGTGAACCCTGGAAGGAGTGCCGTGAAGTTCCTTCTTGATAGCAATCCGATTGTTTACTATCTCAATCAACAGCTGCCACCCGCTGGTCGGGCTTTTGTTGATCGACTCACAATTGATGGAGCTGCCTACTCTGTGATGACCAGGCTGGAAGTTCTGGGCTTTCGAATGTTGCCCGACCAACGATCTCGGTCTGAGCGGATGTTGGAGTTGTTCACCGAGCTTCCCATTGATGATCTGGTCATTGACACGGCCATTTCCCTGCGCTCCACCCTGAAGATCAAGGCGATGGATGCGCTGATTGCCTCTACGGCACTGAACCACGATCTGCCCCTGATCACTCGCAACAGCCGCGATTTTCAGGCCATCGCCGGCCTCACCCTGATCGACCCCTTCCAGCCCAGCCCGAGCTGATCCCATCCCATGGCCATCTCCAACCGCGACCGCATCGGCAGGGCTCTCGATCAGCTCCGCGATGGCCTGCTGCCTTACATCAGCACTGAGCTCTACACCAACGTCGGCACGAACTGGCAAGACCAACTGCCATCGCAATCCAAGAACCTCCAGGACGTGACGGTGCTGCTGAATCTGTTCATGGATCATTGGCAGGGGGTCTTCAAGAAGAAGCTCAGCCAGTCGGATCGGGCCTATGTGAGTGAGCTCAAGGAAGCTCGGAACAAATGGGCCCATTCCGAGCCGATCTCATCCGACGATGCCGATCGCTATCTCGACACCGCCGCCCGCCTCTGCCGCAACATCGCCGCGCCTGAGCCCGCCGAAGCGATCCGTCTCCTGCGCGAGGAACTGCAGCAGCAGGTGTACAACGATCGGGCCCGCAACCGCACCCGCTACCAGGTGTCGATTGAGAACCAGGTGCAGGCCGGCCTGGTGCCCTGGCGAGATGTGATCACGCCCCACCCGGACGTGATCACCGGCAAGTACCAGCAGGCTGAGTTCGCCGCCGACCTCGACCAGGTGCGTCGCGGCATCGGCAGCAAGGAGTACACCGACCCCACCGAGTTCTACCGCCGCACCTTCATCACCTCGGGCATGCGCGCCCTGCTACGGATCGCCCTCGAACGGCTCAACGGCCAAGGCGGAGAACCGGTGATCGAGCTTCAGACCAACTTCGGTGGCGGCAAGACCCACTCGATGCTGGCCTTGTACCACCTCTGCTCCGGCCAGTCCCTGGCCAGCCTGCCCGGCCTCGATGAGGTCTGCAGCGAGGTGGGCATCTCCTCCATTCCCAGGGCCTCCCGCGCCGTGCTGGTGGGTACCGCCTTCAGCCCCTCGAAGGCCACCACCTATCCCGATGGCACCGTTGTCAACACCCTCTGGGGCGAGCTCGCCTATCAGCTCGGTGGACCCCAGGGCTATGCCCTGATCGCCAGCAGCGACCAGCAGCGGGTCGCCCCCGGCGCCCGGGACCTGGCAGCCCTGTTCACCGCCCATGCCCCCTGCCTGATCCTGGTGGACGAGTGGGTGGCCTATGCCCGCAACCTGGTGAGCAACGCCACCCTGCCGGCGGGCACCTTCGATTCGCAGGTGTCCTTCGCGCAGGCGCTCACCGAGGCCGTCAAGCAGGTGCCCAATGCCCTGCTGCTGATCTCGGTGCCCCAGAGCGTTAACGAGATCGGCGGCAGCGATGGCGAAAAGGCGGTCGATTCCCTCAAGAACGTGGTCACCCGCATCGCCTACCAGTGGCGGCCTGCCACCGGCAACGAGGGTTTCGAGATTGTGCGGCGGCGGCTGTTCGAGCCGATCACCACCAAGGCTGCCGGCGCTGCCCGCGATGCGGTGGTGCGCAGCTTCACCGACCTCTATTCCCAGAACCCCTCCGAGTTCCCGGCCGAAACCCGCGAAGCGGGCTACCGCGATCTGCTGATCAGCGCCTACCCGATCCACCCGGAGTTGTTCAAGCGCCTCTACGACGACTGGAGCACCCTCGATCGCTTCCAACGAACCCGGGGCGTGCTGCGCCTGCTGGCACTCACGATCGAGGGCCTCTGGAATGGCAACAGCAAAGACCTGCTGATCATGCCCAGCTCGATCCCGCTGGACGACAACGACGTCAAGAACGAGCTGGTGCGCTTCCTGGACAACCAGTGGGAACCGATCATTTCCCAGGATGTGGACGGTCCCCAGTCCACCCCCACCCGGCTGGATACGGAAAACCCCAACTTCGGCCGCGTCAGCGCCTGCAAGCGGGTGGCCCGCTCCCTCTACATCGGCACCGCGCCGGATGCGGATGCCCTACGCAAAGGTATCGGCGATCAACGGGTCAAGCTGGCCTGCGTGATGCCTGGTGAGCCGATCGGCGTGTTCGGAGATGCCCTGCGCCGCCTCGGCGATCGGGGCCGCTTCATCCAACAAGATGGCGACCGCTACTGGATCGACACCCGTCCCAACCTCAACCGCACCGCCGAAGAGCACCGCGAGAGCTACCTGCGCCAGCGCGAAGACCTAACGGCCGAACTCAACACCCGCCTTGCCCAGGAGGCCACCAAGCGGGGCGACTTTGCCGGCCTCCATGCCGCGCCGCTCGACACCAGCGCCGTGCCCGATGAACCAGCCACCAGGCTGGTGCTCTTGGCGGCGCAACACACCCACCGCCGGTGCGTCGAGTTCAGCGCGGCGAGGCAGTGGGTCTCCGCCTGCCTGCAGAGCCGGGGCAACAGCCCCCGCCAGTTCGCCAACACCCTCATCTTCCTGGCTCCCGATGAAGCCAGCCTTGAAAACCTCTTCCACGCCCTGGCCGATCGCCGCGCCTGGCAGCACATCATCGATAACAAGCTGGAGCTGAACCTCACTGAGGCCCAGAAGAACCAAGCAATTGGCAAGATCGCCGAAGCCACCCAGGCCGTGGCCAGCCGCATCCCCGAAACCTGGTGCCACCTGCTGATCCCTTACCAGAGCCAGCCGGGCCCCGGTGGGGCGCTCTGGGACGAGAAGAAGCTCACCAGCGGCAAAGGCTGCTTGGCCGAGCGGGCCAGTGAGCGCTGCGTGCAAGAAGACGTGCTCTTCCTGCAGTTCGGTGCCCGCCGCCTCCGCGACGATCTCAACCGCTTCCTCTGGATCGACAAGCCCCATGTGGCGGTCCGCGACCTGGTCGATTGGACCCGCAAATACCTCTACCTGCCCCGTGTGGCCTCCGATCAGGTGATCCTCAACGCCCTGGTGAACCCCCAGGCTGCCCTCACCGGTGAAGCCACGTTTCATCTGGCCGTTGGCCTTGATGGGGCCACTGGTCGCTACATCGGTCTGAGGCCCCAGCAGGATCAGGATCCCAACACCGGCCCGGCCTCACTGACGACCCTGGTGGTGAAGGACGAGGTGGCCTTGGCGCAGATCGAGGCCGATCGCCTGGCTGAGGATGGGCGCATAAGGCAGGAGTTGAAGCCTGAAGGGGTTGGCGGCGGTGAAACGGGGCCTGGCTTGCTCAAACCGGCCGTTACCTCGGGGCCAGGATCCATTGGCACACCACCACCGCCGCCGCCACCGCCACTACCAAGACTCCCCACCACCTACACCGCCTCAGTGAAGTTGGACTCGGTCACGGCCGGCCCCCAAGTCGGCAAGTTCCTCGACGAGGTGATGTCCCACCTGCAGGCGCTTCCGGGGGTGAACATCGAGATGACCCTGGAGGTTCAGGTTCGGGCCCCTGGTGGCATCGATGAAGCGACAGCACGGATCGTGCTGGAGAACTCGGCGGCGTTGAAGGTGGAGAAGCCGGGGTTGTATTGACCAATCGCGGCATGGAGGATCGTTCGACTCGCCTGCGTCTGCGCCGCCCCCAACACAAACTAAAGGTGAGGGCAGCAGAAACGCTTAACTGATGTACTCGATCAACTCACTGTCTGGATAACGGACCTTGGCCAAGCTGGCGTACTTGTCATCGGCGCTGTGATAGCCAGCCACCGCCACTACGGAACTGCGGTAGTCGCTGTCCTCCAGCCCCAGAACCCGGTCGTACTCGGCAGGTGAGAAACCCTCGATCGGGGTCGTATCAACTCCCAACAGGGCTGCGGCGGTGAGAAAGGTGCCCAGGGCGATGTACACCTGGTTGGAGCTCCACTGGCCGATGTGCTGACTGCGGGGGCCATTGATCAAATCCTTGCGGATCATGTCGCCATAGAACCCCAGCGATTCGATCGGCACACCGCGGATGGCGCTGGTGGCGGAAATCAGCTTCTCGACGTCGGCTTCTTCAATGCGGCGTTTGGCCAGGAAAACCACCAGATGGGATGCGTCGGTGATCTGGGACTGGTTCCAGGAGTGTTGACGCAGCTCGGCCCGCAAAACTGGGTTGGTGACTACCAGGAATTTCCAGGGCTGCAGGCCGTAGGAGGAAGGGCTCAGCACCAGGCTTTTTTCAAGCGCTGCCCAGGTTTCTGGATCGATGCGGCGAGTGGCATCAAAAGC
>Ga0114975_10002880_pt1 | contig 11660 bp, 10 predicted proteins | sample S_130626_EF_Meta_FD_87031 | JGI IMG/M metagenome (GOLD analysis project Ga0114975, IMG submission 87031) | Freshwater microbial communities from Lake Simoncouche, Canada to study carbon cycling - S_130626_EF_MetaG | ecosystem: Environmental > Aquatic > Freshwater > Lake | place: Lake...
AAATGCGGTCTACCCCTTTGATGCGCTCGCTGTTGCGCATTTCTTGAATGACCGAATCCATGCGCTCTTTAAATTCCTTCACCTCACCAAATGCATCGGGGTCGATCACCATGATGGCTTGCCCTGTGTTGGTAGGTGTGCTGGCGTCATGGTTGAAATCAACCACGTCTTTACCTAAAGCGGCTCCGTTCAGCGTACCAGCCAACATGCCAATGATGAGTGCCAAGCCATAGCCTTTGTAGCCACCAATCGGTAATAACAAACCATCATCTGCATGCTGGGGGTCTAGCAGTGGCGTTCCATCTCGGTTGATCATCCAGCCCTCTGGCATCATCTCGCCGCGTTGGCGCTTGGCCTTTACTTTGCCATACGAAGTGACTGTGGTGGCCATATCCAAAATCACTGGCGCTTCGTGCATCGCAGGAATTGCACAAGCGATGGGGTTGGTGGATAGCAACATGCTCAATCCGCCCCAAGGTGGCAAGTGGTTTGCATTACCTACTGCGAAGTACAAACCAATCATGTCGTGCGCTAATGGCATGCGGGCATACAAAGAAGCAGGGCCTGCATGGTTGGAGTGCACGGAGCCGACCCATGCAACACCAGCCGTTTTGGCTTTTTTGATAGCTAACTCGGTGGCTTGCTTCATCACCAAATGGCCCATGCCGTTGTCACCATCGATCAACGCCATGGCTGCTTTTTCTTTGACCACGCGAATATTCGGCGTTAGGTTGACCCCGCCACCTTTGAATCGGGTGATGTAGGGCACCGTGCGGATCACGCCGTGTCCATCCGAGCCTTGTAAATCTGCCTCAGCCATCAACGCGCCCATGGTGCGCGCATCGGATTCAGGCAGACCCGTTTTCAGGAAAGCTTCGTAAATAAATTTTTCTAATTTGTCTTGGCTAACACGTAGGGTGGCGGTCATGGCTTGGCCTTTGAATATGTTCTAGGGTGATCATACGAAAATCGCTTTCATGTTAATCAACTTGTCATACCATCTTGTCATACTTTCATTAAAAGTAACAAGCAAATTTCATAATGCGACATCTTCTTTTCTTTACTCTCTTTATTTGCACTTCGTCTTTTGCTGCTCGGCCCTTTATGACGGACGATGCGCGATTGACAACAGCAGGGAGTTGCCAGTTGGAGAGCTGGACACGAATATACAAAGATAGCAATGAAAAATGGGCTCTTCCCGCTTGCAACCCCACTGGCAATTTTGAAATCACCGCAGGTGGCGGTCATTCAAAAAACACGGGCGAAGTGGCCACCAATGACTATGTACTTCAAGGTAAATCGTTGTATCGCGAGTTGAAAACTAACGATTACGGATGGGGCTTGGCTGTTGGGCACGTTAACCATCCAAGCGCAACAGCGGGCCCTAACAGTTTGGGCAACACCTATGCATACATCCCACTGTCAGTATCAACACTGAATGACAAAGTCATTTACCACACCAACCTCGGCTGGCTTCGCGACAAAGCCAAGAACGAAAACCGCATGACCTACGGCTTCGGCGCTGAATTTCAAACCAGCAGCCGATTCATGTTCATCGCTGAAACATTTGGTGATAACAAGGCTAAACCCTATTGGCAAACTGGTGCGCGCTTCTCTTTAATTCCTAACCTGTTACAAATCGATACCTCGATTGGTCAACAGTTCAATGGCACATCAAGCACGCGATGGATTTCATTTGGTCTACGCTATATTCCAGATTCAATTTTTTAAAGCATATGACTTATCCTTTGCCCTCAGCCCCCATCTCTAGCGCGCCCATCCAAGCGGATGCCATGGCCCGTCTAGGCGAACTTATTCAAGCCCATATTGAAGATAAGCGCTACCCAGGTGCGCAAATTGCGTTGGCCTACCAAGGTGGTTTGGTGTGGGAGCAAACTTTTGGACATGCCCGTTTGGGTCATGGACACGAGGCGGACACAAAAGCGGTGACTGCTGACAACCAATCATTGTGGTTGCTGTACTCCAACACCAAAATCATCATGGCGACTTTGCTTTGGAAGTTGCATGAGCAAGGCAAATTGCGTTTCACCGATCGGGTGGCCAACTATCTGCCAGAGTTTGAAAAAAACGGTAAAGAAGCGATCATGCTGTTTCAAGTCATCACCCACCAAGGCGGATTTCCCGATGGCGATGTTCCCAGCACCACTTGGAATGACCACGCAAAAGTACGTCAAGCCGTATGTGAATTCAATTTGCAGTGGGCACCTGGGTCACGTATCAGTTACCACGGTCTGAGCGCCCACTGGGTATTGGCGATGGTGGTGGAGGCCGTCACAGGTCAAGATTTCAGAGACGTTATTCGTGCCGAGGTGCTCGCACCTTTGGGATTGGCAAACGACTTGTTCGTAGGCTTGCCAGCATCTGAAACATCGCGCATGACTTTTCTTTACGAGCCTGATGCCAAGTCGCCAAACGGTTTGCGCTTACGCGACGAAAGTACTAGCAGGGTATGGCAAGAGGCGGGTGTTCCTGGGGGTGGGGCCTATGGCACCGCCCGTGGCATGGCGGCTTTGTACCAAATGATGTTGCAAGGCGGTACGCTCAATGGTGTGCGATTGGTGTCACCCAGAACACTGGCCTATGCCATCCAAAACTACACCGCAGACCGTGTGGATGAATTTATGGGCATACCCATGCACCGTGGCTTAGGCCCGCATTTGCGTGGATCTACGATAGGTATTCGTGGCTTGGGTTCTTTGGCCAAGCCTGATACGTTTGGTCATGGGGGTGTAGGTACCAGTTATTGTTGGGCTGATCCGCAAAGTGGTTTGTCTTTTGCCTACATCACCAATGCGCGTGTGCCAGACCCTTGGCATTCCGTGCGATTGGACCAAGTCAGTAACTTGGTCCACGCTTCTATTACGCGATAGGTGTATTTTTAAACATAGGCTCTGGCAAGCCTTTCACGCCCGGCTGCAAGGCGAAAACTCTTCCAGCATATGGGTCTTCCTCTGCGCTAATGTCTGGGCGGCGCAGTGAAGTCACGAATAGGGTGTCTAAGTTGTCGCCACCAAAAGCACACATAGCTGGCTTGAAGGTAGGTAAAGCAATAGACCTATCTAACTTGCCTTGTGGTGTAAACCGCGAGACTAGTCCAGCATCTGTGGCACACACCCAATAGCAGCCATCCGTGTCAATAGTTGCGCCATCTGGGCGTCCGTCATGCTGGTGCATATCTACAAATACACGTTGGTTGTGTGGCGTTCCTGTAGCGATGTCGTAATCAAACACCCACACAGTTTGTCGACTTGCATGGGTATCCGCCAAGTACATCGTGCTTCCATCAGGGCTGAACGCAAGTCCATTGGGAACAATCAAATCAACCAGCAAGCGCTTCAGTTGGTTGTCGTTACCAAATCGGTAAAAAGAGCCAACGTTTTTACCCGCCTTGGTATTGTTGAACATCGAACCCGCTAAGAATCTTCCCTGTCTGTCGCAACGCCCATCATTGAAGCGCATGGGTTGCGTTGGGTGTTCAACGTGGGCGAGTTTTTTGTGGGTAGAAAAACCTTTGGGTTGCAGTTGCACTTGGTAGATGCCGGTCTCCATGGCGACTACCCATTCGCCAGTTGTGCATAGCGCCATGGACCCTACCATTTCTGGCATTTGCCATTGGCACAGTTGGTCTGAAGAGGCGTGCCAGCGGTAAATCTTGCCAACAGGAATATCTACCCAATACAAAGCAGATTCTTGTGCAACCCAGACAGGACTTTCCCCAGTCTCGCAACAGGCTTTAGAGATAAGTGTGTAGTTTGTTGTCAAGATACGATGTTAATGCGTGTCAAAATCAAATGTGGATCAATACATATTCGGAGCAAGAGCAAGATGAGCGAGCAAGAACCTAGAAAATATATTCGTCGAGTCGTCACAGGTCACGACGCACAAGGTCGATCGATCTTCACAGAAGACCAATTGGCCCCTTCAGTACACACCAATCCTAAAAGAGTGGGGTACCACCTCACACAGCTATGGATGACGGACCAAACCCCTGCATTTGTTGGAAACGAACCAGACCCTACGGCGCGTCCCTTAAAGCTCGAACCTCCTAAAAACGGCACCGTGGTTCGCATCATTGAATTTGGACCAGAAGGCGAGTGGTTAGAAAAAATTAATACCCAAGACACCAAAATTGCTTGGGGCGCCTTAGGAACCGACACTGCCTCGACCAACAAAACGGGCGGTGCGAAACACCCGTTTATGCACCGCACTGAGTCTGTCGACTATGCCTTGGTTTTGGAAGGCGAGATCACTATCGTGCTCGACAACGAAGAAGTCTTGCTAAAAACCGGTGACTTCCTTGTAGAGCGCGGCACCAACCATGCATGGGCTAACCGATCAGGCAAAATTTGCCGCATGTTGTTTGTATTGATTGATGGAAAGTTCGATCCTGAAATTTCCAAGCATTTCGATTAATACGTTTTGTAGGGCAAGAACTTGCCTGACAAAACCACATTCACGCGGTCGCCTTTAGGGTCTGGCTCACGCACGATGTCCATGCTGAAGTCGATCGCGCTCATGATTCCGTCGCCAAACTCCTCGTGTATCAGCTCTTTGATGGTTGTGCCATACACACTGACGATTTCATACCAACGGTAAATCAAAGGGTCGGTTGGGACCTGTGTGGGCAGAGAGCCTTTGTATGGAACCACACACAACCATTTTTGTTCTTCAGCAGTCAAGCCAAAAATTTTCCCAACTATTCTTGCCTGTGTTGGTGTCGCGGTCATTTGGCCAAGACACAAGGCTGTAGTCCATTCTTTGGAGTGGCCTACCTTCTTAGCCACATCCTCCCACTTGATACCTTTGGAGACTTTGGTAGAAATAATTTTTTCAGTAACGGCTAGTCGGTTCATAAAAACTCCTGTTTGGTGTGAAATAGAAAGTCCGTGGCCTTCTAAGAAATCTACGTTTTAGTGCTTTGTGCTGGGCCCCACGCACCGTGCAACATAAGAGACTGGTCAGCGTTGTAAGCGTCGTGGGTAGATGAATGCTTCTGAATCAAGCTAGGCAAATCTTGTCGCATGGAACATCCTTGAAAAAATGGGATGTCCCATTCCAGCAAGGTGCATGCCATACAGCCAGCGTCTTATTTGCTTTAAATTGGTGCCTGCTTAAATAAAAGCTGCGATGGCATGGTGCATTTACAAATAATGTTCCATCCAAGTGCATAGCCCATGGGGCAACCCAAAAATCATGCGTGCCATCAGAGATGACATCTATTTCACATGTAAGTGAATCGGTGTGAAGCCTTCCAGTTCAAAACGCAAATGGTCTCCCTTTTGAGGAAACTTCGAGGTGACCAAAGAGCCCAGCATGGCGATATCACCGGCCTTTAAATACGTGCCGCGGTCGTTCGCCTCATTGGCTAACCAAGCAATAGCGTTGAGCGGATGGCCCATTAAGTCATGCGCATAGCCATGCCCAACCGATGCGCCATTGATGTATGCCTCGCCCTTGAGTTCGCCCAATGCATCGTCTGCACGTGGTTTAGCCGACAGATCAGGCCAAAGCTGAGTAAAGGGCACCCACTCTCCCAACACAGCGCCTTCATTCCATGTGTTGTCGGCCAGAAGTTGTAAACCTTGTCCACCTAAATTGCTGTAATCAGCCTGTCTGTCGTCTGCTACTTCAAATGCACAGGTAATGGCGCTGACGGCAGAAGCAACAGATTGCCCAGTGTGTCGAAGGCCAGAAGGTAGGAGGTTTTGGCCCATCTGGATAGCAATTTCAAATTCAATCAGCAAACGGCCATATCCCTTGATAGATACATCTGCAGGCGCATGAAGCACTTGTTTGCTGTGCAATCTTCCAGCCGTTGGAGCATCTAGCCCCACCATTTTTTGCATGGCGGGGGTGGCCAGTGCAATTTTCCAACCGATGACTTCACCGCATTGCTGCGCTTTGATTCGAACAAATTCGTTTTGCACAGCTACCGCTTGTCTCGCATTTGACAAGTTCATATCTCTCGGTAATGCGATGAACGGCGTTTTGGTCGCGTGCTGGTGGACGAGCCATTTGGCTACGCTTTGGGCGTTGAAATGTTGCATAACGAAGTCTCAGACATCAGTTGAATAAAGTTCTATCGCTTTTAAAGCATAACTGTTTACCTCTGACTGTGTAACATGTGGTTTTCCCCTGTTAGCTAGAAATTTCTCAAACATGAAACCTCAGACCGATGTCCTAGTTATAGGCGGAGGCAATGCGGCGTTATGCGCAGCTCTTGTTGCTGCAGAAGCAGGCGCTACGGTGCGCATTTTGGAATCCTCGCCCAAGGCTTGGCGTGGCGGTAATTCCTCGCACACACGTAACGTGCGTTGCATGCACGACGCGCCGCAAGATGTGTTGGTCGACGCTTACCCTGAAGAAGAATACTGGCAAGATTTGCTCAAAGTCACTGGTGGACAAACCAACGAGTATCTGGCACGTTTGGTCATTCGTTCGTCCGCCACATTTCGTACTTGGATGCATAAGCATGGCGTGCGTTTTCAGCCGTCGCTTTCAGGCGCATTGCATACTGCACGCACCAATGCCTTTTTTATGGGGGGAGGCAAGGCGCTGGTCAATGCCTATTACCTCAGCGCAGAGCGTCACGGCATTGCTGTGGATTACAACGCCCGCGTGAGCGAACTCAAATTAGTCGATGGCCGTTTTGAGGCTGCGCGTGTGCATCGTACCGATGCAAAAGGCCAAGTTCAAGAAGAATGGGTGCATGCCAAAACATGCGTTTTGGCATGTGGTGGCTTTGAGTCCAACCGCGAATGGTTGCGGGAAGCTTGGGGACAGAACGCACTAGGTGAATGGTCAGCAGATAACTTCTTGATTCGAGGTTCGCGTTACAACCAAGGTGAGATGTTGAAGTTTTTGATGGCGCAGGGCGCAGACATCATGGGTGACCCCACACAAGCACATATGGTGGCGATCGATGCCAGAGCGCCTTTGTATGACGGAGGTATTTGCACCCGACTGGACTCTGTCTCTTTAGGCGTTGTTGTCAACCAAAACGCAGAACGTTTTTATGATGAAGGTGAAGATTTTTGGCCTAAACGCTATGCGATTTGGGGCCGATTGGTCGCACAACAACCGCAGCAAATTGGCTATTCCATCATTGACAGCAAAGCCATAGGTCGGTTTATGCCGCCTGTGTTTGAAGCTATCGTGGCCAACACTTTGCCAGAATTGGCTGCAAAGTTAGAACTCAACGTAGAAAAATTCATGCAAACCATGGATACCTTCAATGCCTCCTGTGTTCCAGGCGACTTTAACCATACAGTTTTGGACAACTGCTACACCGAGGGTGTGCAGCCTGCCAAAACCCATTGGGCACGCACCATCGATGTCGCGCCCTTTTATGCCTATCCTTTGCGTCCAGGCATCACCTTTACTTACCTAGGTCTTAAAACAGACGAAACCACCGCAGTGCATTTTTCAGGCGTACCAAGCCCTAACTTATTTGCTGCCGGTGAAATCATGGCTGGCAATGTGCTGGGCAAAGGCTACACCGCTGGCGTCGGCATGACGATTGGCACATTCTTTGGACGACAAGCAGGTGCACATGCGGCCCAAGCTGCACTAGCGGTAGGGGCCATGTCATGAGTAATTTATTAGCACTCACAGAGCAAGCCAAGGCCTTAGCGAGAGGTGAAGGCCTTGGCGCTGAACAAGAAGTCGCGCGGCAGATGCAAGTCTGTAATGCTTGTCGTTATTGCGAAAGTTTTTGTGCAACGTTTTCGGCTATGACGCGAAGGCTTACTTTTGCGGATGCTGACATCCATTACCTAGCTAATCTCTGTCACAACTGTGGTGCTTGTTTGCATGCATGCCAATACGCGCCACCGCATGACTTTGGCATCAACGTGCCTCAAGCGATGGCACGCGTTCGTTTAGAAACTTACACGCGCTATGCATGGCCAGCTGCTTTTGGCCAGCTCTATGCCGCAAATGGATTGTGGATAGCCTTGTGCTTGGCCTTTGGCTTAACTGTTTTCCTGTGTCTCGCTTTAAACCTCAACGGTACATTGTTCGGCCCCGTTGCCGACAATAATTTCTACAACATATTCCCACACGGTTTGTTAGTGAATTTGTTTTTGCCAGTATTTGCTTTTGTCGTGCTTTCACTAGGCTTGGGGGTCCGTCGCTTCTGGCATGACGTGACGCCAGCAACTGGGCGACAAGAACCAAACTTAGAGGCCACATCTGGCGCAGTATGGGACGCTTTACGTTTAAAAAATTTAGATGGTGGTCATGGCGAAGGCTGTCACAACGCAGATGAAAACTGGACCGATGCACGACGTCAAGCCCATCACCTCACTTTTTATGGCTTCATATTGTGTTTTTTGGCGACTTCAGTGGCCACGCTGTACCACTATGTTTTTGGCTGGATAGCGCCGTATGACTTGGGTAGTCTGCCCAAATTATTTGGCATAACAGGAGGATTATTTTTAGGCATAGGCACTACGTGGTTGAGTTGGTTACACCTTCGTCGTCACCCAGACCATGGCGATAGGTCGCAAAGGCCCATGGATTTAGGATTTATCGCTTTACTCTGGCTGACCGCTTGCAGTGGCTTGTTACTCGTTGCGGTAAAAGCAAGCTCTTATTTGCCTTTGGTGTTGGCCTTCCACTTGGGTGTAGTGATGGCACTTTTTCTAACACTCCCGTATGGAAAGTTTGCCCATGGTATTTTTAGAACGGCCTCCTTGTTGCGGCACCATGTTGAAAAAAGATTGCCCAATACCCTAGGACTTGGGGGCGAATGATGGTGTTTGCTTACGTTTTATTGACATAGAGCAAATCTTTCCAACGTGCTTTCAGTCATATTCGGTACTGTTTTTAGTACCTAACATGACACCTTTTTCAAAGTTACTTCAAAGTTTTGATGTCCCCGGACCTCGCTACACCTCTTATCCCACTGCGGATCGGTTTGTAGAGGCATTTGCTGAGACCGAATACCTTCAGGCATTGGAGCTTCGCAAGCACAGTGCGCGTTCGCATGCCTATCCGTTGTCTGTCTATGTGCATATTCCATTTTGTGAATCGCTTTGCTATTACTGTGCTTGCAACAAGATCATTACGGGTAAATATGAGCGGGCAGAGCGGTATTTAAAAAGTTTACAAATCGAAGTGGAATTGCTGATCCCACATTTAGGTAAGGCAAATCTAGTCTCGCAACTCCATCTTGGTGGTGGCACACCTACTTTTTTACGTGATCCCGAACTGCGTTCGCTTATGGAAATTCTGGGTAAGGCTTTTCAATGGAAGACTGACGGCGAATATTCGGTTGAAGTTGATCCCCGAACGGTCGATGCGCAAAGACTGACAACGTTGCGAGAGCTAGGTTTCAACCGATTGTCATTAGGCGTGCAGGACTTTGACAAGCAGGTGCAGATCGCTGTGCATCGCGAGCAGACAGTTCAACAAGTGCAAGACCTGATGCATGCAGCTCGAAACGTAGGGTTTAAATCCGTCAACCTCGATTTGATATATGGCTTACCTAAACAAACGACGCAATCATGGACCCAAACGCTGCAAAGCGTCGTCCAACTTCGACCTGAGCGGATTGCTTTGTATGCCTATGCCGATTTGCCTGCTAGGTTCAAACCACAGCGCCATATCAACGCTAGCGATTTACCAATGGCAGAGGCTAAAACGGATATGTTGTCGCAGGCTATTGATACTTTGCAATCGGAAGGCTATGTGTATATTGGCATGGACCACTTTGCATTGCCAGAAGATGCATTGGCCGTCGCAAAACGCCAAGGGCGTTTGCACCGCAATTTTCAGGGCTACACCACCCAACCCGATAGCGATTTGATTGGTCTAGGCGTCTCGTCGATAGGCAATATTGGCGCTACTTACCAACAAAACGCTAAGTCATTAGATGAGTACCAAGACATGTTAGAGCAGGGGCGTCTGCCTGTGGTGCGTGGCGTGGCCTTGTCAAAAGATGATTTGCTGCGCAGAAGCGTCATCATGGCCTTGATGTGTCAAGGCACTGTTAACTTTGAAACAATCAATTCAACGCATCTGATCAATTTCAAAGAATATTTTCAAACTGAACTGAAGCAACTCAAAGATATGCAGACTCAAGGCCTTGTGCATTTAGATGATGCAGGGATGGAGGTCACCGACTTAGGTTGGTTTGTCATACGCGCCATTGCCATGGTGTTTGATCGCTATTTACAAGGAGACCAACAAAGAATGCGGTTTTCGAAAATACTTTGAAAGCCGCGGTGATTGCCGTGTTGGTTCAGTCTGCAGTGAGTTGGTTCTCAATGATGATGCGTGCGTAGCGTTTTTTGTCGTTGGCGATCAAATCTGCAAATTGTGCAGGTGTTGAACTCATAGGTACGGCGCCTTGCCCGATCAATTGCTGGCTTACCTCAGGCATGGCAACAACCTCTTTCACGCCAGCTGCAATTTTGTCGACGATTTCTTTGGGGGTGCCTTGGGGCGCGAGAAAACCAATCCAGGAACCTGACTCAGCGCCCGTGATTCCCGACTCCACCATGGTGGGAACATCTGGCATTGCTGGCGAGCGTGATTTGCTGGTGACTGCAAGGCCTTTCAATTTACCAGCTTTGACGTAGGCAGATGTTTCTAATATGGACACCATCAACACTTGTACATTGCCCGACATCAAATCAGTGATGGCGGCGCTACCACCTTTATAGGGCACATGTTGGATTTTGGCGCCGGTTGCAATTTTAAAAGTCTCCATAGACAAATGGGGAGAGCCTCCGGAACCAGAACTCGCGTAAGAGAGCAAATTAGGTTGCGCCTTAGATAATGCCACAAGGTCTTGCGGAGTTTTGACTGGCAAGGAGGGCGTCACCACCATCGCAAAGGGTAATTCAGCAATCAAGCTGATCGGTGTGAACGAAGTGTCTGGGTTGTAGTTGAGCTTTTTATAGAGCGTAGGGTTGATGGATTGCGTACCAACGTTGCCAGTGAGCAAGGTGTAGCCATCCGGTTTGGCCCGTGAGACGGCTTCAAGGCCGACATTGCCTCCAGCACCTGCACGGTTTTCAACCAATACGGGTTGCCCCCAAAGCTGTGACAAACGTTGTGCAACAACTCTTGTGCCTACATCTGTTCCGCCACCAGGCGTGAATGGCACCACAATGGTGACCGCGCGCGTGGGCCAAGCAGTTTGCGCCTGAACGTCAAAGTTAAACAACGCAATGAAGCAGCCCACTAAAGCAATATTTTTCCGATGACAAAATAGCGCTTGCAAATTACAACCTTTGAACACCTCTGTCATACCCATCTCCTATTATGAAAAATCATCTTAACCAACTATCACGTGCATTGGCATTAGGTCTGACGCTATGTTTGGCAGGCATGTCCATTGCACAAACGACAAGCTTTCCAAGCAAGACACTAAAAATCGTGGTGCCAAACGCAGCGGGTGGTGCTGCTGACATCACCGCTCGCACAGTGGCGCAAAAGTTATCTGAAGCCTTAGGCCAATCGGTAGTAACTGAAAACAAGCCCAGCGCTGGCGGCATTGTGGCGGGTGAACAAGTTGCACGTGCGGAACCCGATGGACACACCTTATTGCTGATTTCTAGTGGAACAGCGGTCAGCGCGTCGCTATTTAAGACGCTTCCTTTTGACACCGTGAAAGACTTCATTCCTGT
>Ga0114975_10002882_pt1 | contig 11648 bp, 10 predicted proteins | sample S_130626_EF_Meta_FD_87031 | JGI IMG/M metagenome (GOLD analysis project Ga0114975, IMG submission 87031) | Freshwater microbial communities from Lake Simoncouche, Canada to study carbon cycling - S_130626_EF_MetaG | ecosystem: Environmental > Aquatic > Freshwater > Lake | place: Lake...
CATTCATGACACGTTATGGTTATGTTGAGTTGACAAATACAGCTTCTTCTCTAGGTAATGCAGCTGACTACCTAGCTAAAGTTGCAGTAACTTCCGCTAACCTACGTTTCGCTTAATCAGCAAGCGTATGCGCAAATACAAAAAGGCTCTTCGGAGCCTTTTTGTTTGACTTAAATAGTTGGATGAAAATAGAAACTGCCCAAGACTTTGCAGAATTACGCAGTCAATTTAGTCTATGGCGTAAACGTTTTCCTATGTTTACACATGATGTACAACGCATTGAAAAAATCATCGACGAACATATACAAGCACATAGTAAAATCATGGTCTTGCATAGGCAAACTCACAACAGGAGTTATCTAGAAAAAGCACAACTAGAAATTGATGCTATCAATAAGATAATAGACACTGTGGAAAAAATGGAACTGATGGCTATGCTGAGCCGCGGATAAATAAAGTATCTAGAATTTATTATGCGGCACCCACCGCGTATGACCTAGAACGTCAATCATAAAGGAGAAACAAATGGGACGTCCAATTAATAAAAAATATTTCGGTGTATTAGGTAGCGCAACTACTCCTCACATTCCAGTTGAAGCAGCAGTTTTTGCAAACAAAAAGCAAATTACAGAAGATGCTACAGCTGATGTTTATATTCTAAAACAAAAATCTGCACGTAGATTTCAAGTCAAACATGCAGAAGATGGTGATGTTGCTATCTGTAAATTAGTCGATAAGTCATACAACGATTCTACAGTACTACTAACTGGAGAAATGGTCATTGTTGGCTACTTCAACGGTCAAGCAGTTCGTTTACGCGAACTAACTAACAGAGTTGCTACAGACTTCAACAGCAGACGCTACAAGTGGAGTCTAACTGATGACTCTTCAACAACATTGTTAATTCTAACATCAATGTAATCTAGGACAAGGTAATGGGACAGTATTTTCAAGTTAACGGTGATTATAACATCAAGGCCAAAGACACTGGCACCATTACCTTACAGGCTGGAACTGTAAAGGTCGCTGCAAATTTAACAGTAACTGGAACAACAACATTTGTTACATCTACTAATTTAGATATTGCAGATAGAATTATCACTTTAAACAAAGGTGAAACTGGCGCAGGTGTTACTTCTAGATTTTCAGGAATTGAAATTGATCGAGGTAGCTCTAGTCGGACTGCATTTGTATTTGATGAAACAAACCCTACAGGAATTACAGGTGCAACAGGCACTTGGATTATTGGTGGTGGTACAGACCCGAGTTACGGATTTACAGATAGTAATTTAAAATTAAGAAGAATTTTAACAGATACCAGCACAGATGACGGCGACCTAACATTGATTGGTACTAGCAACGGAGTTGTCAAAGTTAGAAATGATGGAGATGCTGACCTTGGTACAACTTATTTTGGTAACATAACAGATCCCAATCATGTTCCTAACAAATATTATGTAGATTATTCTATCTTGAATAATCCAACGTTTCAAATTCGTGCTCCTCAAAGCCAAGACACTCGCGTTATTATTGCTGATCGAGAAATAACTCCAAACTTATCATCACAATCGGGATCGTTGGCATATTACAATGCTCTAGGCGTTGGAATCCCAACCACTGAAAGTTTAGTGAGTGTAATTATTGATAATGTAATCTCTGGACAATTTTTCTCTAATCGAGTATTAATACAAGGATTAGAATTTACAGGAACAGAAATTGCCAATGACAGCACCAATACCAACATTTACATAAAAACCAACGGTACTGGTAAACTACAGACTAACTATGCTATGCAACTAGACAACAATGCTGTTAGTCCTGCACAGGTATCTGGCAGTCATGTGATTTACAGCAAAGCTGAAAGCACAGGTAGAACAGGGATATTTTATGTTAACACAGAAAATACCAGAGATGAATTAGTAAGCAAGAACAGAGCATTGTTGTTTAGTATGTTATTTTAAGGATTAAAAAATGGCGGTTATAGGAAAAACAATCACAGGCACAACAATGACAAGCCCTACTACTGTATACACAAGTAGTGGAAACAATGCTGTGACCTGCATAGCAATATGCAATGTAGGAGCTGTCAGTCTAACAGATGAAACGGTCAATTCGGTTGATGTTAACGTCTATGTTGTTTCTCCCAGCGGTGGCGGCGACAACACAACTTCTAGTACCAGCGCATTAATAGTTAAACAATTGATTATTCCAGCAGGTGAAACTGTATTTTTCAACGATGAAAAATTTGTTTTAGCCAACACAGACTATATTGCGGTAGGTTATCAAATGACCGGTGCCGCCAGCCCAGTTACCAATTTACTAACAGTTACAGTAAGCACATTACCAGTATGAGATTCTTAAAACAAAAATCTATATCTCAATACAGTGCAGCAGATGATGCACTAATGGTCTACGATAATAGACCTTCAAATAACACCAGTAGTGGTGGTCGCGCAGTCATGGATCTCAGTGGTGGCCTACGTTTACCAAAAGGCACAACCAATCAAAGACCTCAAGGTACCAAAGCTGGCGACAACCCCAATGTTAGAATTGCCAATAGTCACAATGGGTATATCAGATACAACACAACAACAAATGCGATCGAAGCTTACATTAACAGTACTTGGGAAATAGTAAAGGCATCAAGTTCTTCAGCTATTCAAGTCAGTAGATTTGCAGCCAACGGCACAGAGACCACATTTGGTCCTTTGAGTGCTAATACTGATTATCGTACTTCTTACACTGGCAGTGATTACAACCTAATGGTGTTAGTAGATAATGTCATGCAAATTGGCGACGGCGTCAATTACACTGTGGTAAAAAGATCAGCAGGATCTTTTATTGCAGTGAGCAGTTCTAACAGTCCGATTAGCGCAAGTGGTCCAGGAAGCTATACCAATGATGAGTACTATGTTCAATTTGCCACAGCGGTTCCTGCAACGGGCGGCACAGGACAGCCTATATATGTAACTGTGTTCTACGGTTACGGAAACTAATTATGTCACAGTTGGGTCGTATCAGTGGTCCACTACTAGAAGCTAACCTAAATAGGCTAGGGGTTGATCTTACTTTTAGAAATTACAACATCGATGATGACTTACTATACCTAGAAGTCACTAACGGTAAAGTAGGAATTAACAAAACACCAGTAACATATCAATTAGAAATTGATGGTAATACACATACTACAAATTTAATAGCCACTACTTCTGCTGACATTAACAGTATAACTCTAGCTACAAATACATTTTCTACAGATATCAGCAGTACTATAGAAATCCGCCCAAATCCAGCAGGTGCAACTGTGTTATTTGATAATATGAGGTCTGGTAATTTAGATTTCAAAGATAACATAATTAAAAATTACACAGTCAACGGCACTATTGAATTAAATCCCAGCGGCACAGGCATTGTAAATGCACAAAGCGGTGCTAGGGTAAACGGAGACCTATCTGTAACAGGTAACTTTCTTATAAATGGAAATCTAACAGAAGCTACAAATATCATAGTAGGCGACACTCCTTTAGATACGGTTACTGTGCAGACTGATTTTACGCAGAGCTTAATACCTGGTACAACGTTGACCTATGATCTAGGTAAATCAAACAAACGCTGGAGACAAGTTTATGTTCACAGTAACTCTAACATAGGATCTTTGACATATAATAGCTTTACAATTAGTAATCAATTGCAGGTAGACGGAGCAACAGCAACTATTACTACTCTACAATCAAACGATCCTGTAGTCCTAAATCCAGTAACTGAAATCACAGATGTAGAAAGAGTACGTTTTCAAAACAACAACATCAGCAATCTAGATGCAACTGCACTGACACTAGCTTCTACTGGTATAGGCTATGTTAGATTCGTAGGTACTGATGGCATGATTATTCCATCGGGAACAAATGCTGAACGACCAGCAAGTGCTGAAGTAGGAGATACTCGTTGGAATTCTGATAATCCGGCTAACAACTATCTAGAATGTTTTGATGGTACAACTTGGATTATTTCTACAGGCCCTGGCGGCTCTATTTCTACAGTAGAAAACTACGATCTCAGCAACGCCTACATTCTCATGTTAGGTTAAAATCTCCTTTGGACTAAATAATAACATAGCAGTGACCAACTGCTGTCTATTACTGTGGTAAACCAGCAAAGAGCCTTAGATGTCTAAGGATGCGGAGAAATCCAAATTTGGTTAACCGTGAAACACGGGGTATAAGGAGAGCACATGGCTATTGGTCGTATTTCGGGGCCGCTCTTAAAGGCAAATTTAAACCGTGAAGGTGTAAATTTAGCATTTGAGACCGACCTTCTCTATCTTGATGTTAACAACTCTCGCATAGGTGTTAAGACCGCCACTCCTCAATACGACCTAGATGTCAACGGTACTACAAGAACTACTAATCTCATAGTAGATACACAAGCAGACATTGCACAGTTTACTATAACTGGCAACACAATTTCTAGCTCAAACAACGTTATCAATTTTATCCCCACTGGCGGTCAAGCAACCGTTTACCACAGCCGATTACGGGTTAACGATTTTGAACTCCAGGGCAACGTAATAGCAACTACAGTTTCTAACTCTAATATAGAACTACGTCCTAACGGCATTGGAATCGTTGACATTTATGCAAACACTACAGTAAACGGTAATCTAACAGTTACCGGTGATGTTGGAGTAACTGGCAGTGTTACTATCGGTGGTAATATCACAATTGGCGATGCACTGACAGATACAATTACAATCAACGCAGCTATTAAGAGTGATCTAATTCCAGAAACTGACAATCTCTATGATCTGGGTTCTACAAGTTTTCAATGGCGTAATGTTTATGCCCAAAATTTTTATACAGATAATCTTTCTTTAATTTCATTAGACATTGGAAATTTACAGTTCCGTGATAATGAAATTACCACTACAACTGGACAAGATTTAATTTTATTTGGCAACGGAACTGGAGGTGTTAAACTTGGCAACTTTAAATTCCAAGGTAACACAATTACAAACTTTTCTAACAATGCCATTAGTCAATTGTTATCAACAGGCACCGGCTATTTTAAAATTGCAGGTTCTAATGGTATTGTGTTGCCAAGAGGAACCAATGCCGAAAGACCTACAGCTTATGCTGTCTTGGGTATGACTCGTTACAATACAGAGTTAAGAGCATTAGAAATATGGGATGGATTTAGTTGGGCCAGCCCTGCAGGATCAAGCGGTTCAGTTACACTTACACAAGCTGAAGATGCAGCAGCATCATTTGCACTAACACTAGGATAATATTATGCCAACAGTTTTTAAACATACAACTCAAACAGAAATTGGAACTACCCCGGAAGATGTACTGAGTATTCCTGCCGGAGTTAGGGCCACTGTGATAGGATGTAATATTGCAAACGTTACAGAGTATGATACTGTAGCTGTGGATGTTTATATTATCAATGGAGATTCTGCGGTTGCTCACTATGTTAAAAAATTACCAATTCCACCTAATACCAGTGTAAAAATTATTACCAACGGTGAAAAATTAATTTTACCCGAATTGTCCGGACTTAGAATTGTCAGCGACACTGATAACAGTCTAGATTCAACAATCAGCTATGTTGAGATATCATAAGGATTAATACTATGGCAGCAAATAATTATTATTTAGGTAGAGATCCAGTAGAGACGTTAGGTAATAGTCCTAGATACTGGTATGCTCTAAGACGAAATGACGACGGTGAATTGTATATTGTTCGCAGCGATCAAGTTATAGACAAAGATGCATATCAGTTAAATATTCCAGGAGCTCCTGAAGAAAACTTTGAAGATTTTGAACCAGGAGTTGATTATTTTGATGGAACTAAAGCTGATCACGAGCCCGAGTATGAAAATATGTATTACACACAATATCGTTGGGACGACAGATCAATATTTTATTACGTAGATTCTCAGGGCGTGCTAGTTCAAAGAATCAATCAAGGATATTCATATCCTAGTGGAATTTCAACATAATTAAACAGAGAATAATATGGCAGAGTTTAAAATAAGTAGATTTAGATATACCTGGCAAGGAGACTGGGATGCTGCGTCGGTTGTCTACAACAGAGACGATGTAGTTCACTATAGTGGTTCTGCTTGGGTATGTATTAGACAACACACTTCAGATGTCTTTGATAATGCTCAAACTTATACAGCGGCTGGAGATACCAATCCTAGTCCTGCATGGATTAAAATGGCCGAAGGACGAGAATGGATAGGACCATGGACGGGCTCGGGTCAACGATACGATGTTGACGCTCTAGTTGTTGCCGGCGGAAATCTATATCTATGTATTGTATCTCACTTATCAGCAACTAATTTCAACAGTGATTTATCAAAATGGGATTTATTAGCTACAGGATATAATTTTAGAAATGATTGGGCGGCCAGTCAACGATATAGAGTTGGTGATGTTATTAGGTACAACGGGTACACATATCAATGTATTTTAGAACACGTTGCGGGCAGTGCTGCTGAAGGTGTTGGTGTTGGAAATAATAATTTAGATGATGATAGTACCGCAGAGACTTGGACCACGGTAGTTGAAAACTATACCTACATAGGCGAATGGAATGTAGGAATTAATTATAGAAAAAATGACCTGGTAAAATATGGCGGCACAATACTTAAATGTACAGCAGACCATACATCAACATTTACTTTTGTATCTAATATTAACGATACTAATTTTACAGTATACCTTCCAGGATTTAATTTTTACAATTCGTGGAATAATACTACTAGATATGCTGTAGGCGATGTTGTTGTTAAAGGCAGCACCTTATACATTTCTTCTACAAATAATCGCGCTAGTGAACCAGGAACGTCTCAAGCATTTCCGCTAGGAAATTCTTCAAACTGGACAATATTAGACAGTGCAGTTTCTTATAAAGGAGAATACGACCCCTCATCAAGAATAACATATAAAAAAGGTGATTTGGTTAGAAGAGGTGGCGCCCTTTGGATAAGTCTAGTTGATCAATTAAATGATGACAGTTCTTTAGAAACTCTCGACACATCAAATTGGGAATTAGTCATCTCGGCTTATAATTTTTCTGGAGCATGGCATACCAATAATACCTATAATCTGTACGATGTTGTTTACTTCAGAGGAGTCTTGTACTATTGCAGTACTCCCCACCTAAGCGAGTTTGCTAATTTTCCTGGAGACAACGGAGAAGAGTTTGCATACTGGACCACAGTCATTATCAGCAATGAAAATTCTGCACTAACAAGTCTAGGAGATTTAATCACTTACAATCTCTATAGAGATGTAATCTATGACGGCAGTACACAGGCCACACTAGGAGACGGCAGTACATTTGGACCAACCGCTATTCCTATTGCACAAGAAGATCAATTGTTAGTTGTCGAAAACAACAACGGAGACATTGGCTACAAAACGTGGGGAAACATACCTAGGTTATTTTATGTAAGAACAAACGGCGTCGACGATAATACAGATATCAACAGAGGTATTAATTATTTTAAACCTTTTAAAACTATTAGATACGCACTTGAACTGGCTGACGATGGCTATGCTGGATTTACAACCATTCTTGTATCTACAGGCAACTATCAAGAAGTATTACCAATGATACTGCCGGCAAGGACAGCAGTAGTAGGAGAAGAGTTACGAGGAGTAACTGTAACAGCTAGTGATCCTATTTTAGCTCTAGCCAACGATGCACAGTATACATTGGAAATTTTAATTAGAATTAATACTCTTTTACCAAATATTTTGAGAGGTCTCAGTTTATTAAAAACAATAGGTAATCAGCTATCGCCGGATACATCCGCTACTATTGATGTAACTCAAACCGTAGCAGTCAGTAATATATGGTCTACAATTATTGATACAATTGATTATAGAGTTAATGACAACGGATTAGCTGTAACAGTAACTGGCAGTAATAGTCCAAGCAATGATGTTGGAAGATTAGGTGCAATTACAGTTTTAGAAAATAATAGAGAATTTATCAAAGCCGAGGCAATAGCCTATATGGCTTTAAACAATCCCGATTATATATTTGATACAGATAGATGTCAGCGAGATATTGATCGATTTATAGATGCTGTTCAGTATGATTTAACCTATCCTGGAAATTACAAATCAGTACTAGCAGGAAGATATTATGCTAATGCAGTATTAGGTAGTCAACTGGAAGATATGTGGTATGTTAGAGATTCGTCGGGTCTTAGAAATATGACTTGGAGAGGGCTCGAAGGAACATTGCCTGCATTAGCCGAAGGGCAAGTTTATAGAATACCTACAGGTGGAGCATTTGTCAGCTTAGATCCAGGATGGGGTCCTGCCGACGAACGCACATGGATCACCAGTAGAAGCTGTTATGTGCAAAACGTAACTACATTTGGTACAGGAGCCATTGGTCAAAAGATTGATGGCTCACTACATAATGGCGGCAACAAGTCTATTGTGTCCAACGACTTTACACAGGTAATCAGTGATGGTATTGGTGCTTGGGTAGCGAACGGTGGCCGCGCTGAATTAGTTTCTGTGTTTACATATTATGCTCACGTAGGTATGTTTTCCGAAAATGGTGGTATTATACGTGCTACCAACGGAAATAGTTCTTACGGAGACTATGGTGCCATTGCCGATGGCATCGACGACGCCGAAACAGTTCAATATGGCTATCTCAATACCAGACTCGATCAGGCAGTTGTAGTATCAGCATTTGCTGGCGAAATTTTAGACTTTATTCTTGGATTAGAATTCTCTCACATGGGGCAAGAATATACTACAGCTAGTTATAGTATAACAAGTTCAGGCACAGGCGCAACAACCATACAAGAAGAATTTAGAGACAATGCCATGTTTGAATGTCAGATATTATCAGCAGGTGCAGGTTTTGCACAGTATGGTAATCAGGCGCAGCTAGGAAATCAAACACAGATTATTTTAGCTACCTCAGAGACAGTTGACGAAGCAGATATTCTTGGTATGAGAATTATCATTATATCCGGTGAGGGAACTGGACAATACGGTTATGTTTATTCTTATAACTCTATAACTAAAACTTGTTTAGTATACAGAGAAAGCGATGATCTGCCAGGGTGGGACCATATTAGTCCTGGAACACCAAGCACGTCTTTGATGACCACAGGCACACGATACCGTATTGAACCGAGACCTAAGTTTAGTGCTCCCCCATATGCAGTTACTGAAGTGACTCTTTCAACCAGCTATGCTATAGCAGCAGGCATTTTTGGTGAAACCAGCGGCACGTTTACCGGTGTTACAGGCACGGCAGGAACAGGCGTAACAGTTGATGTTGTTCCAGCACCTGCAGAATTTACAATAGTTAAAAATGGCCGATCATATTCTGTAACATTAACTGCTGGTGGAGCAGGATATGCCGTAGGCGACACAATAACCATTGACGGTGCCAATATTGGCGGAACTTCTGTAGAACATGATGTGTTAATAACAGTAATGACTATTTCAGACGACAGTACTAATTCAATATTGACATATCGAGTTACAGGAATAGATGTTGCAGACAGCGGCAAATTTATATTAACCCCATCAAACAGCGCCACTGGTTTGTATTCTTCTTCAGGAGACACTTGGGCTACCTTTACACTGCCTGATACTGGAAACTGGAAAAGTGTAACTGCCGGCAATAACAGATTTGTTGCAGTTATGGCAGACAGTCAAAGTGCAGCATACAGTACTGACGGTATAGTTTGGACATCGTCAACAATGCCAGCAAACAGAAACTGGAGGGGTGTTGCCTACGGAAAACCTCTAGGTGTTAGCATTGGAGTGTTTGTAGCAGTCTCTGGCACATTCAACTCTGGAGCATATTCTACAACTGGTGCTGCTTGGTCTTCAACAACAATGCCTACAGTAGGAGATTCTACACTCTGCGAGTGGACTGATATAGCCTACGGTTCTGGGGTATTTGTAGCACTGGCTAACGAGCAAAACACAGTTGGTATAGGTACATGGAACGGCACAACACTTACTTGGACTTCTTCAGTTATGGATGTTGTTGCTGACTCATCAAGAAAACAATGGGTTAGCATTACCTATGGTAATAGAAGATTTGTGGCAATATCCGACACTGGAGATATTGCCTATAGTTTTGAAGGCGTAACATGGTATTCAGCAACTATGCCTAAACAAGACGGATCAACTGTTCATAATTGGAAACAAATTCGCTACGGACAAGGTGTATTTTTTGCAGTAGGAGACACTGGTGGGAAAACCGTTGGTGCAGACGCTACAGCCGGCCCGACAACTTATTCAGTAACATCCTACGATGGAATTGTTTGGACAGAAAGAACACTGGCTACCGCTCAAAATTGGACAGTAGCAGTAGTTGGTAATCCGGACACAACACTAGGTGATAGTACAGTATCTAACAGTAGACCAACCTGGATCCTGGCTGGCAGCGATACTTCTGACAAATTAAACAAAGTTTACACCGGCGCCAGAGCACTAGGAAGAATTGTAGTTGCTGGGCAAGGTGTTGCAAGTATGAAACTTTGGGAAGGCGGTAGTGGGTATGTTGATGTACCTACACTTGAATCAGTAATATGTCCTGGAAAAACAGAAGATCCTACAATTAGGTCTAGAATTGCTGACGGAGTTTTAGCACAACCGACATTTATAGCAAAAGGTGTTTCATATAAAACCAGTACTACATATGTTACAGTAAGCGGTGATGGTTTTGCTGATAAAATTCCAAGCACAAAATACATAACATTAGACGGATTGACACGAGTACCTGGGCCCGGAGCCCAATTCTACATTGGCGGAAAATCAACATACTATGTGGCCGTTGATGTTGGAATTGATGAAACTGAACTAACTGACGGTACGTTGAGATCAACTTTTCAAATTAGTCCTGTACCAGATTTAGGCGATTTCCTAGAACATGACATGGAAGTTGTAATACGTGAAAAATACAGTCAAGTTCGTATTACAGGACACGACTTTTTAGATATTGGAACTGGTAATTTTGAAGATACTAACTATCCAGAGCTATATGCTAACTATGACTATTCGGCACAGCCTTTCCAGGAAGTTTATAATTTAAATGGTGGTCGAGTATTCTATACATCGACTGATCAAAGTGGTAACTTTAGGGCAGGTGAACTATTTGCTGTAGAACAAGCCACTGGTATCATTACAATTAGTGCTGATTTCTTTGACTTGGCAGGCCTAACTGAACTTAGACTAGCCGGTGTTACTGTAGGGTCAACAGCAGTTATTAGAGAATTTAGTAAAGATCCTTTGTTCTTACAAAACTCTAACAACGTTATTCCAACACAACGGGCAGTTAGATCTTATCTACAATCTAGATTGAATATTGGCGGCGAGGATCTATTAACACCAAGCATTGTAGCAGGTACTGTAAAAGTTGGACCACAAGAAATCAACAGCACAGCAGGTCTAACAATTAACATACCAGTTGTAGCAGATTTTAGTGGACCAAGTAGTGTAAATCCTGGAGTTTCCGGAAGTATGTTAGCACAGACTATGTTCTTTAGAAGCTTTAGTTCGGAATAAGATTTTTGATAAATATTAATACTCGGAGTATATAATGGCAGAATTTAAACTAGGTAGAATTAGATTTGTATGGAAAGG
>Ga0114975_10002883_pt1 | contig 11647 bp, 27 predicted proteins | sample S_130626_EF_Meta_FD_87031 | JGI IMG/M metagenome (GOLD analysis project Ga0114975, IMG submission 87031) | Freshwater microbial communities from Lake Simoncouche, Canada to study carbon cycling - S_130626_EF_MetaG | ecosystem: Environmental > Aquatic > Freshwater > Lake | place: Lake...
ATATGTCGGACTTGATGAAGAAAATGATGCAATTGTGTGGGAAAAATGGCAAATTCAAACACTTTGGACATTTGCTAATGACAAATAATTGAAAAAAGTCCTTTACAGCTGCCATGTTTTATGGTAGAATAATCACGTAAGGCAACACCACAATATTATGAGAAAAGCTCCGATTACAATTACTTCCACTCTTAAACAAATCTACAAATTTAATGATAAGCTTGAGGTTACCACTGAATGGTTTGATAACAGTGGAAATTGCAACTCTGTTACCAATTTGTTTATTGTTTCCAAGGTCAACAACAAAACTCTTCATGTTGTCGACAACAAAGGTAACACTCATGTTATGAATCCGAATGAAGCTGGCACTACGGTGCATATTTTTCAAGGCTAATTAGAATATTTTTATTATGACATTAACACAAATTAAAGATCAAACAGTCGGGCTTATTGAAGTTAAACAATCAAATGGAAATTTTCTCTCCACTACGGTTATGAAGCTTAACAATAAACTTGTTACCGGCACTCCAATCTCCAATGATTTTTTAAGAAATGAATGGGAAGTTGATTTGAATAATTATTACTCATTTGAAGAAGCTTTGGATGACCTTTATGACCAAGTTCGTTTTAGTGCTCTTACAGATTGGTAAGAACAAACTTTTCAATATTTAAACATAAACACCTCACACACTAAAAAATATGGGATTAGATCAATATGCATTCATTCGTAAAAACGAAAATCAACCGTATCATGAAGATGATGAAATTGCTTACTGGAGAAAACATAATGCTCTTCAAGGGTGGATGGAAAATCTTTGGAAAGATAAAGGCAATTTAGGCACTTTTAATCGTGTTGATATTGTTCTTACAAAGAAAGATTTGGATCGTCTTGAACAAGATTTGAATTCAGATTCTTTACCTCAAACGGATGGCTTCTTTTATGGCGGAGACTCTCGTTTTGATGAACATCAAAAAACCAAGAGCTTGCAGTTTATTGTAAACGCAAGGCAAGCAATGGAAAAAGGATTGGAAGTTGTTTATTGTTCGTGTTGGTAAGGCGTTATGTACATTCACAGACATATTAAAAGCATTGACAATGTTTTATTTCTTATAAACATATCATATGAATATGAGGAATCATATGTTATTTTGACAAATTTTACGATGCACCCAATAGTTGATGAAATTGTTGGTGCCAATATTGTAAAAAATAAAGTGGATGATTTTGATGAATTTGCTCTGAATAACATTTATGACATACTAATAACTGACGGAATATTTGGTGCAGCTGGACCGCATAAATAAAAGTATGAAAAAAATTATTGGTATTGCGGGAAATGCAAGAAGCGGCAAAGATACTGTCGGGACACTAATTAAGCAGTTTGCAGAAAAACAAGGTCAGCAAGTTTCTCTTGTAAGTTTTGCGTCTGCATTACGAGATGAGCTTAATAGTTTTTGTTTGGAAAAATTAGGCATTTCTTCATACACTACAGACGAACAGGAAAAGAAAATTATTCGGCCGCTTCTTGTTTGCTGGGGAACTGAAATTCGCCGAGCCAATGATGAATCATATTGGGTAAAAGCATTGGAGCAAAATATGAATGATGACAACACTTTGTACATTATTACCGATTTGCGATTTGTAAATGAATTTAATTGGATTAAGAAAAATTGTGGTGTAACAATTTATCTTGATAGAGCATCAATCGCTCCTGCAAATCATTATGAAAAAGAAAATAATGTTATTCTTGAAAAACTTGTTGACTATGTATGGGAAATGCCAACAACACGAGATATGAAAGTGCTGCAAACATATGTTGAAAAAATATGTTTACATTCTTTTAAAAATGTTTTATAATAACACACATAACAAAAAAATACTATATAAGATATATGAGAAACGAAGTTGACTACGAACATGGACTGGATCGAAAAAAAGTAGATCTTTCACCTTCCACACTTGTCGGTTTTATGGAGGAACCGGATGAAATTGATGAAATTGAATTGTGGAAAAAAGAATGGACTGGAATGCCTGAATATGAAGAAGGCGAGTATGTTTATAAAAGCATCCGAGTTCATTTTAATAATGAGGAAGATTATCTTTCTTTTTGCACTCTTATTAACCAACCAAATATGACTCTTAAAACAAAAAGTATTTGGCATCCTGCTCAAGTGCGCGGCAAAAATTCATTGCTTCGTTGGATTGATGAAGAACAAGAACAAGCATAAATTTTATGAATCCACAATATCCTGTTTATATTATTTCAAAAGGTCGTGCCGATAGTCGAGTGACAAGCAGATCACTTGAACTTATGAAGGTGCCATACAGCATTGTAATTGAACCACAAGAATATGAAGCATATGCTGCAGTAATTGATCCTAAGAAAATTTTGGTTCTTCCGTTTAGCAATCACGGCTTAGGTTCTGGACCAGCTCGTAACTGGTGTTGGGAACATGCCAAAAGTTTAGGCTTTAAGCGCCATTGGTTGATGGACGACAACATTAACCGATTTTACAGATTGCATAAAGGCAAAAGAATTATGGTTGAAAGCGGTACCATGTTTAAAGCGATGGAAGATTTTGTAGATCGTTATGAAAATGTCCCACTGGCCGGATTACAATACACATTCTTTTGTGTTGACGGTTTTAAATATCCTGCTTTTGCGGTAAACCGAAGAATATTTTCTTGTATGCTTATTGAAAATGATGCGCCTTTCCGCTGGAGAGGAAAGTACAACGAGGACGTTGATCTTTCACTTCAAGTGCTTAAAGCTGGAAAATGCACAATATTGTTTAATGCTTTTCTGCAAATGAAAATGGCAACACAAACCGTTAAAGGTGGCAACACCGAAGAACTATACGGCAAAGGCGTTGCAAATAATGGTAAAGGGACATTGGACAAATCTCAACTGCTTGTCAATATGCACCCAGAACATGCAAAAATTGTGTGGCGCTACGGTCGCTGGCATCATCATGTTGACTATGGCGCTTTGGTTTACAATAAACTTATCAAACGGAAAGATCTTGACATTGATCCTGGAGTCAATACTTACGGTATGAAACTTGTTGAAAGACCGTTTTGGGTTGGAATCAATGACAAACCTAAAAAGAAATAAAGTTGCTGCTTCCAGTGCAGTCAAATAACCGTATTACTTTTGTTGCAGTCGATACAACAGATGATTAAATTCACCTTTAATATCTGCACGAATATTTTCAAGATCAGCACTTCCATCAGTACACTCACCTAAATACGAATCCAGCACATCACGAGTGTTGGTGTATCGTGATTCAAGGTCATCATCATATGAATTGCTGATTGCAGTTGTAGTGGTGGAATCCGATTCAATTCCATTTTTACCGTAATACGTTTCGGTAAAAGTATCAAAAAGATCAACCAAAGCTTCATATGCTGTTCCTAATGCTTTATGTTCAGCATAGCTTTTGGTTTGCCAATGATCGGTTTGTAGTTGGTTTTGAATTGTGAAAAAATAGCTTAGTTTCATAGTAAGAGTATTTATATGAAATCGTTTAATTTTTTTGAAAAAGTCCTTTACATTTGCAGCTTTTTATGGTAGAATAGTCACGTAAGGAAATAAAACATTAATCAAAATGAAAACAACATTTATTGTAATTGTCGGAAAAGGTGATGATCAACATAGCGTGTACTATGATGACTATGGTAATGCTGCAGAGTGCGCATTGGCTTACAGGCAAATGGGTGAGGACGTAAGAATTGAAGAAATGAAGGTGATCCTCGCCGGATCACCTATTTTTCAATAAATTTTCAAAAAAATGAAAAAAGTCCTTTACATTTGCAGCTTTTTATGGTAGAATAGTCACGTAAGGAACCACCACACTATGAAAATTTCAGATGTAATTCAAAAACTGCAAAAACTCCAAAATCAATATGGTGATTTGGACTGTTGGATTCATGACGTAGATTATTACAAAACTGTCGAATATGTCAGGCCATTTTTTGCCTATGCCAATTGGCCTCATGACGCGACTCTGGAAAAAAACCCGTGTGCGGTTGAAATTACTTATTACTGATTCTCAAAACAAACAAACATATATTATGAAACTGAACAACAAAGCACAAAATACATTGGATTCACTGTTTGCCAGCGGTGATGGTAAGAACAACGCCGGTGGTGTTGTATTTGGAACAACCGTAATTTACAATGCAGGTCGCGCTGCAGGAATGAAATTCCGGGAAATTCAAGAAACCTTTATGACCGATGATCTTAAGGTAGGTTACGGCAAATATGATTTGCACAAACTTAAGAAAAATATTGAATGGGATGCTGCCGATTCTGCACCTGTCAAGGTTGCCGCCAAGGTTGCCAAAAAAGTTGCAGCTTCCAAAAAGGTTGAGGTTCCGACCTCTGAAAAGCAAAAGCTTGAAAAGCTTATTCAAGATTCGGCAAACTGGGAAGTTGTATACGACAGCAGCACTGATGATTCACTGAACGCTTAATATATAAATTATGTCCAAAACTTATAAAACAAAATATGTTCCAGATCCTGTTGAAATAACTCTTTCGGCGCAGGCTGCAAATGCCATTACAATTCAACGCATTTGTGACGTCACAGGTTGGAAAAGCGATTGGGATTTACTAGAAACAACCAAGGGAATAGTTGTGACTGAAAACATTATGGCGCATACATCTCATAGCTTTTGGATTGATCACACAATAAGACAAGCAACACCTGAGGATTTGCATACTTTTAGACTGATCAAAATGCTTAAAAGTTCACTATGATCAGATCAATACAAAAAGCACTATCGCCGCTACACTATATTTTATTTCCACAACAACGGTGGTTAACTAAAAAATATAGTCGTACGTGGATGGATAAAGATAAGATTATTTTTGAAACTTTATTTGCTTGCGTTGTGCATTGGGTGGAAGTTGAAGGTAAGGATGATCGCTCCGGTTCATATGATGAAGATCTTAAAGCTGGCCATGTTTCCTTAAAGTATGTTAAGGATAAACAAAAAATTGAGGACAAAATTACCAATATTTATTTGTGGCATACACACGACAGAGCGATATTGGAAAGTGAAATTGACTCGCTAGTAAAAGATTATTTGAATTCTGGATTTTCTGCTAAAAAGATTATTGATCTTAGGAGCAAAATTGAAAAGAAAGACAAACAATATATGAAACAAATAGTTGACATTTGCGATCATATGTGGACATAAAATATGAGCGAAAATACAAAGTACAACGGATACAAATATTGTTTTATTGATGTTGAGACCACCGGTCTTGACCGAAAGCACCACAATATTTTTCAAATAAGCGGATCTATTCTTGATCATAATCTTAATACCATTGAAAGCTTTGACCTTAAGTTTAAACCGCACAGTTTGGAACATTATGAACAAGGTGCATTGGATGCCACAGGAATGACGATTGATGATTTAATTGCATTACCTATGAAATCACATGAAGCATACCAAGAGCTGATTAGAATATTGTCACGTCATTGCAATAAGTTTGACAAAAAAGATAAGATGCATTTTGTTGCTTATAATGCATCTTTTGATGCCGACTTTATGCGTGAATTTTTTGCAAAACACAATGATGCATATTTCAGTTCATGGTTTTGGAATCCTCCAATATGTGTGATGCTGGCCGCTGCTTGGTTTACTCAACGTGTGCGCGGAGCGTTTCCCAACTTCAAATTGGGAACAATTTGCCAATGCTCCGAAGTTGGATGGGATGAATCGCAAGCACATGATGCTCAATATGACATTCAGCAAACAATCAAATTGTTTAAGTATTTGGAATCAAATTTGTCAAAACTGTGAAAATACTGTCTTCCGGTAGAACAGGCACATCGAGAAGCAAACTCATAGCTCACACAACAAAATGTCAGTGTGGTTGTTTATTTGCATTTGAAGCAGCTAAAGCCAAATTTTTGGCGCCTCGCTATCCTAGCTATGGAGGATATGTGATTGAATGCCCGGAATGTGAGAAATCTATACTTGTAGATCCATGAGTTTTCGGTTAAAACTATTTTCATTTTTTGTAAAATAGTTGTTTACAAACGCCGCAAAATATGGTAGAATAGTCACGTAAGGAACCACCACACCATGACCAACACCACTCTATCATCTCACATCACCACTCTAAATGAAGCAACTCTCGCTTGGGTTGCGGAGGATCCAACCAATCACTTTGCCTGCACCTACACTGAGGACATGTCCTATTGGAACGAGATGGGTGTCTTCACTGTGGAAGACTTTCAGCGCAATGAGCTGGAATCCACTGTCTGGGATTTGTACAAAAGCGTACATGGCATTCGCCCTCGCTGGGTAAATTTCAAGGAAATGTCGATCGAGGAGCTTGAGGCAACAATTGCCAGTCTTCACGATACCGCCAAATTTCAAGCCGAAATGGATGCAAAATATGAAGCCGAGCAAAAAATTGAGGATGCTTGGAGCGCCGAAATGGATGCACATGAAGCCACTCTTTGTATTCCAGGTGAATTACAATTTGTCCGCGGAACCTGGGCAGTAGCTTAACATTATAATATATGATGGAGAAAACAATAACACCAATTTCAGACCCTAGGTATATTGTTAGCGGAAAAAATGTAATATTCACAAGACGCCGATTTGTTTTTCATATTACCTTTAGTGAAAATTACGCCGGAATGACTATTATTGAAGCACGACGTAAACTTAAAAAGTATTATACTAAAGGTGAACAGGATGAAATCATACATTACCTTAAAACCAACAACATTTTAAAAGCATGACTAACGACATTGAAGTGGTAGTAAATTATAAAGCATGTGGATTTGGTATGGAGATTGTTACAGTATATCTCAAAACCAATGAAGGGGAAATTACCTTGAGTAAGAAGCAATGGGATGAAATTAAAACAACTATGGCTGGGCACCGTAAAAGTGTACATTCAAAAGAATCGGCTGGGATTGTTCCTTGTACCTCAAAATTCTGGAATTAAGAAAATATAGATATGACACAAGTAGAAATTTATTTTAACAATGACGCTAAGAGTGCGTTTACAGAATCCGCAGCTGCTGATTTGTTCTTAGGCCTTAGGTACATTAGCGATAAAACTGGAAAGGCTGCAGCCAAAGAAGCTTTTCACATTTCAAATTGTCCATATGAATCATTGAATGAACAAGAACAAGGTATCAGAATACTTTTGAAAGGTCGCTCACTATCTGTGGGTGACATTGTAACGGTAATGAACATTAAAGATGCGCTACCAATTAGAAAACATTACCTGTGCTGCGAAGAAGGCTGGAAAGAAATTGACCGATGAAAATACTATTACTTATCTTACTAGGGTTTGCTTTTGCCCTACAATGTTTATCTCTTGTATATTGTTTTACACAACTCAATCTCCACGCAAAGCGATCCGCCCAACTTGCCAAATTAGCAACCAAATGGAAAGAAATTAAACCATGACCGAATTGAACAAGCCGTTGCCAATAAATACTCCTAAGGGCAAAGCACTTGCGCACTTTGTGATTGACTATGGCATTGAAACTGATCTATATTGGGTGTGCTTTCTTAAAGAAAACGGCGAGTGCTGGACATTCAACAATCGGCACATTCGCATTGAAGAAAACTATACGATAGATCGCAATTACTAAGTTATGAATGAATATTACTTAAAAGAATTAAAGCGTCTCCATGAATACCCAGAGGATGAGCATCTCGCTATTCTCATGAATATTTGCGGCAGTATTTACATTGCCAGAAATATCACGATGAGTGAGCAATCAGTGCTTGACTGTCTCAAAGCAATTGATATACTACTTGCCAACTCACCAGAAGACGGAAACTAATATGACAAACGCTATTAAAAAACTAATATTATCAAAGGGATTTCTTATATGCCCATCGTGTAATGGTAAAGGAGAAATTGGTTATTTTTGTGGACATGAATCAACGACGAATTGCTTTTGGTGTGCAGGAAATGGTATTATTCGTTCTCTAAAGAAAGAAAAGCAAAATGTGAAGTGTACCATCTGCAAAGGTAGAAACGGTGGATGTGGAGGATGCAACTCCAACGCTAAAGGACTTATTGAATGGGAAAGCTACGAATTAATATGAATAAAAACACAGCAGAATTGCTTATGACACTTGCAGTAATTTTATTGGTTATTGCAGCATTCATGGTTGCCAAGCAAAGAGATGATCTAAAAGCTGAAGCGGTAAAACATGGAGCTGCAGAATGGGTGGCTGATCATAATGGACACACAACATTTAAATGGAAAGAAAAACAATAAACATATGAAAATACTATATATCTGTCTGATAATTTTTTTCACTTTACAATTTTTTGCAGTTGTATTTTGTTTTGCGCAATGTAATTTAAGTGCAAAACGAGATAAACAAATTGAGCAATTATTTAAAAATCGTGATAGCAACAAAAAATCATGAACACCAATAATACTTACACAACAGGACATGTAGGATGGTCCACAGACTACAAATCCTCACTTGTGATTGATGCAAATAAATTGTTGTCAAAACAAATTCCAACAGTAAAATTATTTCTAATACGTCACGCCGAAAGCGAAGGTAATGTTGACAAAAGTTTATATTACCAAAAGCATGACAGTGAAATTGTAATTACTGATAATGGTCATGCACAAGCGAAAGAATGTGCGGCATCATTGTTAAACTTAACAAACACAAAAACAATTGACTTGCATGTCAGCTCATACATTCGAGCAATACAAACGGCATATTATATTGGAGAAGAATTTATTGTTGCAGGAAAGAACGTAAAATTTCATGAAAATCCATTGTTACGAGAACGTGACTGGGGTTCTTTGCGTGATATTGTCGACAATCGTCACCTTAAAAAAGAAACACATTTTAATTTTTACTATCGTCCTGACAAAGGTGAAAGTTATGCAGATGCATACCATAGAGTAGTCACATTTTTTACTCATCTCCGCTGCACACGTCAACACGATGATTTAAGCGACATTGTAATTGTTTCACATGGCGAATGGATTCGTTTGGCTCTTATGTATCTTGACGGATTTGGAGTTGAACACTTTACAGAAAATAGGAAAAATCCTAAAAATGCAAGCATTATTGAAAGAACATTTTAATTGTTGTTTACAACTGCAACAATACATGGTATAATAACAGCACAACAATATGATTACAACAGATCAAACAACAACACTTAAAGCCATGCTAAATGAATCACTGATTCCAGTAAGCATTTCATTTACCAAAGTTAACGGCACAATCCGCAATATGGAATGCACAAATAATCTTGATTTGATTCCTGAGGAATTTCATCCAAAACAAAATGAAAAAACTCGAAACTACAATGAGAACATTGTTCGTGTATATGATTTAGAAAATGAAGGATGGAGATCTTTCTTTGCTGATAATGTTATCAGTTTTGAACTTGTGCAATAAGAATATGAATATTTTTAAGGCAGGAAGAGTAATTGCCAGCGACAGTAAGTGGACTGGAGAAGAACCGGAATGGCACGGATGGGAACAATGGGATGTGGAAAAATTCTTTACTGTAAAGCGACGAGCTCTTAACTTTTATAATTATTACCTAAATTCGTCTTTAACCAAACCTATGGTTTTGGACTGGATGAAAAAGAACGGTTATAAAAAAATGGAAATTGCGGCCATTAAAGCTGCTGCTCCGTTTATTCTTCCATCAACCATTGGAAGCTTGGTGCGTTGTATGGAACGTGGAATGCCTTCAATGCACCCTCAGGCAGTTGAACATTTTGCATCACTTCCTTTTCACGATGAAGATAATCCTCCAAAGCCTAAAGATGACATTAAAATTGTGAAAAAATTAATTAATGATGCTCTAAGTGTGCTAAAACAAACCAAATATGTTCAGGAAACCGAAGCAGGTGCATCGGCTCCAAAAGCATATATGCCATCTCCACTGGAGCGAATTAAGAAAAATGTTGAAAAGGATATTATTGCTCCACTTGATTCATTGCTTGATGATTGGGTCAATACAACCAAAACACCTCCTACATTGGATCTTAGTGGATATTTAAGAGACAATAAAGTTCCTGCGCAAGGTTGCAAATTTATTCTTGATTGGTTGTACAGGTATCACGAAGAATATAATTGTGCTCTTGAAAAAACCGATGTTCAATGTGTTGAAGGATATTCATATTTGTCAAAACCATCATTGCGTAAAATTGTAAAAATTCTTGATGATTTTATTGTTGATGTTAAAAATCATGCCAAGATTAAAAACAATACTCGCAAACCTAGAATTAAAAAAGTTAAGAATGCAGACAAGCAAGTGGCTCGGTTGAAATATCAAACCAATAGTGCTGAATACAATCTTGACAGTATTAACCCTTCACGAATTCCTACATCTCAACGTTTGTATACATTTAATACAAAAACAAGATTGTTGAGTGTTTATTATGCCAATGGAGCACCTGGATTTTCCGTTCAAGGTACTACAGTGAAAATGTATGACATTGAATCAAGCTTTGGTGCAACGTTGCGCAAACCTAAGGATATACTTGCAGCCATTCTTGGGGCCACGCCTAAAAAACTGGATAAAATTTTTGACGGTGTTCCTCTTAAAAAGAAAAAGGTAAACGGTCGAATTAATCCACAAACAATCATTCTTAAAGTAATTGAAAATAGAATCTAATGTCAGAAAAAACAGAAAATTTAAGCCTTAATATTATTACAAAACAAGATTTTGCTTTGGCTATTGAGCAATTGGTAAAGACAAAAGAAATGTCGTACATTGAAGCCATTATACATTATTGTGATACCAATAGTCTTGACCCTGTTGATATTTCCAAATTGTGTGTAGGCAGTCTTAAAGAAAAATTGGAAGCGGAAGCACAACGCAATAACTTATTGCCCAAGTCATCATATTCATTGTTTTGATAACTTTAACTGCAGAAACAAACATCAGTCCTTTTGAGGTATGGAGCATCTATACTTCCATGTGTTTGCATTTTAAAAAAGGATCAAGTTATGATGCCTTTAAATTTAATTTTAAAGGCCCTAAGCTTAAAAAGGAAACATTTTTAGCTCATAAAAACCGATATGAATTTGAAAAATTAGCAAGGAATTTTCCTAAAAAGAATGATTTGATTCTTTATTTTTTATCCAACATTTTGCAAAATAAAACTTGGATAACCAATATGAGTCGAAGCAATTATGATGAATATCTTGCATCGGTACAATCAATGCAATATCGTTTTAAAAGTGATATGAATGTGTTGAGAGAACATTGTGACAAATTTGACAATGCATTCGTCCCACGATGTGCAGGGGAAATTCCTGTTATATATAAGTTATATCAATCAGATGCCATCTGTTTAAATTCTTTGGTTGTCCTGGACTATTTGGTTCAATACACTTCAAAGATAAGCAAAAATTTTAATGATCCTCTTGAAATTATATCCGATATAACTTTTAAGATTATTAAATACAAACCTTTTCTTTGTTCAGAAATGAACTTTGAAAAAAGTAAAAATATTGTAATAAGTTTGTTTACAAATGTAAACAAATGATGTATAATAGATCCATGGTGGTATTTCCACCAACAAAACAAACAATACAACAAAATACACTGTAAAACTATGTCATTCGAAAAACTAAAACAAAATCGTTCCGCCG
>Ga0114975_10002884_pt1 | contig 11645 bp, 12 predicted proteins | sample S_130626_EF_Meta_FD_87031 | JGI IMG/M metagenome (GOLD analysis project Ga0114975, IMG submission 87031) | Freshwater microbial communities from Lake Simoncouche, Canada to study carbon cycling - S_130626_EF_MetaG | ecosystem: Environmental > Aquatic > Freshwater > Lake | place: Lake...
GCTGATGCCGCTGCTGCCGCTCTTCTAGCACCAGCCGCTGCGTCCATCTACCAGCGAAGGATCTAAAGAAACATCTAGATTACACTCTACGATGGGCATTCCTTCCTATTTCCGAAAAATTATCCAGGCCCATCCTGGAGTTCTGAAATCCTCTAATCCTGTAGCAACCACCCTTTGTTTTGATTTCAATTGTCTTATTTACAGATGTATTCGCTCATCTCGCCTACCACCATATGACAGCGATACAAGCGATATGTGGGAAAAGCTGCTACTCGCAGAAGTGTGTGAAACTGTAAAAGAAGTCTGGACAACGGCTGGAAAACCAGCGAATGTCTATCTTGCCGTAGATGGCGTCGTGCCAATGGCTAAAATTCGTCAACAGCGAGTACGCCGATTCAAATCTGCCTGGCTCGCTGGAAAGGTCGCCACTGAAGCCTGGGATACAAATGCCATCACGCCTGGCACGGCATTTATGGATAATCTCACGATAGAACTCAACTCTATGGCATCAAAGCTCGGATGGAAGAATGCGGTCAGTGGAGTGCGTGAACAAGGCGAGGGCGAGCATAAGATTATTCGGTATCTACGCGGTTCTGACGACAAGAATGTAATTATCTATGGACTAGATGCCGATCTTATTCTCTTATCAATGCTAGTGGCAGAGGAAACTGGAAAACATATCTGGCTTCTTCGTGAAAAGCAAGAATTCGGAACCCTTGTTCAGAAATCAGATGTCCAGGAATATTGTTACATGGATATTGCGATGCTACAGCAGAAACTCTATATCAAGGATTACAACTCTGTGCTAAATTATGTTGCTCTGATGTCATTGATGGGCAATGATTTCCTGCCGCATAGTATTACTCATAAGTTGTCAGAGGATGGCCATGAGCTGGTGCTGCGTGAATTGCGAACTATGACGGATGCTTGGCAGCTTGTACGCCCAGCGACTGCCGAAGGAAAGCATACAATCAACGTATCTGTGTTAAAGGATATTGCTAAGCGATGGGGTTCGGATGAAACGCGGAGACTTGAGCAGATGATACAGAAAAAACAGAAACAGGCGAATGCCCCATTGCGCGAAGGGACGGACCCTATGGAATGTCTCCCATTGGAATGGAATGTGGAATCTGTATTCTTGAAGCGTGGAGAACTTGTGGAAGGATGGCGGGATATTTACTGGAAATTTGTCCATCCTGGGGCGAATCAGAGTGTGAAGCAGCATGCCTGTGAGGAATATGTGCGCGGATGTCAATGGATTATTGACTATTATACAGGATTGCCTGTAAATATGAGATGGGTATATCCTTATTGGATTCCGCCGCTTTGGAGTGATTTGGCATGTATATCTGATGTGGCAGAGGGGGGCGCCGTAAATTCTTCGGCGCCAATTACGCCTGAAGAGCAGTTGGCGATGGTATTGCCGCTCAAAAGTTGGGGGCTTGTTCGTGGCGAATTACGTCGTGTGCCTGCTTTAATACCTCATATGTGGCCGAGAAGCTATACGTTTTTCTCGCTTGCTCGGAAATGGCTATGGGAATGTGAGGCTCGTATCCCTGTGCTCACTGCGGAAAGGCTTAGGGAAGTTTTGAAGGAGGCTAAGTAGTACGAATGGGAAACATTCAGACCATTCCTTCTCATCATGTACGAATGTATCAAAATTTACTGGCTATTACGGCCCCTCAGACACGTGTACAAATGATTCAGACTATGATACATTCTCCCGAACATCTAAATTCTATGAAACAGGCTGGTGTATATGGACATCTGTTACAATATATACAAGCCGTACAAGCTGGTGGGAGCATTGTTCTTCCTGGGGAGCAGGCGCAGGCGCAGGCGCAGCAGCCGCAGCAGCAGCGACAGCACCAGCAGCAACAGCAGCTGCAGCACATGCCTCAACAAATATCGCAAGTCACCACGAGCCAGCGCGGCAATGAACGCGCCGTGAACTATTTTTCCGCCTGTCTACGAATCCTCGGCCTCGACGAAGAGGTCGCCGTAACCGAACAATCTCTGAAAAGCGCCTACAAGAAAGCCGTCATTCGTGTACATCCAGACAAGGGCGGTACCGAGAAAGAATTCGAAGCAGTCACACGAGCCTACGCCTATCTCGGAGAAATTCTCCAGCGCATCCACGGCGGCAGAACCAAAGAAAGTGTCGTAGAAGCACCTACCGCATTAGCCAGCGGCCGCGATCATGAATCCGAAAAATGGAAAATGGTCGAGCCAGTCTCCCTCAATCCAGCAAAGCTAGACCTCAGCAGCTTTAACACTATGTTTGAAAAGACGAGGATTCCTGACCCAGATGAAACAGGATATGGAGATTGGCTGAAGGGCGGTGATACAAAAGAATCAGCCACAACTTTCGGAGGAAAGTTCAATCGTGATGTATTCCACAAGGCATTTGAAGATGAGCAGCGTACCCGCGCATCGGCAAATCCCAGAAATGCCCTAGTAGCCCAGGAATTATCTCTATCATCGCGCATGGGATATGGCGTTGAATTGGGAAGGTCAGGGCGCGACGATTATACAGTGGCCCCCAATGAAAACGGACTCCATTTTACAGATTTGAAAAAGGCATACACAACATATAATACATTTAGCCAAGAGACAACCGGTGTAACAGTGGAAGCTAGAAATGTAGATGCGTATGCCAAAGAAAGGAAGAAGGCGCCCGCCCCACTCAGTGATAGGGAAATGGCAGAACTTCACGCCGCAGAAAAGGCCATGGCATCGGCCGAAGAAAAACGTAAACTACGAGTGGCACAAGAGGCTATCGATGAAAATAGTTACTTTGAGCGGATGAAACGATTAGTGATTCGGAATTAATATGGCATAGTTCTAGAATGAAGCCTGACCAGTATATTCTTATAGGGCTCGCCGTATTCCTAGTGGCAGCAATCGCTATTAAGGAAGGCCTTCCCAAACGTCATGGCGCAGAGATAACTCCAGAAAGTCTATCAATCGGAATGAATAATCCTACTCTTTGGATTTTCTATAATACATCGGAAGTAAATGCTCGCTACTGGTGGGATTTTGGTGCGAGAAATAGTCGCGCAATCAACATTCCACTTCTCAACATGCTATATACAAGGCTCGCCCAGCACAATGGAAAGGATTACAAGATTGAAGTGCTAGGAGGAGTATCAGCAGTGGCTGAGAAATTAGGATGGGATGCGCTGCCAAGGTCTCTGAAGACTACTGGAAAGGCGACTGTTACGGAAGCGGAAGAGGCCTGGATACGAACTGCTATCTTAGCAAAATATGGAGGCCTCTGGCTATCACCCTCTGTACTCAGTATACAGCCAATTGGGAAGCTACCTGCCGATGCGATAGTCGCATTTGGCCAAGATGATGCTCCCATGTATAATTCTGCCACAATTTCTCCTGGATTTAACGCGCTCTGGGTACCTAAGCCAAATCACCCAATGATGGTAAAATGGCAAGAGAGATTACATTCTCGTCTGGAAGGGCAACTGGGCGGTAAGCAGAGTCGCGGTGATTCGAAGAGCGATTGGCTGGAGCTAACCCGTGAAATGCCAGCAGGAACTGTACGCACCCGCTTAGATTCTGAACTATCTCGCAATCCTGAGACTGGTAAAAAGTTGGAGTTAGAGGATTTGTTTGCGGCTGGTACCGAAGGCCGCTTACCATTTATTGTGCCTCCTTCTACGGCATATATTGTTGTGCCATATGCTGATTTACTGAATAGGCGTCAATGGGGATGGGTGTTACGTGAAAGTGAAGAACAACTGCTTTCCTCCGATTTAGCAATTGTACATATCATAAAGTCATATCCATAAACACTGAATTATTCCGCTATATATATTCAATTCTAATAATAGACTTGAATATATAAGTAACCCATACGTAACCATAAGTAGAGAATAAGTAAGCTGTACAAAAGAGTCAAGTAAATTCAATCTCAACGCTGGATGTTATAGTGGATATGTGAGTAATTTGATACCAAATTACTTTCTTATTTGCCCTTGTCTTTTCAATCGTAACTAGTACTCTATCATGGGCTTTTAGAAGTTGCCTAAGAATAGTTATAGAACGATTGTATGTAAAGGGTTTATGAAGAAACTCAATTGCTTTACATGGGATGTAATATGGTTCTATTTCAGGCAGTAACTCTTCGGCTATATCTAGTCTGATATAACTCTGAGTAAATGTCGCCCCGTCATTTATAGTATGTAGCCCGAACCCCTTCAGATACCTTTCCACCAATTCTACAGGGGGGGCGGCTCTAAATATTTTTGGCATGTCTATCTCTTGCATAGATTATAATGAACGCACCCGTTAGGCCTCTTGCTATGCCCTCAATACATGTTCTACGATATCCATTGTATCTAGCCAGTGCTCTTTGCCTTGTTGAATCGATATCCAACCCAGCATTGTGAATTGGAGGATTCTGAACCGTACGTCTGGATTTATATTGGGGAAGATTGATATCGATTTTTCAATGCCTAGTAAAATATCATCCAATAAATATCCATTTATATATAAATTTGTAATTTCCTCTCGTACTTTAACTGAGTCTTTTGTGGAGAGTGCTTCTACAAGACGTGTAATAAATTTTTTGGACGACGGCAGCAGAATTGATAGCTTTTCTATGGCCTGTAGAGGAGGCATCGATTGAATATATACTTTATAGAGTTTCAAGATAGATTTTAGGTCATTAATGCTTGTGAAATTTCTGATATACATGTCTAACAGCTGAGGCACAGTATCTTCCTGCCGTATACCGTATACTTGGAGATATAGAGGAAACGCATCGATTGGACTGAGTGGTTCAATCTCCATTCCCATACATCTACTGCGCAAGGGTTCGATGATATTTGATATATAACGACTGGCAAATAAGAAACGTGTTAGATGGGAAAATGTTTCCATGGGTCTTCGTAATGCTTGCTGACTTATTAAAGGGAGTGTATCCGCGTCATCAATCACAATCCATCGTAGGCAGTTTGGTCTCGAATGTGTCCTTTTACAGAAATCATTGACTTTATCGCGGATTGTATGAATGCCGCGGTCTTTTTCTGAACTTAAGTATAAGACGGATTCTATTTCGAATGGTGCTTCGGCTTTTAACATATCAATAATGTCTTCTAGCAAGGTTGTTTTTCCGGAACCTGGTGGGCCTGTGATAAAGATGTGTGGTAAGTTATCATATAATTCGCGAATTGTTTGAAAAATGGCGTCTTGCCCGAAGAGACGGCTTTTCCATTGGCCTGGACCTTTCTTTTCAGAAGGCATCTATATCGTAAAGTTCGTGAACGCTTAGGCCTTCTTGTGGACGTAGGCTTTCGGTCTAAACATTGGCATCTCTTCCAAAGGAGAACGACCATGAGTGATTTATATAAGACTCTGGGGGTCAGTCGAGACGCAGATGCTCGGGAAATCAAAAAGGCCTATTTTGATTTAGCGAGGACATCTCATCCTGATAAGGGAGGGAATGAAGAGACATTCAAGTCTGTCCAAAATGCGTATGATGTTTTGAGCGATGGAGATAGACGTAGAATGTATGATATGACTGGAAATACGCAAGAATCTGGAGTGCCTCCTATGGGTGGCATGGGCGGGATGGGAGGCATGGGCTTCATGCCAGGTATGCCAGGAATGCCTTTTCACATGAATGTTGATATCAATAGCATGTTCGGGAATATGTTCGGGCAGAGAAATGCCGCTCAGAGAACCCCTATGAAAAGACCAAAGGGTCCCAATAAGATGCACGATATCGGCTTAACTCTGAAGGATTATTACAACGGTCGTCAGATTCGTCTAGATTTAGAGAGGCTCGTATTTTGCGGTGATTGTGTCGGAAAGGGATATCTAAATTACAAGACATGCGCCGACTGTAAAGGAACGGGTGTAAAAGAGAGTCTTATTCAACTTGGCCCTGGCATGATGGCGATGAATAGAGGGCCATGTGGGGCATGTAATTCAGAGGGACGCACAAAAGGTAAGCAGTGTGATACATGTTCTGCCAAAGGGCTTGTGAGTGAAATTAAGACAATTGATATTACAATTCTGCCTGGGCAAGAACAGGGAGATATTCTTACATTTGAGGGAGTATGCTCAGATCATCCTGACTATGAAAAGCCTGGTGATATGCAAATACGATTGGATGTTGCGGAGGAATCTGGACTAGACCTTGTGAGAACATCTTCCTCTCTTACATACAAGTGTAGCATTTCACTGAAGGAGTCTATTCTAGGATGTTCACGCACTGTGAAATCTCATCCTGGTTTCACGGAAGGATTGACTGTGAATATTCCTATTGGAACTCAAAGTGGTGAAGTAGTAACTATACATGGTAAGGGTATGCCTGTAAAAGGTGGTGGATTCGGGGATCTTCTTGTAAATGTACAAGTGGTTGCAACGGAGGTGGAGAAAAAGGCGTTGGAAAATCACAAGGTGATTCTTCAAAGTCTATTTGAATAAATTATGTATTTAGTGCTTGAGCAGAGGGTTGCTGAAGTCGCCTGTGCCGGCCTTGGCGGCCTCAGAGGGGGTCAGTAACATTGTGGGGGAATCTACGGGGGAGTTTCCTAGCATGCGGCCGCCGCGCTGCCTGTTGTTACGTCTGTTGCTGCGCTTGCTGCTCTTGCGCTTGCTGCTCTTACGCTTGCTGCTCTTGCGCTTACTGCTCTTCTTGTTGCTGCGCTTGCTGCTCTTCTTGTTGCTGTGCTTACTGCTCTTACGCTTGCTGGCCTTCTTGCTGCTGCGCTTGCTGCTGCCCTTGCTGCTGCGCTTGCTGCTGCGCTTGCTGCTACGCCTGGCACCACCCTTCTGCTCAGGCATAGGCACAGTTGCGGGAGTGGTATCGCTCATTCCACTAGCCTCCTGGTAATACTTGTCATACCCACCAAGGTGCGCACTATCCCGGAGTTCAGCGGGGAGAGCAGCACTGTAGTCGAGGGGTGCGCCATGGATAGGTGTATAGGCACCACCGTGCTGCTGCGTGTGGTAGCTAGCAAACTCCTGGCCTTGGCGGAGAGAAAAGTTATTGCCGCCAGACTGCCTACGGTTCTTACGAGTATTCTTACGGTTGCTGCGCTTGCTGCTGCGGTTGCTACGCTTGCTGCTACGCTTACTGTTCTTACGCTCCGAACGATTTCTACGCTCAACCATTTTCTACTAGTACGCATATTAAATTATAGTCTATTAGTAGAAAAATGGAGCCCCAATGGATGAAGGCAATCCCTAGCACAACGATTTGCAACTTCTTTTACGTCTTCTTTGTAATTTACGCGGTACTTTTCGCACTCGCTGTTCTCGTAACCATCGGAGTTGTCAGCACCTTCAAGATGAAGGGTGCTACCGGCCTAGCTCTCGGTGCCCAGGCCATGCTAACTGCTGCGCTCGGCGGCACAATGATGTTATTCTATTACCTAATCTGTGACCGGGCTCTACTCTCTGCCGCTGTTCCCGAGAAGTTCGCAAACACTCAGTAAATATCGTATCAATATGATATATATTCTATAAGACTTTCTAAGTGCTATAGAACATACTATACACAAGTGTAAAAGGGATTACATACGAGGAACGTATACAGAGCTGGGTGTCAGTACGATAGGAGATTCTCCGCGTATATTTATAGCTGATATAGTCGCGTAATAATATCTATTCCACACCATCGGAAATGAGCTATATACACGATAGTCTACTTTACATCCATATCTCTTAGGCTTACAAGATTCATTCGAAGGATTGTATGTAATAGTCTGTACTAATTCTCCACAACCAATTCCTGCGCTAGTACGGGAATAAAAGCAGATAGTATACACAACCGCTTTATTCGTCGAATCAGTCCAGTTTACCGAGCAGCAATACAAATTTCTAGTGCCACTGATATCTTCTTCCGAATCTTTTCTGCGACGACGATTGCGAATATATGGTCGTGTAGAAATAACATCGACCGTCCCAGAAATATCCAAGCGTGATAACAAGCGTTCACCCTCACTATGGCATTTACGTTTGTTAATCCTACCAAAGCACATATCACCCATATACACATGTATTGGTGGAATAGGGCAAGGAATTGTACATATACGTGAGCGAATAGATTCTATAGAAACCAATGTCTCTCTATGCTTTTCTTGTGCTAATGCGAGAGCATTAATAGTAACTTGCGTATTTACAATACCTACCACGAGTTGTGTATCAATGGCCGCCGCCTTTGCTCGATGTTCTTCTGCGATAGCATCATCTAATATAGAATGGGATGCTCCAGGTTGTAAAGCTTCAGCCGCATCTGATGCGGCATGAGATGCTGCTATCATGGCTAAAATACTGTTTGAGATAGCACGAGATTCAGCACATGCTATCTTCTCAGCTCTTGCTGCTTCTTCTGTTGCTGTTGCGGCTACTGTAGCTGATGTTAGAGCGGTTGCTGCCGCTGTCGCGATTGACTGTTTACTTGCGAGTGAAGCCGCTGCTGCTATTACATTCTGCTGCTTCGACGGGTCAGTCGCCGCTTCCGCGACTGCCGCATCATAGACTGCTTGAGCGCCAGATACATCAGCAGATGCCGTTGATACTGCTGCTGAAGCCAACTGATATACATGCTGTGCCATTGTATCGCGTTCTCTTGCGGAAGGATTTCCTGAAATATCCGCGGACGCACGTACCGCATTCGCTAGCTCCTGTAAAGTTTGTACGAATACATTTGCAGCATCAACACACGAGGGAGCAGCAGTACTTGCGGCATTTGTAGCAACCTGTAAAAGCGCAATACAATCGTGCTCAGCCTGCTCTGTGGTACTCTCAACTCTTTCTGTTAGCTCCTCTTGAACTGCCGCGGCCAGGCCTGCTTGAAGGGATGTAAGAGATGCTGCGGCTGCCACTGCTTTCATTTCCGCATTGTCTGCGGCTGCTATCGCAACGACTGTACGTGCGACTGCTGCGGCAGCGGCTGCGGTGGCTGCTGCGGCTGCCGCCCCTGCCACTGCTCTCTGCGCATCTAAGACAGTTGTAGCCGAAGCCGCTGTGACTGCCGCCGCTGTGGCAATGGTATTTTGCGCTATCGCAATTCCTTCCGCACCCCTGGCTTCATCATCAGAATCACTATCATTGTCGCAACACAACTTATGAATCAATGCCTGTAAAGAAGCAGCCGCGGAATTTGCGGAACTTTGCGCAGCATCTGCTGCTGTCCTGGCAGCATTCGTATCGGCAACGGCCGCTGCCGCCTTTGCAGTAATAGCTGCCGCCGTCGCTTGCGCAGATTCTTCTTGCGCATCTGCAAGCACAGTAGCCAATGCTGCTTCTTCCGCATACTTCGCGGCATCCCTACATGCTTGGATAGCAATAGCTTCGGCAGCCGCTGCTTCAGCGGCCGATGCGGCAGCACACGCAATTGCTGCTGCGTGTGCGCCTGCTGCTAAAATCGCTGCCTGTCTAGCTGCTTCTGCTTCTTCATTGGCTGTCGCGCATGCTGGGTCTACTGCCAAAAGCTGTAAACGAATGTTAAAGGTATCTCCTGGATTTACCATTACGGTTTTTGTCGTACATCCGCAAGCCACTGTGCTATCTTCGACAATACTGGAAATCGTCACTGGGGCCGTGAAACGTAATTGAATTGGCAACTCGACTTTATCATTTACGATAAAATTCCATATTCCACATCCTGACGCATCAGGATTTCGTTCAAATAATCCAGGAACTTGCATTCCAGAGGAATCGAAAAAACGCATCGGATCTTCGGCCATGAGATTTGTAAACATCATGTCCACATAACTACCAGGCCCAATTGCCTCGTCGATTAATAAAGAAACTTGGATTGCGGTTGCGAGTGCGTTATTGGATAACATGTTATAGACGTCTTCCAAATTATAGACAACATCATGTGTTACGAAGCTGGTCGACCCATAACATTTAAATAAGACATATGCCATTACAAGGTCATTTACACTTATTACGCCATTCTGACGAAGGCGACAGTCTGATTCAGAATCTAGGACAGAGGATGTAAAATTAAGTCCTGCCATATTACCGTCCATGTCTGTATATGAAATTCCGAAGGATGAGCACAATGCTTCTACGAAACTAGGCCCTCCTATCGGAGAAGCTCCCAGTGCATTAAAATGGCCAACTGGTCGACACAGGCCGGTTTTTCTCGACCAGTAAAAAAAGGAATTTAATATGGTGACTGACATGGGCACCAGAACACGGTGTCCAAGGGCAGTTACTTCTGTTAAATTAATGGCATTACTTGCTAAATTAAGTGTAACTAATCTTTTATAATACACTGTTGTAGCAGGCATACTATTATGTATGTATAGAACAGCGGGAACTCTTACACCTGTGTGCGGCGGTTGACTTATATATTTTATAAATATATAACTAACCAAAATATGTAATGCCAAATCATGTTTATTTTTTCCGTTTTTCGATTTCGCCAATAACTTCATTCAAATCTGACATGGATTCACGTAGGCAAAGTTCAAGAGCAAGTTTCTCGGTCGAACTACATTTTGTGATTGTAGCCGTGTCATTGAAAATTGTGTTGTAATGTTTCACTGTAGATTCGCAGAGTTGTAAGTACTCCTGTAGTTCGGAGTCTGTGTAGGATTCCATATACAGAAGGAATGTTAGAAGCGTTTAATCGTTGCGCAGAGAGTTTGCCTGAATGAGCCTCTTCTGAATCTTGCCACTGACAATGTAGATGGAGTTCTCGGTCATGACGATGTAATCCTCAGAGACCTTGTATACCTTCTGAATCATGCTGGTGAACTCCTCAGAGGACTTTACTAGCATCTTCTCCTTGGTCTCACCGTCCTCGCCCATAAATGCCTTGGCATTCACAGTATCGGCATAGTAATCGAGCTGAATAGGCTTGTCCTGAGCCATCGCTAGCTTTGCGGCCTGTACGAGAACGGCGGCACATGGTAGGACCTCTACGAGCTTCTGCTGCTGGGGCTGCTGCTGGGTCTGCTGGAGCTGGGCCTGGGGCTGCTGATGGGTCTGCTGGGTAGACATTTCTGTCGGGAGCAAAGGGGCTTTGTTCTACCGAAAAACCGCAGGAGTTTACGCTATAGATGTGGCAGCAATGGCTGCCGCTGTTCGCGATTGATAATATAAGCAAACTATGATATAATTCACGTGATTTGGTGGTATACTATATGGCAAACCTTACTAGGCATATCATATATATTTTACATTCTAGTAATAACTCATTATGTCATAATAATCTGTAGGCGGATGTTGAACTTGTCGCCTGCATTTAGCACGGTGGTCTTGTCAGTATTACCAGACAGCTCCTGGGCAGAGTCGATCACGCTGGCAGTTGTCACCTCTGCAGTGAATGCGAACTCTAGAGGGATCTCTATCTTGTCGCCAGCAACCAGGTTCCAGCTGCCTGTGCCACTCACGTCGGCATTCACCTCGAAGAGGCCAGGCACCTGCCTGCCACTGGCATCGAAGAAACGCATGGGGTCCGAAGCGAGCAGGTTGGTGAACATGTTATCCACATAGTAGCCGGCACCACTGGCATCTTCGGCCACTAGGCTGTTGTTAATAGCATCGGCAACCTGCTTATTAGTCAGCATGTTCTGGGCATCCTCTAAGTTGTACACGACGTCGTTTGTCACGTATGTGGAGCTGCCGTAGCACTTGAAGAGCACATATGCTACAAC
>Ga0114975_10002887_pt1 | contig 11641 bp, 4 predicted proteins | sample S_130626_EF_Meta_FD_87031 | JGI IMG/M metagenome (GOLD analysis project Ga0114975, IMG submission 87031) | Freshwater microbial communities from Lake Simoncouche, Canada to study carbon cycling - S_130626_EF_MetaG | ecosystem: Environmental > Aquatic > Freshwater > Lake | place: Lake...
GATAAATAAGATACTAGGGCACACTACCAAATCACATATTCTTATACCAAATTATCTATTAAAAATGACAATTACATTATGAGAAGAATCTACATAAAACTGAACTCCACCAATACCTTTGCTCGTTCTTATTGCTACTGAATAATCTTCATAGGGTATATATAATCCTTTAGGACTAATAGGAACCTTTTTTGCCAATATACTATCCAATAAGACTTCTCTTGTCATTTCAGGTAAATCAATTTCCAATAAGTTAGAATAACTTGTATTCCCTTTTTTCCTATATGAAATGCTTAATTTTTTGATACTCGCTTTATCGCTCGTGCTTAACACAATCGGTTCTCTTTTACTTAGTATAATTTTAGAATTATACTCACAAGAACTTATTAAACTTATTAAAACGAAAAATTTTCCAAACAATTTCATTGCTTTTCTATTATTAATAATGTGTTAAAGTAATGCCGTTATCCCAGACCTAATCCAGTATTCGGATTCGGACCCTCATTAGGACTATTTTCTGGTTTATGAATAGGTGAATCTATTATTGGTTGCTTAATGCTTTTTATATCTAGAACTTTATTAGCGTCATCTTTTTTTGATTCTATAGCCTTGATAAGTGTTGGTTTATTATTAAGTAGTTCGCCAGTCTTGTTTTCAACTTCAATTGCTTTCTTTTCTGCAGTTATATCATCATGAACATCTGTTGGATTTATGGTTTTCTTTTCTATCATTTTTTTAGCCCCATCTATAATATAATTTAAATAAAAGGATACTGCTCCCATTTCACCAACATCATTACCATGTGTTCCTTCATGAGCAACAGTTTTTAAAGTTTCATAAGTATTAGTTTCCAAAAATTTGGCATTTGACTTAGTTAAGTAAACTGTATTGCCTATAGTAATTGCACCCATACCTGCTGGCACATATGAATCATTTACCACAAATGTTAGTTTTTGCAAAAGTTCTGCTCCCCCAGGAACAACGTCTTTTAGTATTTCAATCGCAGGAGCAGTCAATTTACCTTGTTTATTAACAACACACACTGCTTCTAACCCATCTAAATCAATTGCAACTATTGGAGTATTGGAAGCGAATTGATAAGGAGTTAACATAGGGTAAGATTTTGTTAAAGGGTCAACACTTAAAAACTTACCTAACCTCGGATTGTAAACTCTAAATCCATAATCATAAACATTTCCACTTCCATAAGTCTCATTGTCCATCTCTTTACCATTGAAGTGGAAGCGGTACTGCGAAATTGTATCAGAATACCATGTCCTTCCTGCCAAAGGTGCTCCAAATGGACTATAATCATTTGCACTTACCACATCTGCGGTGTAATAGGTTACTGTATCAGCATTACACACTGGTACTCGCTTGTCTGTTATCACCACATTTACATTTCCTAACCAGTTTGATAATTCATACCTCTTAGCGCCTCTCTCAAGACTAAATAGATTGTAATTAGGGGATGCTACATAAGTGCTTTGTACGTTAACATTGGTAAAATCATGGTTGCTTGTATCGGCATGAAAATACACATTAACCAAATTAAGATTGGTATTATATACCCCAAGCCTGCTGCTGCCGTAAATGTGCCACTCGTTTAGGTTAAAGGTGTCTACATAGTATTTACTTACCGACATATATTCATCCTCTAACTCATAACGCTGAATGTTGCCAAAATAGTTTCCAATTTCGTTAAAATATTCTTTCATGCCATTGTGGGTATTACCGCTCGCACAGTTAGCAATATACAAACATTTATTAGCCGATTGATAATTGGATATGAGCACCGCACCAAAATTAATACCTGAAGCTATTCTCACAAATTGATAAGGGTCTTGGTTTTTTGTATTATAAATTAATTTCCTCTTATCTCCAGTTGCTTCCACCATTTTATCTACTAGGGTATAATCCTCCCAATTTTGTGTCAAACCTATAATTATCGTATTTAAACTTGTTTGATAGTCATTAACTCCCCCATTTGGGTTATCAAAATTATAAAACAGTTCTTTAAAATCTGGTATATTTTCAGTTAGTGAATCTCTAAAAACTTCATTATTGGTAATTAAATAATCTACAATATCATGTGCGGATGTGTAGTCTTCTAAATTGTTAAAATTTAAATAATTATCTAATTCAGAAATAATAAAAGCTACATGTTGAATATCTGAATTTTTGTAATTAATAAGAGCCCTCAGCTCCCCTTCCAAAGAATTATTTTGGATACCAAAATGTGACATCATATGAAAATAGGCTTGATAATTACTTGTATACAGGTAGCTAAATAATTCCATAAGTGTAGCATCATTCTTTGCAATTATTGTTTGTATGTTATTGTAATTAGAATTGTTGGTATACCTGTAATTCATTGATTTAGCCAAGTTTATTGTTATATCATTACTACCATAATCTGAATACCAAGTTAGTGAAAATAAAAAATTATAATTTTTAAATGAATTAATAAATTTATTTGCTACGATTAAATTTTCTTGATTAAGCATATAACTAGCAACATCAACACTATTTACAAAGAAATTACTATAATTATTATTACTTGTAATTACATTTTCTAAATTATTTTTCATTGCAGTATTATCTTGATGTTTATTTGCAATAAATGAAGCAAAGCTAGACAACCCAACCTGAGAAATAATCTCGTTATTTACATTTGCATATAAAATAGAGTCGTAATCTATTAATTTGTCAAATTTACGCTCATAGGTAGCCATAATATTGCCTTGTGCGTCACGTACATAATAGGTGTATGTTTTGTATTTGTTAGCGCCTTTTGTTATCACTACTTTTACTACCCTATGTCCATCAGGGGTGTATTGAAACTCAAGATCGGGTTTTGTACTGCTGCTGATTCTTTGAATGCGGGTAATTTTTCCATATACATTCCAGGTAATTTTATCAATTTCTTCGGCTTTGTCTTTTATTAAATTACCTATTTCATCATACTCATAGTTGGCAGTATTTGTTTGGTTATCTATATCATCAGAATAGTTTCCTGATGATATGCCATCGTAAACCCGTTTCAACTTATTGGTATTACTATAGTATTCGTAATCCAAACTATCTAAGCCTAATTTTGATTGATTTCCTCTTCTAACCTGTGTCAAAATATTTCCATTGGCATCGTATGTAAACCTATTATGATAGGCTTGCAAGGCACTGCCAGATGCTGACCATTTGTTATTTGTGCTATCAAAATTTTGATAGGCATTCATACTCGTAAGTCTATTTAACTGGTCGTATTTATAAGCATAAGCCATTGGTGTATTACCAAACTGCTTAATAGCAATACTAGACATCCGAATATTGCCATTAAATAAATCTGGAGCACTGTCGTTTAAAGAAGCATTTACAGTACTAGCTTCAAAATTGCTGGTGCCAATTGGTTTATAATCTCCAGTATAATAACTTAGGCTATATCCAAACTCATCCGCTACAAAATACGGATTTATGCTAGTGCCGTCTTTGCCCATATCTCTATACTTATTATTTGAGCTTGCATTCACACCTTTTACCCAACCTTGCAGTGTATAAGCATAGTCAACGCCTTGCACTTGAAATTTTCCAAGCTCCGTTCGTGCTAATGGGCCATGCAAATAGTAATAATAGGCAGCATCTTTGTCTAGCAAGGTTTCATTAGGACCACTTTGCACTTGGGTTATTCTATTTTCAGCATCATAGCTGTATTGATGTTGGTAGGCATCTATCTCGTTTCTCTGGTAATATACATTATTTACTTTTCCACTCACCAAGTCGTAATCATATTCAATTATCTTATAATCCTGACCTATTGAAGCCAAGGCTGGTATCTCTCTCAACAAAGATTTTACATTTCCATGTATATCATAACTATAATGAACAGCATGGTTATAGTTTGTAGTACTATGCTCTCGGTAGGTACTATATGCCACCCTACTTCGTAAATTCTGCGGATTAAAATAAATGGTATCTAAAATATCATAATTTGCATTGTCGTAATACGTGTTAGTAATCTGTTCTATTTTTGTAGTATCGAGCCAATTAATATATGAGTTAGGATTTAATGTTGTCGAGCTACTTATGGATGAAGTTTGGGTTATTTGCCCCACTTCTATCAGACGAGCAAGTGCATCGTACTTGTTATATGAGTATTTATCTTGGGTTTTCTGTTTAGCATTTTGGCTTACTAGCAGTCTCCCTACATTGTCATAATACATATTGCTTTCACCCGCATCAGGTGTTTTTTGCCAGGTAATTGCATTCAGTGAATTATAACTGTATTCGGTGCTTAAATTAAAACTAGGTTTTATTAGGTTTTCCGCATTTCTGATGCGCCTTGCATTAATACTATCCATAGCCACAGTATCAGTTATAAATGCAACACCTGCAGGTGGAACCGTGCGAACTAGATTTCCTGCTTGATTATAGTAATAAAGTGTATAATGGTATTGTCGTTCATTATACTTTACCCTAAACTTCTCGGTAGCATTTGCACCTCTCATACATTTAGCATAATAGTCTCGTTTGAAAGCAAAGGTAAGCGAGTCGATATATCGTCCATATGCCTCATTGGCATTCAGATAGGCTATTTGCTTCATACGCTCTTTGCATGGATTTTTAACTTCAAAAACCATTTCATCAATTGGCTTATTACAAAGTTTTAGGCAGCAATTGGCGGACTTGACTAGTTGCCAATCAGACACCTCTCCATCCATCTGTACAGTATCATAATGTGATGAACCAACATTACCAGGTCTTTGTAATGAAGCATAAATTGTAAATTTATGAATATTTGTATCACAAGTTTGGTTTGCAACAGCTTGAATTGCAAAAAAACTTCTTATCAATAAAAAATTTCCATTATACCCAAGTGGAAAACGAAGAGTTACTTTCCTTGAGTGTTTGGGTATCACACTATCGAACATCTCCATAACCAATTTATATTGAGGAATAATCTCAACAACTTTGTATTTGAGGCTAGTAGGTGCATTTCCGCCATTATACAGTAATGGACTATTATAATATTTACCGTATTTGGGATACATTTTCCACCAAGAAGTGTTAAGCAAATTAACTTTAACACTATCTCTAGTTAAAGAAGTAGTAAGTGTTAAGGTGTCCAAATATTCTTGCAATGCAAATAAGGTGGCATTTGGTTTATAACACTGTAAACAACTGGATATCATAAAATATCCAGTTGAACGCGAATCACCAAGATTAATAATTCCTATGCTTGGGGGTGGACAAGTCACATATTTAGCCTTAACTTTACAATAGTTATAAAAATTGTTAGGTAATGAAGGAGATGAATTATCATTACAAATACAATTGCTATTAGTCATGTAAACTAAAACATCTGACAACTTCCCAAAAATCTGGTAATATGGTGACCTATTAAAACTATCATTCAATATACTCAATAGAGAATCTTCATAAACATTATCTCCAACTGGATATAAAATCGCTGAATCTAAAAGTCTTTTACCAATTGAACTATTAAAAATAGAAATAAAATCTTGACAACCTATTGGAATAGGTATTGATGACTTTTCTTGACAATTTGCACATGAAAGCCCAGAAGGAACATAATATTTAGTCTTTGAAGCATCTATTAATTGCAATAGTTCAGCATGGGCTATATCACTTCTTAATCCCGGCTGAGGATATGTATTTGAAAAAATTGGAGCACCGTCAGTTTCGAATCCTATTGGCTCACTTGCCAATTTATAAGAATTAGCACATATACTAAGAACATCTTCCATTGAATTTACACCATTGCCTCCAGTATTGTAATTAAAATAATCATTAAAATTAGAAAAGCTACTTGTAGCAGAATCTATTTTATATGCTTCATATTGCTCTAAAATAGTTTTACAAGCACATGTATCAGGTAGGCTCAAGCATTCACATTGAATGATAGGTGGCAACACCTCACTAACTGGATTATTTATGACCCCATTAGCAAGAAAACTTGCTCTACTTGAGCCTCCAACTGTCCTATTCCATTGCCCTACATGCCAATCAGAAGGTATCTCACAAATAGGCTCTTCAACAGAAATAGTTGCAGAAGATCCGTTAACAGCCTTACAACAAACTTTTGCCAATGTATCAAAGCTCGTTAACTCATTATTGTTATTATACTTCATTGCAAAGTATTTTGATGCTGTTTTTATATATGGATAATTTTTACCCCCATCACTTTTAAATTCCTGTATAGATGATAGAATTCTATTACAGCCGCATGTATCTAATGTAAAACTAGGTTCACTTGATTCTTCTGGCATAGGTGTCAATACAGACCTAAAACTAGTAACGGGCTTAAAAATGAAATCTCTATTTGCACTCGCTACCAAATCATCTCTTTGTATTTTATCTTTTTTAATATATCTGTATATATCAATTTTTTCTTCATCGCTTGGTTTTAATGTCAGATTTGTGCCTAAAGAGTGGTAATTGGTTTTAGGGTGACTACTTACAATTACTCTTAAATTATCACTGGTTTGCTCAAAATTATTTCTTGGGACATAATTATTATAAGCAGAAATAAATGTTGATGTTGTATTAAATATCCAATTAGACTGCCTAAATACATCTAATACGAAGTGATGATTTTTATTGTTATAAATGGTATCAGAACATTGTGCCGCAAAACCCATATAATCCTTGAATTCCAAATTAAATTTCAACCTATTATTAAAAAACAATGTAAATAATTCTTGAAAATGATAAGTTGTATCGGATACATCTTTGTATAATTTGTAGAACTCAATATAAACCTCTCTAAACTTTTCACACCCAATACAACTCTTACACTTATACTGCGGAGCCTGCTCTTGTAGGATATTTATAGAATTATTGGTTTTTGTAGAGAGGTTATTCTTATTACTACATGGGCATTTATTATTTGATACTGTCACAGTATCTTTACATGGCCAAGTCCAACCTAAAGGATTGTTATACAGTGAACTGTCGCAAGAACAAGTATCTGAGTTAGGAGAATTATACACAAAATAATCGTGTCCATAAGGTTTAGGCATGCTAATCAAAATATCATCACAAACTCCTGGTACATATATACTGCCAGATGTCAAGGTTTTTTTAAGCACATCGTTGAAAGAGTGATTACTTATTGAGGTGTTACTGATTAAACGGTATGCAATTGTACTTGAACCCATTGGATTGTATTCATCACACCCCATCCGACAGACACTTTCCATACTATCGAGTATTTTTCTCATACTTCCAGTGTCTATATTACAGCCAAGCAACTCTTTTCTCCACATATCTCGGTATGAATGGCATTGCGACACACAACCCGATTGTATTTTAGTTGATGCTGAATTAAATGCAGAACTTGTATTCCTAACATCGGGCGCTGGATACAAATCGTATGGGATTGAAATGTGATATTTTGTAGTATCATCAACGTTTGACAAACTAACGTCTGGAGGAGTAGTAGCATTACATGTTGCACTTAAATCTTTTGAAACAAGCTGCTTTTCCGCATAATACAAACTTCTAAAGGTTTTCCAAAAATAATCTTGAAATACTTTACAACTATCAATACTATCTTTGAATAGCACGATGCAATTATATTTGTCAGGCACATTATTTTTATTATCGCAAAACAAATTAGCAATAGCAATATCCCATATGGTAACTGTATAAGGTGTTGAAAATTGATAATTATTTAGTTTGGTATTAAAATCGTATAACTTTGAAATACCACCTGCGCCTGATCTAAAATAGGGATCAGTAACTGGAGTCCCTGTAAGTGGCGATAGATAACCTTTTGCGTTTGCTTCTGAGTATGTTTCAGTTGATAAAAACCTTTCATCAAAATTTATAGAAACACTATCCAAAATACACCTCTCATATTTACAATATTCACGATGATAAGGAACAAAAATATTTGCAAAAGTATCTCGCCAATGTGTAAAAAACTGATCTGCTGTTAAATCCGAATAAGCTTTTTTGTCGCCATAAATCATAACACTATCGTTTTTAAAGTATGTTTTTTCTTGGAACGAAAAAATATTATCTGGACTAAATATATTATATACATTATATATATTTGGATAGTTGCTCCCAGGAATGGTTCCAGCACGTCTAATCAAAGGCTCATATGTGTTGTTAGTAGTATTGAAAGTGTATTCCGCAAATTGACCCCAGGGCTAACATCACTCTTTAAAATATCCAATATTGCATCACATTTATTACCTGCGGTCTTACAATAATTATCACACCTACTTTTGAACATGTCATATTCATCATTTATTTTTAGTGTATCTGAATGTGTTGGGGCATTTTCTGTTTCAACAATATTTTGTATTTGAGTACTTAAGTAATCTTCTTTACTTCCAAGCATCTCATTACAACTTTCGCATGTCATTTCGCACGTGTTAGTATCAATATTACGCCACGATTCTAATTCAAAATAATTTTTCGTTTTACAAGCTCTATTTGTAAGATAATCATTCAAATAATAACTATATGCTTGATCATTTACACTAAGTTTTTTAATTATATGATAGGACCCTGGCTGTAAAGTTAGTTGCACGTAATTGCTAATTTTGTTTAGTTTCGAATCTGTCAAAAAACTATATGCGTAAGTAGAATTATTGTTAGATGTATCAATATTGGATAGTCCATGTCCAATAACTCTTTTCAATACCCTTACAGTGTCACCCGCACTTTTAAACTCCTCATTTCCACAATCATTTATTACACTTATTTCTAAATCATAAACGCAATCATAACAGGCATTACCTCTGTTACAAGAAGGAAAATATTTTTCGGGCTCTACCGAATAATCAATTCCAAATGAGGTATTGTTATCTGTTATGACTACTTTTTTACTAACAACAATTGAATTATTTATTAGTAAAGTATCTGCATCTGTTTTGAGTTTGGCAAGAATGTTTTGTCGAGAGATGTTGCTACTTAGGGCACTCGTATTACTAGTGGTGCCACCTGCAAGTCCAGTCGCAATAACCCTACCTTTAGAATCTGTATAGGAAACACTTGCCTGCCCGTTGGCATCTATAGTCACTGACTTTTTATAGTGTGTATTATAACCTACCTCACTTCCAAAGAGCCTATTTAACTCCTCTTGAAATGGGGTGGCATAGAAATGTCGTGTATCGTGACTACTTCCAATTTTATGATTTGGCCCGACTCCACTTTGCCTCCTAACTCGACCCGTATTATCAGGCATAAATTCAGTTTGTGTAAAAGGAAAACCATAAGCATCAGGTATAAAATTTGCAAGATTTTTTTGCAAACTTTGCCCTGTAAAATTTAACCAAGTATTATTTTGAGAATAATATCTTGAAGCACCACTACTGGTATCCATTTTTAATGTTAAGGAAGTACATGTACTGGTCAAATCAAAATCTTTATAATTATAGGCATGACCTAAAGTATCTTTGTTAAAGGAATGAAAATATTTTAACAGATAGGCATTTGTGGGAACTGGCAAGACTTGTATAGCCGGCCTTCCCTCATAATCATATATTGTTTCTCCTACAATACTTATAGTAGCGGCATTATTTTTTGTAACATTTTGTCTGTTTTTAAGTATACCATCAAAATAGGCTATACTCTCTTTTTTCTTGCCTTCCTCTGCGTAGCTAACAGAGTATTGCCAAACAAGATTTTGTTCATGTGTAGTAATTGTACCAGTATTGTCAATAATTATACAAGCCAATGAGGGCGCTGAACTAAGCGAGCCATTGGAACTTATAGACCAATTTCCTCTTATAGTTTGGCTTAAATTTGAACTGCCATAACCTAATGCTCTAGCCCTAACTAATAGATATCCTTTTTCGAAAACATTGCTAATTTTATACCGATTCGATGTAATATAAACTCGACTAGCATCTTGTCTGAAATCGTAGTATAAATAGTTTTTGGGAAGTATATCAGTCAGTCCATTTGCGGTATATCCATCAATAAATGTCCATTCAATTTCATATCCTTCAACTTTATTAATAAGAACACTATCTAATACAATTTCTATTTCACTTGAACTTGATAAATAGCTCACTCCAACAACTTGAGGAACCATACTCAACTCAAATCCACAATAGATACGATCTTCTTCAATCTGAGCTTCTAAATATGCAAATTTACGAAGGGATGTATCAGAAATACTGAGAATTTTTGCAGTTAGGTAATGCGTGTTTATTGTGGTATATACTGATTTTTCAGTGAATTTCTTTCCGTTTAATTTATCGTATCTAATTACCAACATTGTATCCAGAGAGTCAACATGGTTCATTTGATTCATGTATTTGAGACGCACTCCCACTTTCAGAGTGAAATTATTTGCAGGACAAGAGGATGGGAATGATTTTAATCCCAAAATTACTTTTCCGTTTGATGATTTGTAACAATACCCATTTCTCCAAGATGTATCACTAGGATAGCTACCTTTTGTTATCAAATCATTTGTAACCGATACAAATGAATCTTTCAATAGATTAGTCATTTCTTTACGTTCAGTAAATGTAGGCAGCTTCTTGCCATACAAATTTGCAGACAAAGTCAAAAGACTTATCATAAGTAGGAAGCTTATTTTAATTACTCTTTCCATATGATTATACGAATTTAGGATACCTTCAAATAATTTAGAATTTTATATGTTTGATATTGTTTTGTAGCGACAGCCTTTCCTTTATTGTCTATTTGCAATATTTTCTGATATTCAAAATCGAGTTTATTATAAGTGGTTGTATATTCAAATGCTTCGTACTGAGTAGATATGTAAGGTTTCTTTTTGCTTACATTGTCTTTACGAATGTTACCCAATAGTTTATTTAAAGGAATCGCATATTGAGTTTTTGAACTTATTAATATAGATTTTTGAGTATCTATCATATATTCTGTATAATCAATATCACTGTCTTCTGAAAGGTGTTCAATTCTATAGGTGGTGGCAGAGCCTTCTTTTTTTACTTTTTGCACCTTAATTAAATCATTGAGTAGGGAATCGAAATTTAATCCCATAACTTTATCAAAATCTCCCAAATTTTTGTCTTTTTTATCTTTAGGTGCTTTATTTATAAGTATGATTTTTTGTTTGTGATCTATAACTATTTGATATTTATTTGTCGCAAAGGCTTCCGTATTTCCAGCCCTATAATGCATGTTTTTCCCCCATACATTTACTGACATTTCTTGGCTTTCAATTATGTTATTCTTTGTTTGTCCGTCTTCATATAAATCTACCCTTACTTTTATTTTATATTTCCTTTCCTTTAGTTTATTACTTACTTTTAATAATTCATTTGGTATAATAGCAGATGAAAATATTAACAAAGCAAAGAAGCCAGCTAATAATCTTAAATTCGATATTCTTATTTTCAATTTCATTTAGGTATATGAATTATATTTTAAAATGCTATTTTTTTAGCATACTACTCCTGCTTTCTTTTAAGGTAACTATTCCACTCTCAGTTTCTTTTTTCACTCGTATTAATTGTCCCTCATTATTGTATTCATAGAAAGTAGCATAATTATTTTCATCCAATTCGGCCTTCATCCTTCCATTTATCGGGTCGTAAACAAAAGATTTCATAATTGCATCTTTGGGATAAATTCTAATATCATCAAAATAGGTAATATTACTATTGTCTGC
>Ga0114975_10002888_pt1 | contig 11640 bp, 12 predicted proteins | sample S_130626_EF_Meta_FD_87031 | JGI IMG/M metagenome (GOLD analysis project Ga0114975, IMG submission 87031) | Freshwater microbial communities from Lake Simoncouche, Canada to study carbon cycling - S_130626_EF_MetaG | ecosystem: Environmental > Aquatic > Freshwater > Lake | place: Lake...
AACCCCAAGACCAGAAGATGCCCCAGTGACCACTGCGACCTTTCCATCTAAACGAAAGCGGTCAAGAACACTCATTTTTTCTCTCCTCAAATTGGGCAACTGTGCGTAAGGTTATGGCATGGACTTCACCTTGAGCGCTAAGACAAGCGAATATGCTGCCAAACTGCAAGCCTTTATGGACACCGAAGTATTTCCGGCAGAGGCTGTCTATGAACATCAGCGCGCACAGTTGAAAGCCGCGGGAAAACCGCATGGATTACCCGCTGTAGTTGAAGAGTTAAAGGTAAAGGCGCGTGCACAAGGATTGTGGAATCTGTTCTTGCCACACAGTAAAGATCCGCATCATGGATTAACTGTTACCGAATATGCGACCTTGGCCGAGATCACTGGGTGGTCCCCCGAAATCGCACCGGAGGCAATTAACTGCGCTGCACCTGATACCGGGAACATGGAACTACTGGATATGTTTGCAACGGATGAGCAAAAGAAAATGTGGTTGGAACCGTTGCTAGATGGTCGAATTCGTTCTGCTTTTGCAATGACCGAACCTGATGTGGCATCTAGTGATGCGCGAAATATACAAACTTCGATTGTTAAAGATGGTGGCGATTACGTCATTAATGGCACAAAGTGGTGGACAACCGGTGCCATGGATGATCGTTGTCAGATTTTGATTGTTATGGGAAAAACAAATCCCGATGCAGATGCTTATCATCAGCAATCAATGGTGCTGGTGCCGATGAATACACCCGGGGTAAAAGTCGAGCGCAATTTATTGGTCTTTGGATATGAAGATCAACATGGTCACGCCGAAGTTTCATTTAATAATGTTCGTGTACCTGTAGGAAATCTTTTGGGGCCCGAAGGTGATGGCTTTGCCTTGGCACAAGCCAGACTTGGGCCAGGACGTATTCATCACTGCATGCGCGCAATCGGAATGGCAGAGCGTGCGTTGTCATTGATGATCAAGCGTTCAATTGTGCGCGAAACATTTGGAAAGCCTTTGGTCCAGCAAGGTGTGATTCAGGATTGGATTGCACAAGCCCGCATTGATATCGAGCAAGCACGCCTGCTTGTGTTAAAAGCTTCGTGGATGATCGACACAGTGGGTGCCAAGGGTGCTCGCAAAGAGATTGCCGCGATAAAGGTTGCGGTGCCACAAATGGCACAACGTGTTATCGATAATGCAATTCAAGCCCATGGTGGCGCTGGTGTTTGCCAAGATACTCCGCTGGCATCGATGTATGCAGGCATTCGCACATTACGCATTGTCGATGGGCCAGATGAGGTTCATATTCGCGACATTGCACGATTAGAAATCAAACCTTATTTGCCATGAACGATGTAACCGCGGTCCGCGAAGAGGATCGTTTTGATGTTGCAGCCATGCATGCTTGGTTGCGCAGTTATATCGATATTGATGAACTGCCCGAAGTCCTGCAGTTTCGAAGTGGCGCATCTAATCTGACATATTTGTTGAAATATCCTGGGCGCGAATTTGTTTTGCGTAGGCCTCCAGTTGGTACCAAGGCGGTCTCTGCTCATGACATGAAGCGTGAGTATTTGATTCAATCCAGATTGCAGCCGGTGTATTCATTAGTGCCGGCAATGATTGCGTTATGTGAAGATCATTCAGTAATGGGCTCTGATTTTTATGTCATGGAAAGAGTTGTTGGCCAGATTTTCCGCCGAGATATCGCACAGGAAATCACGGCGCAAGATATTGAGATCATGGCTGATTCATTAATCAATGGTTTGGTGCAATTGCACGCTGTTGATTCAACAATCTTGGCCGAGCTAAACAAAGGCACAGGTTATGCAGCGCGTCAGGTCGAAGGCTGGTCAAAGCGTTATCGCAACGCTTTAACTGATGATGTGCCTAACGGTGAAAAAGTTATGGCCTGGTTAGATGCCAACAAACCAGAAGATGTTGATTCCTGCATTATTCATGGTGACTGGCGAATCGATAATGTTGTTTTTGATTTAGAACACGGGCGTATTGCTGGTGTTTTAGATTGGGAGCTAGCAACTGTTGGTGATCCACTAATGGATTTGGGGTCAGCCCTTGCCTATTGGGTTGACCGTGATGATGAGCCAACATTTGCATCGTTGCGCAGACAGCCTAGTCATTTGCCAGGAATGCCTACCCGTGAACAATTCGTTGCAAGATATCTGCAGTTAAGTGGACGCAAGTGTGATGACTTTACTTTTTACGAAGTCTTTGGGCTTTTTAGATTAGCGGTAATTATTCAGCAGATCTGGGCTCGCTATCGCGCAGGACAAACAACCAATCCTGCATTTGCTGGCTTTGGAGATGCAGTTAATACTTTGGTTAACCGAGCAGAAGGAAAGATCGCATGAGAGCTGGGCAGATAACTGTGTCAACGCGCGCATTTGCAGTTGTTGATGTGCCAACACCTGATGCTGGTGCAGGCCAGGTTCGCATCAAGGTTGCAGCCGCTGGTGTGTGTTTATCTGATGTGCATTTGCTCGAAGGAATTTTATCTCCCGGCTATCTAGACGGTGATCATGTAACGCTAGGACATGAAGTTGCCGGTGTTATTGATCAGGTTGGCGCAGGTGTAACAACAAGTGCTGTTGGTGATCGTGTTGTTGTGATTGCCGGACAGCGCAATGCGGCGCAACAAATAACCACAATGGGCTTTGATTACAACGGTGGCTGGGCTGAATATGTTGTCACTAACGCCGAACTAGTCGCACCTATCCCCGATTCGTTGCCTTTCGAACAAGCGGCAATTATTCCGGATGCAGTTTCAACGCCATGGGCTGCAATTTCATCTACGGCAAAGATGCAAGCGGGTGAAACCGCAGTTGTGTTTGGTGTGGGCGGATTAGGTATCCACGCAGTTCAGTTGTTAAAAATTGTTGGTTGCAGCAAGGTCATTGCTATTGATCCACGCGAGGATGCACGGGCTAATGCTTTGGCCCGTGGGGCGGATTTTGCTTTCGCACCTGATGATCCTGAAATCAAAAAGCACCGCGGGTTAAACGCTGCCTTTGATTTTGCTGGTGTTACACCTGTGCGCAAACAGGCATTGTCATTACTTGGCGAACAAGGCCGGTTAGTAATTATTGGTATAGCTAATGAACCAATTGTCATCCCCAATGACATGGCCTTTACATACATGCGCACACAGATCATGGGTCACTACGGATCTGAAGATCATCATGTGCGCGAATTAATCGAATTTGCACGCCAGGGTAAATTAGATTTGTCTCAATCAGTTACTGAGGTAATGCCGCTAGAAAAAGCTGCTGAAGCGTTAGATAAGTTGGCCAACAAAGTTGATAACCCGATTCGTATTGTCTTAAAGCCCTAACTACTTAGAAAAAGTAATAGCTTCACCGTCACCGAGCTGTTGATCAGGCATGCCTTTTAATACATGCACCTTTGCCTCACCCACTACTACCCAGTGCTCATCTCCGCTTCGCTTAACAATGGCGGTCATTTCATCTACGCCAATGAGTACCGAATCATCAGGAACATGCAGCAAAACCTTGGCCGCACTTTCTGGAATCCATTTAAAGAACTTATTGAAGTGTGGGATTACGCGGATTTCTGGAAGCAGATTTAAGCCTGCTGTTGGTGATTTTTTCAGCAATCGAAAGTTTGGAATATGAGAACTAAGAACCATTGCACCTGCGCTGCATCCCGCAAGAGATGCGCCTGTACGCCAGTTTTCTAGCATTGCATTCCATAGTGGTGTGTCCATCAGGGTTTCTGCCAAATGGTGCGGGTCTCCCCCAGACATATACATCAATGCTGAATTATGAATAAGCGATACATTTTCAGGGTTATATGCATCTTCGCGGGAAAAGATCGGCACAAAAATTGAGTCAACACCTAAACGATCTGCCTGGGTTTTTCCTAATTGCTTCCAGTACTCAAGGCGATCAGCGCTTTCTTTACCAGCAGCGGTTGGAATTTGAACATAGATAGGTCTTTTGCCGTTTTTAACTCCGTCATCAAACAAAGAGTTTTCGAACTGCGCCATTGCGGGCAGGTACTCGCCAGATCCAACTAAAGCTAGCGACCCATTCATGTGGTGAAGTCTAGGTGCAGTTGCAATGAAAAAAGCTGGGGCATAAACCCCAGCTTTTCTCAAGCAAAGAATTTACTTCTTCTTAAGCGCTGCCCAAGTAAGTGGGATGAAGAGTGCTTGGAGGATTATTCCTGCTGTGGTGGTGGAATTTGGTGCCCCATCAACTACATAGCTAAGAACTTGGCCGATAGTCCAACCAATAAATGTAAGCAACAAGAAGATTAGAGCTTTCTCTTGATGCTTCTTGTTAGAAAGCGAGTAAAGAGCAAAAAGTGCCACAAGTAATTCAGCACCTGTGAATGCGCGCAAGTTAGACAAGATAAGGATGCTCATGTTGTCTTCGCCAAATGCTGTTTCAGGGACTAGCAAACCAGCGCCGGCTGTAAATGTGCCGAGTATTCCCAATAAGCCAAGTACGAAGGTGCGGAGATTTAGTTTCATCTGGAAAACATTCCATTCTGAGTTGGTTGGTTGTACCTCAGGATGAAATTGTTCAGGGAATTTTGAATCCTTTCAAGCAACCCGCCAGGTATTTTGGGGATTCATAAAGAATTCATCTTCAGGCTAGCCAGCAGTGCTCACATAATCTTTAAGCGCCTGTCGTTCAGAATCGATTTCGCTGACGTAGTTCTTGACCACATCGCCGATTGAAACAATTGAGATCAGGTTGCCTGTGGCATCTACAACCGGCACATGGCGAATGCGAAGTTGGGTCATCATGGACATAAGCTCTGCAATCGTTGAATCTGCTGTGCAGGTGTGAACTTCAACAGTCATGATGTCTCGTACATGCATGCCTACAAGTTGATCTAACTTGCCTGGCATTGCGCGCACTACATCTCGTTCAGAGACAATCCCATCAATTTTCTTACCGTCAGCAGAAACAACTAACGCTCCAACATGGTGGGTGTTCAGTGAGTTGACTAAATCATGAACGCTTGCACTTGCTGAAATAGTTTCAACTTTCTTGCCTGCAATAATGCTGCTGATCTTCATGGATTCCCCCTGCGCTGGTAGGTCAGTCCATAGTGCGCTTATGGCAGGTGGAATGCAATAGATGCGAGGTGAATTATTTGAATAAAACCAAGATGCCAGTGGCAATGAGCGCTACCGCAACTATGATTGATTTCTTAGTGCCCAGGCGTTGTGGCAGACCTTCGATACCGCTTACTTGATCCTGTTTCATATCCTTAATGACATTAATGAAGTGCGCTGCCATTCCAAAGAGTGCCCCGCCCAACCACATCCATACCGGTGGGTTGATGCCTTTTGAAATCGCAATCGATGAAGGCAACGCCGCAAATGCAATTGCATATGGAAGTGGTGAAAGAACTGAGAACTTGAAGTAGAAGTTATAGGCAACACCGCAAGCGATACCCAGCATGTAAACAAGGCCGCCATTGATTCCAAGTGGTCCAAGGAGATTCGCAATAAATGAAAATGGAACCATGAAGCGCAGCCACTTTTGCAAATATTGCGGCGTGATTAAACCTGATACAAGAGGTTTGTTGGTGCGGTTATGTGCAAGGTCATCCTTATAGTCATATAAATCATTGCTCCAACCAACTACTAGCTGACCTGTTGCCACAGTAAAAGCGATGACATATGCAGGGCCTTCCCACCAGTAATGCGTGCCAAATCCAAATGCAATCACAGTGACTATCAGGGTTGGTCCAAAGTGACACGCCTGCATTAACCCGCGTAGCCTTTTCATGGTTTTTAGTCTAGCCAAGACAAGCGTTAGAATGTCTCTATGGATCTCGACAAAGTAATTCTGTATTACGGCTTCGCGCCAATTACAGATACTGCTGCCGTAAAGCTGTGGCAAAAAACTTTGTGTGAATCCCTTGGAATCAAAGGTCGGATCATTGTTTCTCCGCACGGCATTAATGGAACTCTGGGCGGAAAGATGGAAGATCTTAAGAAATATGTCAAAGCTACAAAGGCATACCCAGGGTTTAAGAAGATTGATTTCAAATGGTCTGATGGGACAGGACAAGATTTTCCAAAGCTAAAGATTAAGATTCGCCCTGAACTTGTGGCTTTTGGTAATCCTGATGAAATCAAAGTTGATGAAAACGGTGTTATTGGTGGCGGAGTTCATTTGCGCCCTGAAGAGGTCAACAAGCTTGTTGAAGAACGTGATGATGTTGTTTTCTTTGATGGCCGCAACGCATTTGAAGCCAAGGTTGGTAAGTTCAAAGATGCTGTTGTGCCTGATATTGAAACATCACATGACTTTGTGGCAGAGATTGAAAGTGGCAAGTATGACCATATGAAAGATAAGCCGGTTGTTACTTACTGCACCGGCGGTATTCGCTGTGAAATCTTGTCAGTTGTTATGAAAAACCGCGGTTTCAAAGAGGTTTACCAAATCAAGGGCGGCATCGTTCGATACGGCAACAAGTTTGGCGATGACGGGTTATGGGAAGGCTCTTTGTATACCTTTGATGATCGCCTAACAATAGATTTCAGTGATCACACTAAGTTAATTGGCCAATGTGCTGAATGCGGCAATAAGACAAAGCAGTTTAGAAACTGCCAGAAGGCTGAATGCCACCAGTTAGTTTTACTGTGTGATTCTTGTTATGACACTCATACAGAGCGCCCTTGTAATCACGAACGTGAAGTAAAGCGCAACCGCGAACTAATTGGTTAGCCATTAGTCTTTCGTACCCAACGCCAGTGATATAGGTACAACGGTAAAGCTATTGCAACCGTTGAAAATGAAGTGAAGATGCTCTTTATCGCCCGAATTTGATTGCCTTCTTCTTGCTGGGCCAATAATTCGGCAGATGGTGCATTTTCTGGCTTTGTGTAGACATCTATATAAGCAGGATCTGGAAACACTGCATTCATAATCGAATTGATTAATGCAACAGTGGAAAACAAGACAACTAGCAAAGTAATTAGACAAACCGCGTACAAATACAGCGAACGCCAATCCACGCGATCGTTGCGGACTTCAACAACGGGTGCCGCCGCACGCTTTGCGACTGATTTCTTTGCAACCGCTTTCTTTGCTGTAGCCATTGCTATCTCCCTAGTTTGTGATGCTCTTATCTTCCCACAACCCTTGAAGTAGACTGGGGATGTGATCATTCAATCCGACTCTGCAGTCGTAGATGCCAAACTAGTTGGACACACATGGGTTGAAGTATCTGAGAATCTGATTAGATCAGTTAATAGTGGCGTTCATCCATCACCTGATCAATTAATCGATGGCGTTTTGATACCCGGATTCGTAGATATTCATTGCCACGGTGGCGGCGGTAAGTACTTTTCAGCGCTAACACCTGGAGAAATTCACTCTGTTATTGAAACTCATCGCGGACATGGCACAACAACATTGTTTGCGTCTTTAGTAAGTGAGCCAATGGAAACTATCAAAGCTCAGATTCAACGTTTAAAGCCTTTTGTCCAATCTGGCCAAATCGCAGGAGTTCATCTAGAAGGCCCGTACTTGTCACACGCCAAATGTGGGGCTCATGATCCACAACTGCTTTTAAATCCAGATCTTGCTGAAATCAAAGAGCTGTTGCAAGTGGCAGATGGTGCGATCTCAATGATCACTATCGCCCCCGAATTACCTGGGGCAATTGATGCGATTACCCATTTAACTGCAGCTGGTGTCACTGTGGCTCTTGGACATACCGATGGAGATTTTGGCAATGCCGCAGCAGGAACAAATGCTGGGGGTACGGTTATCACCCACTTTATGAACGCCATGGATAAAGGTTTACATGAGCGTTCTTTTGCTTCCTTTGTAATAGCCGATGAACGCTTAACAGTCGAACTAATTCTTGATGGCCACCACGTGTCATTCAAAACTGCCAAAGAGATTTATGCTGCTGTTGGCAATCGATTGATCTTCGTAACAGATGCAATGGCGGCAGCTGGTGCTACGGATGGCAACTACACAATCGGAAAACTGCCTGTAACTGTTAAAGATAGCGTTGCTCGGCTTGAATCAAATGGCTCACTGGCTGGCAGTACATTGACGATGGATCTAGTTTTCCGAAACGCCATCCATGAATTAGGGCTTTCAATTCCCGAAGCTGTGGCTGCAACATCAACTCGGGCAGCACGGCGAATGGGTTTAACTGATCGCGGAGAAATTGCTGTGGGCAAGCGGGCTGATTTGCTGAGTTACAACGAAAACAACAAATCAATAACTCTGATTAGTTAGTAAGAGTTACCTTAGATAAACCTACGGGCGCATCTGGGTCATAACCTGAAGCAACTGCAAACTCCAAAGCAAAGCGCTGCAAAACCATGGCATCTACCAAGGTCGAAGTAATCTCATCATCACAGTTTGATCCAGCCAGGACTATGTCATCACCTTCAGGTGTGCCGCCATTGCCGATCCAAAAAATTCGGGTACTTGTTTTTCTAATCTTTGTTGTTGCTTCGGTAATTGATGTTGCTGGCATATGTGCTGGTGTCACGATAAATACTTGGGTGTCAGGTGTTAATGCAGAGATCGGACCGTGCAGATAATCAGCGGTTGACAATCCTTGTACAGAAATCTTGCATGTTTCCTGAACCTTCAAAGCTGCTTCACGTGCGTTGGGATAGGCAAAGCCACGGCCAAGAATCACTACTTCTCTGTCTCTAGATACCTCTGCGATCGCATGTGATACTAAATTTTGTGTGGATGCGATGCGGGTTGCCTCACTGATTATTTGTGCGCCATTGACCTTTTTACCGGTCCAGCTGGCTACTAATAAGTATGAAATCAATAACTGTGCGTTGTAAGACTTCGTTGCTGCAACTGCTAGTTCAGGGCCTGCAAGTAATGGAAAATGATTGTGGGCAACTTGTGCCAATGGTGATGAATCATCATTGGTCATAGAAATAATGTAAGCACCTGCTTGGCGCGCTGCAGTTGCAAACTTCACTAAGTCTGGAGACTGCCCACTTTGACTAATTGCAACGACCAGAGTGTTTGAATACTGGAGCTTTGATTCATAGACGGTCACAGATGAAGGTGAGGTTAGACCAACAGGCAAACCGATTTGCGTCTCGATTAAGTACTTAAGGTAATGCGCCGCGTTATCGGATGTGCCACGAGCCAAGATCAGTACAGATTGAATCTTTTCTTCGAGCAATACATTTTTGACGGAATCAAAGGCTTTTTGGTTATCAAGAATTGTCGTGAAAACCTTTGGAGTTTCGGCGATTTCCGAAGCCATAATCGCGCCCATGTTGCTCATGTGCATATCTTCCCACATCACTTCAAGTATCCTTCACGGCATGGCTAATAATGAAGTGCTGGTGGTCGATTTAGGCCAATCAGGCTGCCGGATTAAGCAGGGTGATTTATTGATCACTAGCGATCGAGGAAAATTAGCTGGTGAGAACCCTTTGCCCGCATTGCGCGCTGTATTTGATTCAATAGAAAAGTTGTCAGCAGATGTCGTCGCACTGTCATGCACCGGTTTAAACGGAATGGTTACGGAATCTGCAACGTACGGAGAATTCTGTGCTGAATATTTCGGAGCTACACAAGTTGCTGTGATTGATGATGGATTTGCAAGTTTTGTTGCTGCTTTGAAGGGTCGAAATGGGGTCGCCTTAACTGTTGGTGGTGGCGTTGTTGCCATCGGCGGATTGAATGAAAGATTTACTCATCGTGATGGCTTAGGCAGCACCTTTGGTGATGAAGGTGGTGGCTTCTGGCTTGGGAAAGCTGCGATTACAAAAGCACTTGCAGCCAACCAAGGTCGCCATGATGATCCTGAATTGGCCACATACTTTCATGATGAGATAGATGTGTATTACAAGTTAAGTGTGTGTGATGGCGCTGAAGCGCAGACTTTTGCAATTAATACAGCCAAGAAGGTATTAGAAGCTGCAGATGCAGGGATATCTACAGCAACTGCCATAGTTGATGAAGGTGCCTACCTGCTTGCTCAAACAGTTGTGGCAACTTGGTATGGATGCGGTGGAAGTAAATCTGATTCTCCTGAAATAGTTATTCAAGGGGGCCCTGCCCGCAATCTGTCTTATGCAACAAAGATTGCTTTAGAAATTAATGCAAAGTTACCTAATGCTGTCATCGTGGATTCGCCTGCTGATAATTTAGATGGTGCACTCTGGATAGCTAACAATATGCCGCAGGATGTTCCACCATTAATGCTGTGGAGTAGATAGAAACAAAAATCTCTCTTCCCGCACAATTGCTGTGTGAGAAGAGAGATACCAGTGGTAGCCCCGAAGGGATTCGAACCCTCGTAGCTGACTTGAGAAGCCAGAGTCCTAGGCCGCTAGACGACGGGGCCGTGCCTGTAAAAATTACTAGGACAAAACATATTCAGTTGTAGTTCTGTACTGCGCTGGGGTACCAGGACTCGAACCTAGACTTACTGAACCAGAATCAGCAGGGCTGCCAATTACCCCATACCCCAAGATCCTTAGACCTTGTATTGCAAGAGCAAAGAATACCAGCGGATTTATAGTGCCAGTCCCGCGTTGATACGCAGTAAACAGGCCTCTTTGCCCAGTAATTCCATTGATTCAAATAATGGCGGCGAGATCGTGCTGCCTGTGGTTGCAATGCGCAAAGCGGTAAATGCAATACGTGGCTTTAGCGCCATCTCTTCGATCAATGATGCGCGCAGTACCGCTTCAATGTTTTCGTGGTTCCACACGGTGACAGTTTCTAGCTCTTTGAGTGCGCACTTTAGGATCGCCTTAGATCCCTCATCTGTAATCTTTGAAACAGATTCAGTTTCTACTGCAAACTTTGTCGTAAACAAGAATTGCAGCATCTTTGGCACTTCATTAAGCATGATGATGCGCTCTTGAATCAATGGCAAGGCTTTCTTTACCAACTCAATTTCAGCATCTGTGCCTGTAATGACATTAGCCTTCGTCAAAAATGGTAATGACCATTTCAGGAATTCATCTAATGTCAGAGCGCGGATTTTGTCACCGTTGATTGCTTCAAGCTTTTTCATGTCAAATCGCGCCGGTGAACTATGAACTTTTTCGACAGTAAACATCTCCGTCAACTGTTTCATCGTGATGTTTTCTACATCATCACCTGGTGACCAACCAAGTAATGCTAGATAGTTACAGATTGCCTCTGGTAAGAAGCCCATCTCGCGATACCAAGCGATTGATACTTCGCCATTTCGCTTTGACAGCTTTGCATTGTCTTGACCCATAACAAAGGGAAGGTGTGCAAGTACTGGGTAATCAGCTGGTGCAACACCCATAGCCTGATACACGCGAATTTGTCGTGGCGTAGATGACAATAAATCTTCTCCGCGCAATACGTGCGTGACCTTCATCAGAACGTCATCTACTGCAACAGCTAATGTGTATAACGGAGATCCATCGGCGCGAACCAAGACAAAGTCAGGGACAAAGTTGTGATCAAATGAAACATCTCCGCGAATCAAATCATTAAAGGTTGTGCTGCCATCTGGCATACGCATGCGGACTACGGCTCCACGGCCTTCGGCCTTATATGCGGCAATTTGTTCAGCTGTTAGTTCGCGGCAATGTCCGTTATAACCAGGTGCAACATTGGCTTTACGTTGTGCTTCTCTAACAGCTTCTAACTCAT
>Ga0114975_10002889_pt1 | contig 11638 bp, 22 predicted proteins | sample S_130626_EF_Meta_FD_87031 | JGI IMG/M metagenome (GOLD analysis project Ga0114975, IMG submission 87031) | Freshwater microbial communities from Lake Simoncouche, Canada to study carbon cycling - S_130626_EF_MetaG | ecosystem: Environmental > Aquatic > Freshwater > Lake | place: Lake...
ACTCATGGATGAATGTGGTCACTGCCTGCAAAGATTGCAACAGCAAAAAAGGTCATAAACTGTTACGAGAATGTGGTATGGAATTGTTGTATGTTCCTTATGTACCAAACCATTACGAAAACATGATCTTGCAAAATCGTAGCATTCTTGCTGACCAAATGGATTACTTGGTAACTGGCTTGCCCAGAAACAGCCGTGTGTTGCAAGATCTAGCAACTCACTAGATTGATAAATAATTACTATGGCACTAAACGGAATTTCAACCCTGATGATAGCAAGTGGGATCACTCTCACAAAAAATGTTAGTCCACCGCATTCTAATACTGAGATTGTTGCTCCTTTCTCAGCTATTTGGAGTTTAAATTATGCGGGTGCGTTGGGAGCAACAAATGATGTCTCATACAAATTATATGTAACATTGTTGGGGATAGGCTCTGCCATCACGTTAACCAGTCATCAGACAGGTGATTATGCAGTAACAGCAGGCAACTTCTTGTATGATGAATATGGAACCAGTATTGGCATTATCAAGGGCAATACTACAATAGACAATTATATGGCCAAAGCCGCGGCAGTTTGTAGTTCAGTAACTAACCCCTATGTTGGAGCAGTAATGAATGCCGTGGTATACAAAGGCACATGGAACGCTTTTAGCAATACCCCCACACTGACTCATGGCATTGGCACTGACGGGGATGCTTACGATGTAACGGTTGCTGGAACCAGCTTGACTACTGGTAGTGACCCTGCTTATGACGAACAAGACTGGATTATCTACGCCGCCGGTTTTTGGTGGAGAGTTGCTAAAACAACCACAACAGAATGGACCATAGCACCGGCCGGTGATGGGCTAGCAGACAAAGAGGCTAGGCAAGCCGCCAAACTCTCGGCTGCCGCTACCAAACGTGCGGCAACTGGCCGTCGTTCCACTTTGGACATTACAAAACTACCTACCCAGTATTCGGGTAACGCCATTGTAGACAATCCCAATGTGGGCGGTCTGATCCTGGGCCGTCCTTGGTCCTAATTTTCTTTATACTTTAATCTATGCCAAAACTATATGTACTTGTGGGCGTACCCGCCTCCGGAAAAACCACTTGGTTCCGCAATCAAGAGTGGACAGACAACTGCTACTATGTGTCCACAGACCGACATGTGGAAGCCTATGCACTAGCACATGGCAAGACCTACAGTGAAGTCTTTAACGATTACATGCCCACAGCCGTGGAGAACATGGTAGAAGAAGTCATACGTGCTAGAGACGCAGGCATTGACATTGTCTGGGATCAAACCAGTACCACGGTGGCAAGTCGCCGTAGGAAGTTTGACATGTTGCCTGACTATTATAAAATTGCTGTGGTATTTGAATCTCCGCCCAGGCCAGAATTGAAACAAAGATTGGCGAGTCGTCCAGGTAAAGAAATTCCGGATGTGGTTGTAGAAGGCATGCTGGCCAGTTTTGAAATGCCAACGGAAGAAGAAGGCTTTGATGAAATATGGTATACAAACAAAACAAAATAACTTGATTAAAGTTTAAGTTTGTTGTATAATACATTTTTCAATTAAGGAAGTTTATGACTCTAGTACCAATGGTTTTAGAACAAACCAGCAAAGGCGAGCGCAGTTATGATATCTACAGTCGACTGTTGCGTGACCGTGTTATCTTGCTAGAAGGTGAAGTACACGATCAAATGGCAAATCTAATTGTTGCCCAACTGTTGTATTTGGAAAGTGAAGACACAGAAAAAGACATCAGCTTGTATATCAATAGCCCGGGTGGCAGTGTCACAGCAGGTATGGCCATATATGATACCATGCAATTTATCAAACCCGATGTACAAACTATTGTGATGGGTCAAGCATGTAGCATGGGCAGTTTGTTAGCTCAAGCTGGTGCCAAAGGTAAACGTAGTATTCTACCCAATGCACGACACATGATTCACCAACCTAGTGGTGGTGCACGTGGACAAGCCACAGACATGGAAATTCAAGTTAAAGAAATTCTAGCTATGAAAAAGAGCTTGACACAAATCTACGTTGATCATAACAGTGTGGGCAAAACGTACAAAGAACTAGCAAAAGACATGGAACGTGACTACTTTATGAGTGCCCAAGAAGCTGTAGCATACGGGTTAGCTGATGTAGTTGTCAACAAAAGACCTTAAAATGTTGCTTTTTTGCAACAAAAATACACAAAAAACCACAAAAAACCCTGAAATTTCCAGGGTTTTTCGCTTGACCATTTACCCGTTTTCCGGCTATAATAACACATAGACAGCAAAAAGGAGCTTTAAATGACTAAGTTTACAAAAGACAGTTTTTCCGGTACAGAATACGTTAACTACGCTATGCCCAACGGCACTAGCAAGTTCGTAGCCCGCTTCAAATATGTTCGTGGTTCCAAAGCAAGTTTCCTTACATTCCTTGCCAAGAACTTCACAGTTGAGGAATACTTTGCTCGTTTAGACGGCGGCGAGTCACCCTTGCCAATCTTGCAGTCAAAAGGTTACATGCAACCGCACATTAAAAAGCACCTGAAAGAACTGGGCTACCCAGTTACTCCTGCAGGTTTTGAGCAGTTGATTCAAGACAATGTTAACGCAAGAATGTCAGCTTAAAGGTTGACAACATACCCGTTTTTCGGTTGTAATACATACATAGCAAACAAGGAGCACACAATGTCAGACTTTACATCTTGGGAACAAATGTCAGATTTGGAACAAGCCCAATGCACATTTTGGGACATGTACAAGGATGCCTATGGTTTCCGTCCACGTCATGTTGACACCAGTTCTTGGACTCTGGCTGACTTTGATCGTGAGTTCGCCGACTTGGACAAGGTTATGACAGCCAATGCGGCCGCCGAGAAGATCGCAGAAGCCAAAGCCGTAGAAGCATTTGAGCGCCGTGTTGCTGAATTGATCAGCATGGGTGCCCAGGACTACGAAATGGCTCTGCGTTGGATTCACGAGGCAGAAGACACTAATGGTGATGACAGCTACTTGGCTTGGACTCTGGGCTTGCCTTATATGTACTTTAGTAAAACTGTGACACAGGAAGGTGTTTAATATGAAAGTGGTATATAACAATTTGCTAGGTGGTTGGTACATTGTGCGTGGCGCACATCAGACACCTATCAGCGGTCGCTTTGACAGTAAAGAATTGGCACTTGCACACCTGCGTAGACGTAACCCTTTTCATACCGGAATTTAAAATGCACATAAACGTAGACAACCTTATCAACAAATATGCAGAGATTCTGGACCGAGATCCCTTGGATCAAATGGAAGATACGCAGAGTATCCTGACTCGCTTTGCACAGGCATTGGCTGTAGAACTAGGTGAGATTGTGGTTGCAGATCCTGTCAAGGATGGCGTCCGCATGTACTTTGACGAGAAGATTGCTCGTTATGTAATCAAACGAAGTGTAGGGTTATAACTCTCAAAGAAAGGAAAAGCAAATGAGATCAACTTTTAGTAATTTAATTGGAAAACGCATCAATGGTATTCTGATCAATGATGCACGGGACTCATTTGCTTTTCGTACAACCGAGGGCAAACTCATGTCCTATTACACCGCGGGTGAATGCTGTAATGTAGTTTACATCAATCACCTGTCTGGAGTCAACATACTGGGTGATGGCAACCCATTTGATCTGCTTCGTGGTGCCTTGGTGTTGGAAGTTGAGGACAAGCAGTGGGTGGATGTTGTCAACGAGGACGAAGAGTCTTATGAAGTAATTGAAGATGGATTTTTTACTATCAAAACAGACCGTGGCTACATTGACCTAGAGGTGCGCAACGAGCACAATGGTTACTATGGTGGCCATGTTGGGGAAACTGATGCCTTGGTTGACATTGAAGAACTAGAACTTGTAACAGAGGACTTTTAATATGACTATTCCCAAGGTAGGTCAAAGTCAACTTGTGCATCAAATTGAGCAATTTCGTCTACAGGACCGGCGTGATGAAGATCATGTCAAGGTAGTAGAGAGACGCAAGTTTGATCAAATTGTAGCAGAACGTGTGTCAAGAAACCTTCGCTTGGGCCTAGACAAAGGTCAAAATATCGACATTGAATGTTAAAAAGGAGTATAGTATGCCTAGTGTATTTTTAGTTAGTGACACACACTTCGGGCATGCCGGAGTATGTAAGTTCACCCGTGACGACGGTGTCACAAAACTTCGCCCATGGACAGATCCTGCCGAGATGGACGAAGAAATGGTTCGGCGTTGGAACGAACGTGTACGTCCCAAGGACAAGGTTTATCACTTGGGCGATGTTGTTATTAACCGTAAGGCATTAAAAACATTGGCCAGGTTAAACGGAGACAAGGTCCTGATCCGTGGCAATCACGACATCTTTCCTGACACAGAGTATCGCGAATACTTCCGTGAGCTACGTGCATACCATGTGATGAACGGAATGATTCTTTCACATATTCCTATCCATACAGCCAGTCTGGGACGTTTTGGTGTCAACATCCACGGACACTTGCATGCCAATCGTGTAATGACCACAGACTTGTTCAGCGATGAGACCACGGTGGATACTAGATATCATTGTGTTTGCGTTGAGCAAACCGACTACACTCCCATCTTGTTTGAAGATGTTATTAAACGCATTGAAGCAGAAGGTGGTAGTGTGGGTTTTAAAAACGGCAATGGTCCCACAATGTAGTTGTTGACAACCTGGTGGTTTTATATTATAATTAACTTTTAATTGCAACGGCAGCTTGAATGGAGGAGCAAGGGACTCATAATCCCTAGGTATCGGGTTCGAATCCCGAACGTTGCACCATATTATCATGCAAGTACTAAAAACTTTACCTGCTCACGTTGGAGTAGCAGTCAGTGGAGGTCTCGACAGTTTGGTAGCCTTACACTGGCTTAACCAACGTCGAGATGTTGTTGCTGTTCACTACATTCATGACAGTGAGTTTGCGGATACTGAGCATGAGTTTGTGCGGAACTTTTGCAGTGAATTCAACATTGTGTTGATCACTGCAAAACAGACGCCTACCAGTCAAGTAGGACTAAGTCGTGAAGAATACTGGAGGAACGGCAGGTATGAGTTTTTCCGAGGTATCCCTATGCCTGTGTGTACCGGGCACAATCTAGACGATGCAGTGGAGTGGTACCTGTTTACCAGCTTGCATGGTCAAGGTCATTACATGGAATACAGTCACGCCAATGTGGTGCGACCTTTCTTGACTACCAAAAAAAGCGAGTTTCGAGCTCATGCAGATAAGTATGTGTTGAAGTGGTTGGAAGATGAATCAAACAGCGATGTTGACTTTGCTGTGAGAAACCGAATCCGCCATGACATATTACCATTGGCATTACAGGTGAACCCTGGATTGTTTAACATGGTAAAAAGGAGGATTGCCGAACGTACACTAACCCAATGAGATTTTAACATGTTACACCTGATCAAAGACATAGCCGATAATTTTTTTAACTTTCTAAGCCAAGACCCAGTGAGACCCAGTATTCCTCACGCTCAACGTGTGGGACCCAATCGAGATGTATTTGTACTCAAAGAAGATCAAGAAGTCAAGGCCATCACCTGCGTAAGCTACCAAGACACCATACCCACCACAGAAAATGAATTGTTTGCTGAATCCGCTCAACCCACCGTTGCAGTATTCTACACCATATGGAGTTATGCTCCTGGTGCAGGCAGACAGTTGATATTTGACTCAGTAAAACACATACAGACCCGCCAAACAAATATACAGCGTTTTGTTACACTAAGTCCCAAAACTGAAATGGCCAAACGTTTCCACTTAAAAAACGGTGCTTGTGTGTTTAAAGAAAACAACGAAACTGTAAACTACGAATATATCAATAACCATGTGATTGACCTTCAAGGAATAATAAATGAAAACCAAAATTCAGCAAGCAGGTGATTACTCTCTGCACGTACAATTTGACTCTGTCGAAGTTACCGATGGAGTCAGAATGCAGTTTTGCACTCTTGACGATTCTGCAAGATTTCCAGAAGAAGCTCGTGTAAAACTTGATGTACACATGACCAAAGAAGAGTTTGCCTTGTTATGCCGAGCAGTTAATATGTTTGCTGTTTCTACATAAACACTAGCCCACTTAGGTGGGCTTTCTTTTGGCCGAAAATGCTTGACTTTGTATCTACTTTTTTGTTATAGTAGTGCATGAAAGAAAAATTAATTTTAGCCTACATGGATGTGGCATATCGTTTCGCTGAACTCAGCCATGCACGTAGACTGCATGTGGGTGCCATCATAGTCAAGGATGACAGGATCATCAGCATTGGTTACAATGGTATGCCTGCCGGTTGGGAAAACAACTGCGAACTAACTCAAGATGATGGTACATTGGTCACTAGGCCAGAAGTACTACATGCCGAGATGAATGCATTAATGAAGTTGGCCAAGAGTACAGAATCAGGAAATACCGCTAGTATTTTCGTTACTCATGCTCCGTGTATGGATTGTGCCAAAAGCATATATCAAGCAGGTATATTGGAAGTTTATTACAGCGAAGAATATCGCTCAAGCAACGGAATTGCATTTTTAAAACAATGCGACATTAAAGTAAGAAAGATAGATAAATGACAACAAACTTTGATAGCAATATTACAATCAATCTAGGAAACATGAGTACTACACTGGATGACTATAGTATATATCCTCCTAGCTTTAGTAATATCGATTGGACTACTACACCCCTACAAGCATCGTCATTGCCACAGACTATCACATTGTCTGGTGCGCAAGGCAGTATTGGGGGTTATACATTTACCAGCAGTGCCAGTGCTGGTTTATGGGGATCTACTTCTAACTCTGTTAAAATTGACCAAGACGGTATAGACTTAAAAGAAGGTACCGACATTAAAATCGGCAATCGCAGTCTAGTTAAATTTATGGAAACCCTGGAAGAACGCCTGGCTATATTGCAACCGGATCCGGAAAAATTAGAGAAGTTTGAGGCATTAAAACAGGCCTACGAACACTACAAATTACTAGAAGCTCTTTGTTCAGGTACACCACCAAAAGGACCTCCCAGTGTCTGATTTCAAAAGCAGTGAGGACAAGCTGTTGGAATTCTATGATGCCAAGGTCATCAATGAATCAAGGACCACCAAGAAAAGACATTATAGGTATTTCACGGATCCGAAAGATGCCAACATTGTAACTGATTCCAGAGACTCCTGGTATCGAGAACATGTACTAGATTACCCATCCATTGAATACGAACGAGTTCTGATTGTAGAAATACCCGAACCGGCCTTGAGTGAAATAGCTCACATGCACGAAAGGTTCTACAGTAGAACTGGATCCAGTAGTGAAATGGCCAGAATGATCGTGGAAAAAGAATGGCAAGAAAGTGATATCAGGCGACGAACTCCTGCAGTACAAGCCGCTTGGGAACAATACAGTTTGTTATTGCATTTGGCATCAAATGGCAAAGATTTGCCTTGACTAGTAATTGATATTCGTGTATAATACAAACAGTAGAAATCAATCCAAGCAGTTATGCATCAAATACAAGTCAACGATCAAGGGCAAATACCAGAAGCCATACTATGGTGTAAGAAACATGTCAACACAGGCAAGTGGTATATTCAAACAAATTGGCCTAATCCTGGGTTTGTGTTCTCTTTTGACAGCACACGAGACGCAACCTGGTTCGGTTTACACTGGGTACAATAAATAACGTATATGGATATTTTAGACTTAATCATCAACGCATTCGTGCTTTATTCTGCATTTAAGTTAGGCGAAGCATTTGCCTATATTAAACTAACGCAGGGTATTATATCATTAAAAGACCGAACAACCGAAACAATTGAAAAAATCGAAGGCGTCTTGACTGTGGAAAAAATTAACAATCAGTATTATGCATACATGAATGACGACTTTGTTGGGCAAGGATCGTCATTGGACGAAGTTCAGGAACTGGTAAAAAACTTGGTTCGCAAGGATCCTTCACGTTATTCATCACTTAAGGTCAACCTTAAAGATTAAGCCAGCCCAGCTTAAAGCAAATAAATAACTTATTAGAGGATTATAATTGGCCAAAGAAGAGAATTTACGAATTTCTGGCGTAGTGCACGAAGTGTTACCAAACGCCATGTTTCGTGTAATACTAGAAAACAAACATCAAATTATTGCTTACCTAGGCGGTAAAATGAGAAAACATGACATCAAAATCATCCAGGGCGACCGGGTAGAAATTGAAATGTCACCATACGATTTAAATCGTGGACGAGTAATTTACAGGAGCAAGTGAGTGGACATACGTCAAACCATCGATCTGTTAGAAGCCAAAAGCAAGAACACGCTGGAATTACTACGTCTACCATATTCTAAAACTGCACTAAGCCCTGTGCTCAGTCAAAAATCCTTGGACCATCACTTTTCAACATTGGCCAAAGGCTATGTTGATCGTTACAATGCAGGCGAAGGTGATCCTGTGTTCAACGAAGCAGGTGCGTTTTTACACAACATATTCTTTGGACAGTTTGCTGTACCTAAAACTGCCAATAAACCAAGTGGTCCAAGTCTTTCATTGATTAATAGAAAGTTTGGAGACTTTGAATCTTTCAAGGAGCAGTTTGTTAAAACTGCAATGAGTATACAAGGGTCTGGATGGATCTATCTATCCAAGTCAGGTGACATCAAAATTATTAAAAATCATGCCAAACGTACAGATATTGCTTTGCTAATTGATTGGTGGGAGCATGCTTGGTTTGACGATTATGGGACCAACAAGTCCAAGTACCTCAATAATATCTGGCGTATTATCAATTGGAACACAGTCAATTCAAGACTGTGACTCTACTAGTGTCTATATTAGACACTGGATTTTCTTAATAACTAATTATATGATATTTGGATTCTTTACATTATTTGTAGCCTTAGTCATCAGTGCTGTAGCCGCATACTACAGCATTGTGGGCCTTACTGCTATTTTCTCCGCGGCTGTTGTTCCTATCATTATCATGGGCGCCGCCCTAGAAGTAGGCAAACTCACTGCCGCAGTTTGGTTAAAAATGAATTGGGCACGGGCCAATTTCACTTACAAACTGTATCTTGTGCCTGCTGTGGCATTCTTAATGCTGTTAACCAGCATGGGTATCTTTGGATTCCTAAGCAAAGCACACAGTGATCAAAATTTAGTTGGTGGTGACGTGACTGCAAAAATTGCAGTCTACGATGAGAAAATCAAAACAGCAAAGGAAAACATTGATGCTAACCGCAAAGCACTCAAACAGATGGATGAATCAGTGGACCAAGTTATGGGCCGAAGTACTTCAGAAACGGGTGCCGATAAAGCCGTGGCTCTCCGTAGGGGCCAACAAAAGGAACGTGGGCGTCTCCTTGCTGAGATCGAAGCCGAGCAGAAAAAAATTAGTATTATCAATGAGGAACGAGCCCCTATTGCTGCCGAGGTACGCAAGGTGGAGGCAGAAGTCGGTCCAATAAAATATATTGCCGCCTTGATCTATGACGAAAGTGCCGATACAGGTATACTAGAAAAAGCAGTTAGATTTGTAATTATTATCATTGTGGCTGTGTTTGATCCCTTGGCCTTGGTGCTGATCCTGGCAGCACAACAAAGTCTACGCTGGCATCGAGAAGACCAAGAAGCACAGGCAAAAGAAGAAGAACTGGCCGCTGTTGCAGAACCTGCTTATGAACAGGATGATGGTCCGCTAACTGATGACCAAATTTCTCAAATTAGAGAATTAGTAGACCAGTTACCCAAGGAGGAAGCAATAATCAAAGATGAATTGTTTCCAGAACAAGAACCAATACCCGAGCCAGCGGTAGAAAAGTCTATTTTTGAACAACATCCGTACTTGAACAAGGAGTTTGCGCATTTCCAAAATCTAACACCAATGGTTTACAAACCAGAAGTCGAACCAGAACAAGAAATTGTACCGGAAGAAATTGTACCGGTCGTTGTACCTATATATAAAATAATAGGCAACGGTTATGTTGAGGTGGAAGGAAAAATGCTTCATAGTCGTGTACTAGTAGATCTTTATCCAGAAGTTGCCGCAGACATAGCTCGTAAGAAACTCAACACAGAATCAGAGCCGCAATTGAGTCCACAGGCAGACAATGAGCCAACACCCACCAATCCCAGCTTGGCCACATTTGGAGTTGAGTTTCCTGAGAACCCAACCAAGGGTGAAATGTTTTTACAGATCAGCACATTGCCTTCTAAATTGTTTAAATTTAACGGAAGTAGATGGATATCTATTGACAAATCAGTCACAGACTCGTATACTTACAATGAAGAATATTTACAGTACATCATCGACAGTATAGACAAAGGGCATGTTGGCCTAGATGACTTAACTGTTGGTGAACAAGATCAAATAACCCAATACCTCAAGAAAAATGCCTAGTCAATTTATTACACCACCAGACCATTTACCAAGCAAACAAAATATTTTAATTGTCAATGCACTAGAAAGCGAATTGGCTACACTGGTGCTATGGTTGAAAACAGTACCCGACGAATATGACATTCATTTGTTTCACAATGAAATGCCAGAAACAGATTGGGTAGTTGATGTTGCTAAACAAGCAAAACACATTGTGATAGCAAAAATTGACGAGGACAGAATGCATGACAGTCTTAAAGAAGTCATACAAGATCGAGCAGAATCGGTATCGCGCTTTGGTGCCAACGCAGATTATGCAGATTTAATTCAATTTTTTCTAACAAACAAACAATTAACAGTATAAATATATTTGTATACGATGCCTATTAGGGTTGTGTACAAATATTCTTGCTTAAACAAAGGAGAAAACAATGAGCAAACATGTCATCGGTATCGACCTCGGTACCACAAATAGTTGCGTTTCTATTATCGAAAATGGAGTCGCCAAAGTAATTGAAAACAGCGAAGGTGCACGTACTACACCATCAGTAGTGGCATACACCGCAGATGAAATATTAGTAGGAGCAAGCGCACGTCGCCAAGCAATTACAAATCCCACAAACACAATCTATGCTTCTAAACGCCTGATTGGACGTAAATTTTCTGAACCGGCTGTGCAGAAGGATATCAATCTGATGCCATACAAGATTGTCCAGGCTGACAATGGTGATGCATGGGTAGAGGCACAAAACAAGAAGTTGGCGCCACCGCAGATTTCAGCGGAAGTATTGCGCAAGATGAAAAAGACAGCAGAGGATTATCTAGGACATGAAGTTACACAAGCGGTTATCACAGTTCCTGCATACTTTAACGACAGCCAAAGGCAAGCCACTAAAGATGCTGGCAAAATCGCAGGCTTGGAGGTACTTCGTATTATCAATGAGCCTACTGCGGCAGCTCTTGCTTATGGTGTTGATAAAGCTGATAAAACAGACAGGAAAATTGCTGTTTATGATCTTGGTGGCGGTACTTTCGATGTATCGATCATTGAAATTGCAAATGTGGAAGGTGATAAACAGATTGAAGTACTAAGCACCAACGGAGACACATTCCTGGGTGGTGAAGACTTTGACCAACGTGTCATGGATTTCTTGATTGACGAATTCAAACGAGACAACGGAATTGACCTGAGCAAAGATGTTCTTGCTTTACAGCGTTTGAAAGAAGCCGCAGAAAAGGCCAAGATTGAATTGTCAA
>Ga0114975_10002890_pt1 | contig 11628 bp, 4 predicted proteins | sample S_130626_EF_Meta_FD_87031 | JGI IMG/M metagenome (GOLD analysis project Ga0114975, IMG submission 87031) | Freshwater microbial communities from Lake Simoncouche, Canada to study carbon cycling - S_130626_EF_MetaG | ecosystem: Environmental > Aquatic > Freshwater > Lake | place: Lake...
AACAAATGTAGAAATACCATTATCTATGTATAATATTTCGGCGAGTCTTGGTAATAATGTGTTTTATATATCGAAATCTGGAACTACGTTATTATTAACAGTAAGTGATAATAATTATACCATAACCAGTTTAGTAACTGCTATCAATAGTCAATTATCTACCACATTTGCAAGTGATATCAGTTTGAATGTAGATACAAATCATAAATGTTATTTTGATTCGACTAATAATTATACTATAGATTTCGCAGTAGATTCGAATGGAAATTCTGATAAATATAATTTAAAAAATAAATTGGGTTGGATATTGGGCTTCCGTGATGTATCTTATAGTATGGTAAATACTAGTAAATTATATTCAGAAGCAGTATATGATTTAACCGGTAGTAAGTATTTATATTTGGCGATAGATGAATTTACCAAAGGAAATCAATCATCTTTTATATCACCATTACCTCGCTCATTGATAAATAAGAATATATTAGCACGTATAGCATTAAATAATGCGATATATGGTTTTGGAAATATGTATGAAGTAAATAGATTTAATGGTGCATTAGTAAGCGATACCCGAAGTTATAGTGGTAAATCGGATTTACAGAAATTAAATATACAATTATTAAATGAATTTGGTAATCCTGTGAATTTAAATGGATTAGATATTTCATTATGTTTAGAAATAGAACACGAATAATATAATATGTTGATAACACAGTACATTATTCAAGGACAGATAAATTTACCAGATCCGTTAGAAGTAGATGCTGGTCCATTAATATATGCTTTAGTATCTGGGTTATACCATTTTTTTTGAGTAGTATTATAACTTTTACAATTATTAGGTTGTGGTGTAACTGACCCACCACACGGTGCTGTTGCAATAAATCCAGTACCAGAAACTGAACAAGCAGGTGATCCTGTTTTATAATAAGCCGATACAGTAGTTGGAGTAGTTGTCGTAGTAGTAGTTGGACTAGTTGTTGTAGTAGTAGCGGTTCCACTACATTCTACATTAGTACCATCTGAAGTAATACTAGTAATTACAGATTGACCTGTAGGACAAGTCATATTTTCTAATTTAACTGCACCAAAATACATAGTAATAATACTCACAACAATTAATATAATAGCTAAAAATACGAGTTTTTTACTAAATTTCATTATTATATACTATGTAAACAAAATTGATTTGAAGTATATTGAATAATTCTAAATAAACACACAAAATGAATATAGATAATTTATCAACAGAACAAAAATATGCATTAGAAAAATTTAAACGAGGAGAAAATCTATTTATAACTGGAGCAGGAGGTACAGGGAAAACTACGCTGATCAAACATTTGATAGCATATGCGGAATCCGTGAAAAAATCAATTCAAGTATGTGCATTAACTGGATGTGCCGCCGTATTATTAAATTGCAATGCGAGAACCATACATTCGTGGAGCGGAATACGATTAGCACGTGGGTCAAAAGAAAAGATAATTGATTCGGTACTTAAAAATAAACGACAACCTAGGAATTGGAAAAAAGTGAAAATATTAATTATAGATGAAGTCAGTATGATGTCGAGAAAAATATTTGAAATATTAGATGAAATCGGTAAAGTGATAAGAAATACTTCTCAACCGTTTGGTGGAATTCAAGTCATTTTCACAGGAGATTTCTTTCAATTACCACCAGTGGGCACAATGGGAGAACCAGAAACAGAAGAATTTTGTTTTGAATCATTAGAATGGGCGAGAACATTTAAATTGGAAAATCATATTGAATTAGAAACTATATTCCGACAGACGGATAAACCATATATCGAAATATTATCGGAAATACGTCGGGGACAATTATCGGAAAAAAATATAGAGGTTCTCAAGAAATATGTAAAACGAGAATATGACGAAACCAAAATCATTCAGCCCACTAAATTATATCCAATACGTGCGAAAGTAGATTATGTAAATTCAATGATGTTTCATAAATTAGATGAAGATGAATATCAGTTCGAATATAGTATAAAAACAGATTGTAAAATGTTTATAGATAGTGGAAAACCCTTTACAATGGAACAAATCATCAAATGTGATAAAATAACAAATCAGGAAAAAGACTATGAAATCGAGAACCTGGTAAATAATACGCCTTGTGAAAAATTCTTAACACTTAAAAAGGGAGCATCGGTATTATGTACAGTAAATTTAGATATCGATAATTCGATATGTAATGGCTCTCAAGGTGTGATATTGGATATCGAAGAATTAGGGTCGAATACGGTAATACGAGTGAAATTTTCGAACGGTATTGTGAAAACAATCGAGCCATATTATTGGCAGTCGGAAGAATTTCCTTGTATAGCGATAAAACAGTATCCATTAATGTTAGCGTGGGCGATGACGATACATAAGATACAAGGAGCCACATTGGATATGGCGGAGATAGATATAGGACAAACCATATTTGAATATGGACAGACATATGTAGCGTTATCTAGGATAAAGTCATTAGATGGATTATATTTATCGGCATTTAATCCAGACCGAATACGTACGAATCCAAAAGTAATTGAATTTTATAAAAGAATACCGAAGGTGGATTATAGTAAAATCTCGGAAAAAGAACCAATCAATTTCAAGGAATATGAATTGACCGAAGAAACATTTATCACTAATACCAAAAATATAAAAATAATAAAATTATAATCTAGATATATATTAGGAATGGTAGCATCGAGTATTTTACCAGTAACAATACATAATGATAAACTCTATTTTTTATTCGGAAAAGAGAACCCAATGGAAGACTCAGCAAAAGGATGGTCAGATTTTGGCGGAAGAGTCGATAAGGGAGAAACTTTATTTAAGACCGCATTGAGAGAAGGAAGTGAAGAATTATCAGGATTTTTAGGTAGTCCCAATGAATTAAAGAAAATGATAAAAAAGAATGGAGGAACATATAATATGACTACAGAACAAAAATATAATATACATATTTTTTATTTTCCATATGATGAGAACCTACCAAAATATTATAATCAAAATCATTTATTTTTATGGAATAAAATGGATAAGAATGTTCTCAATGATTCCAAATTATTTGAGAAAATAGAAATCGGATGGTTCTCGATAGAGGATATGAAGAGAAGACGTAGTGAATTTCGCGGGTTTTATCAAGAAATAACAGATAAAATTATAGGAGATATCGAGAACATTGAGAGATTTATTAGAAAAAATATAAACAGAAGTAGAAAAACACAAAAAAATAGAAAGGTTCTCGAATAAGCCGAAGGTTTAAAAAATTTTATAAATGAAATATATAAAATGTTTTATGAATTATTACCACCATCAACCAATGAAAAATTTATTAAAATCGAAAAACAACAACAATTTGTAAATGGAAAAAAAGTAGATGATTATGAGATCATAGAAAAATTTGATAACGGAACTATAGAAATACAAGGAAAACATAATAATAAAAGATTTTCAATGAAGAACAATACACAAAAATTTAGAAATAAACATCATGTAAGATTTAATCTTCATAAAAATAAAATACATAAACCTATAAAAATAGAGAGAACCTTGACACCTTTTATACCAAAGAAAAAATCATTAAAAGAGAAAAGAGATATTATACAAAAAGTAAGTGAAAAGAATAAAAGGAAAACAATGAAGAACGTAATACAGGATAAAAAAAAATAGTCGGTAATTTTATATATATTAATAAATAAAGCCAATGTCAAATCAAGGTTGGCGAAAATATGGTGGAATACGTAAGCAAGATACATTACATAATTTAACTATAGGTACTTTAGTTGCTGATAAAGTATTATTACGTGAATCTTATGCGGGTGCGTATGAAATAAACGGAAGTATTGTTGTAAAAACAGACGTTAATGTTATAGGAAATGTGAATTCAAGGAGTTCTATTCATAGTTTATTTGATTTATTTGTTGGTCAAAATGCATACGTAAACGATAAATTAATATTTGGAAGAGGTAATGATATGTACACTACGATTCCTGGTAATTCAACTAGTTTTATAAATAATGAAAATTATCAATTGCCCCCATCGAACGACACATACAATTATCTATATGGTAGTGAAACAGGTATTTCAATAAATACGGAGACTCCTACCGCAGTTTTTGATGTCAATGGTATGGACAATACTAATGTGATGGTTGTTCGTTCCGATACCACAAGTATAAAAAATGTGTTAGCCCAAAATACAAACAATAAAGGTATTGTCGTTTCATCTAGCGATCGTGCAGTGTCTATACAATTTTTTAATAATGGTACTATAACGAATAATATTGAAGATTCTAGTATTCAAAGCAATAATGGAAAAATTACAATAACGAGTAGTGAAAACACATTAACAAGTAGTGGAAATACAACAATCAATGCCAGTACATTGAATTTATTAGCCACTCAAAATATAAATATTACAACCTCAAAAGCTACAAATATAACATCATCCACTTCTACAAATATCTTATCTAGGTTATTAATATCCAATCGTAATACACCTTCCAATATATTGAATGAAAATGTAATCATATATGACATATCAAATGGTAATTATTTATATGATAGTTATGAAACAACTATAGGTAAAACTGGTAATGCATTGTCGCTTGTATCAAATGATGGTAGTTCCAACACATTTATAAATATTATAACACCCAATAAGATGGGGTTATCGATAGGTGGTGGAGCACAACCGAATAATTTATCAAGGTCAATGGGTTCAGTCGGCTTGATGGATATTTGTGGTAATTATAAACCAAACTATGTAATAACCAGCGGAACCGATAAAACGAAATATTATTCAACGTTAGGAATAAATACCTATATGCCGAGAACCGAGAATTATGTAATGGATATTAATGGTCCTACCCATATAAGTAATGGTGAAATAAATAAAATGGCAGAATATACATTTGAAATATCAAATATTAGTTATTCTAAAATAGATAAAAATTATGGTATTGCAACTGGTTCGGCATATACGACAACCAGTCCTTATCAACAATTTCTTGCATATACACAAGATGCTGGTAAAACTTGGAATTTATCTCGTATAGATTCTACTAGTAATTTTGAATCATTTACACGTAGCATCATATGTAATATTTATAATAGTTCTTACGCGTTATTAGCAAGTACAAATAATTATATCTATTTTTCGATAGATGGTGGTATAACTTGGAAAATATTTTATTTTGCTGATGGCATTATTAGAGATTTTTCAGCAGTTTATATAAGTTCTATTACTAGTGGCTCAAGTAGAAGAATAATTACCACATATGATACCAATACCATTTTATTTTTTGATATGAATTTTGATTATTTAAATGGAATTCGAGTTCCAACTATAAATTCATATTATACACAAACTGCGGGTATCACTAGCGTAAATGCAATGGATGGTTATTATGAATATGTATATATAATTGGTAATGGTATTCAAAAGCTTCAAATAACAGGAACTTCTGTAACTTTAAGTGCCGAAGACCCAAAAAACACTAGTAATACATATTATGGTATATATGCATATAGTGATACCTATGTAATAGCAGTTGGTGTAAATGTTATATCTTATACTACGGATGGTGGAACAGAATGGAAAAATATCAATACGATAACTTCATTAGGAAAGAGTATGACATTACGAAATATACATATTTATGATACGAGTAATGCAATAGCGGTAGGTGATGAGGGTGTTTTTATATATACTATAGATGGTGGTGTAACATGGTCAATTGTACCAGATTCAATATTAAATACTGCTGGAACAGCGAGAACCATAAACAATAGTGATAATTATTTACGAAGTGTCTATATGGCTGATTTGAATACTATCATTATAGCTTCTGTAAAACAAAAATTTGTAGAAACCATTACGAATAATGTTAGCACACTCACTGCTGGTTTATCCAAAATATATTATTGTCATTTACCTAATTTATTTAATCGCGTAAATAATAAACTGGTTGATGTAAGTGGTAATATGGAAATTTCTGGTGATATCAATATAAATGATGGTGGTAAATTGATGACAAATAATTCAACATTTTATTTATTAAATGAGAACACGCAATCTATTTATTTTGGTGGGAATGCGTCAAATATATATATTGGTAATTCTATTACGAGTACTACTTATTTTGGCCAAAAGATTGATGTATCAGATAATGTTGTATTCAGAAAATCATTGATTACAATTGGCGATGTCTCGTTGAATTCACGATTAAATATAGGTAGTGATGTATCTATGGGTTCAAATCTATATATCGCTGGTAAAACAATATTAAATAGTGATGTATCTATGAATCGTAGATTAATAGTGGCAGGAGATGTATCATTTAATGGTAGTTTCGTCGTGAGTGGTAAAATTAATTTATCTGGTGATGTATCATTAAATAATCGATTATTTTTGGCTTCAGATGCATCATTAAATGCCAACTTATATGTAAAAAGTAATTCATACACGCAAGGTTCATCTATCATTATTGGTGATACTTCATTAAATAGCCGTTTATTTGTTGTTTCAGATGTCTCTTTGAATCGTCGTTTATATGTAGGTGGTGATACTTCATTAAATGGTAACGTATATGTAGCCAAAAATTTGAAAGTATTTGGTAATTTATCGGTACAACAATATTCTACCAATATGACTGTATATACGGTAAGCTATGAATTTATTGTCGCAGAAGATATGTCATTAAATGGCAGATTGTTTACAACATCTGATGTATCATTCGCTGGTAATTTTTATACTGGAGGTAAAGCAATTATTATGGGTGATACATCGTTGAATAGTCGATTGAATGTAGGAGGCGATACATCGATGAATGGAAATTTATATATAAAAGGTAAAACCACAAATTTGGGTGATATGAATATCAAAAGTCGCTTAATTGTCAATGACGAAAGCATTCTCTATGGTAATACGACAGTGTTTGATTATACTATATTGAATAATGATGTAACGATGAATTCTGCATTATATGTATCTGGAAATACAAAAATATATGGTATAACAAACTTAACAGATAGATTATATGTAACAAATGATGTAAGTTTTGGGAAAAGATTATTTATTACAGAGGATGTATCTATGCTTTCGAGTTTATATATCGATAATGATTTATTTGCGAACAATCGGTTGTTTGTAAATGGTGATTCAAATTTAAAATCTAGATTAATTCTTTCAGGTGATGCTTCATTGAATTCAAATTTATCAGTAACTGGTACTGCTACAATAAATTCGGCATTGACTGTTGGTGGAAATACTAACTTAAAAGGAAGATTAAATGTAATTGGCGATACCGTAATTCAAGGGAATTTAACTGCTGGTTTTACTAAAGAGAGTATTCCATTTTCTGCATTAGCTGGTGGTTTATCATTTGCTAGTGGAAATTTCAGTTCTGATATAGCAGGTACTGGTAATTTAACTATTGGCAATAGTTCTACGTTCGGTACAATTACTAGTGGTGGAGATATTACAGTATATGGTAATGCATATTATAATAAAATCCTAACTGTAGGTACATACGGAACAGCATATGTTCAAGGTAGACTCATTGTAGATGGTACAGTTCAATTAAATTCAGGCATAGCGTTATCAGGAAATTCTGTTTTGAATAACGCTAGTATTGACGGCGATGCCATTATGAATAGTCGTTTATATGTAGAAGATGATGCTTCTTTTAATTCTAAAATACAAGTTGCAGATACTATTATTGCATTAACTGATATATCGATAAATGATAGTTTATTTGTACAAAACGATGTGTCTTTTAATTCAAATTTATCAGTAGCAAAAACTATCATCGGATTATCTGATGCATCTATCAACAGGCGTTTATTCGTACAAAATGATGCATCCTTTATTTCGAATTTGTCGGTAGCAAAAACCATTATTGGGTTAAATGATGCTTCTATCAATGCTCGTTTATTCGTACAAAATGATGCCTCCTTTATTTCTAATTTGTCGGTAGCAAAAACCATCATTGGTTTAAATGATGCCTCCATCAATGGGCGTTTATTCGTACAAAATGATGTTTCGTTTATTTCGAATTTCTCGGTAGCAAAAACCATTATTGGATTAAATGATGCCTCCATCAATGGGCGTTTATTCATACAAAATGATGCATCTTTTATCTCGAATATAGCAGTGGCGAAAACCATTATTGGATTAAATGATGCATCCATCAATGGTCGTTTATTCGTACAAAACGATGCATCTTTTATCTCGAATATAGCAGTGGCAAAAACCATCATTGCCATCAATGATATATCTGTGAATAGACGATTATTTGTAAATGGCGATACATCAATGAATGGAAATCTAACAGTAACAAATAAAATTGTGGGAATATCGGATGCATCTTTTAATTCGAATATAGTCGTTGGAAAAACGATTATTGCAATGACCGATGTTTCTATAAATAATCATTTATATGTACAAAAAGATACATCGATGAATGGTAACTTAGCGGTAGCGAAAACCATAATTGCAATTAATGATATATCTGTGAATGGACGTATATTGGTAGCGAATGATTCTTCATTTAATGGAAATTTGGCAGTATTGAATATTATGACAGCTAAGACACTAGTATCTTCTATAGACGCATCGATAAATAATAATTTATATGTAGCAAAAGATACATCGATGAATGGTAATTTGACAGTAGCAAAAACAATTATTTCAATCAATGACGTATCGGTAAATAGTAGATTATTCGTAGGCGGTGACACCTCGATGAATGGAAATTTGGTAGTAGGAAAAAGAATGGTGGCATTAATCGATGCATCAGTGAATAGGCGATTGTTTGTGAATGGGGATGCATCATTGAATGGTAATTTGACCGTAGCAAAAACTCTAGTGGGAATTTCAGATACCTCATTAAACGGTAATTTGGTAGTGGGTAAAGACTTAACCGTATTTGGTAATTTATCGGTGTATCAATATTCCAGTGAGCAAATTATTAATACTACGACTACAAATTACCAATTGATAATAGCAGAGGATATGTCATTAAATGGAAGATTATTTTTAACTGGTGATTTATCAGCTAATTCTCGGCTAGTAGTGGGTGATGATGCTTCTATTAATGGAATGTTAATGGTATCGAAAAGAATTATTGGTTTGACTGATGCGTCCATAAATGGTCGTCTATATGTAAATGGTGATTCTACATTTAATAGTAATTTATACGCCAAAACACAGTCCACATCTGATAATTCAACCAAAGTAGCAACTACTGCATTTATAAAAAACTTGAATTATATTTCTTCTACATCAGAGACTACGTTTCAATCAAATGTTACATTAAATAAAAGTTTGGTAGTAGTAAATGATATATCATTAAATGGAAATATGGTGATAGATAATAACGTAACTATTAAAGGTAATTTAATAGCAAATTTTGCTGCTAATTCAGTATCAGCATCGGCTATATATGGTGCGGTAACCACTACTGGTGACGATATAATTACTGGATATAAAGTAATCGATAATGACTTTACGGTAAATAAAAATTTTTATGTGTACCGCGATGCTTCATTTGCTGGAAATGTATATGTTTATGGTAATGGTGTAGTAATAGATACTACATTATATACCGAATTAGTATCTGAATTTAATGATGATGTGTATATGAATTATAATTTAATATTATCACCTCGTAATGGATCCGATAATAAGTGTAACTTATACTTACAGAATGATGCATATATTTATGGATATTTATTTGTTACTAATGACATATCAACGAATGGTCGTTTGTTTGTAAATAACGATGTTTCGATGAATGGACGTTTATTTGTAAACGGTGATTTATCAATGGGTAGTGGTTATTTATATGCAAATTATCCATCTAAATCCATACCGACTACTGCATTGAATGGTGCTATTAGTACTGTTTTTACCACAGATATATCTACGAATGCACGTTTAAATATAGACGGTGACACTTCTTTAAATAGTTCATTGTATGTTAAAAATAATATAACCGTTGATAATTTATTAAATGTTGGTGGAGATCTATCGTTGAATGGAATATTAAGTGTTGGTAGTGAAGTAGGCTTTAATAAAACATTATGGGTTGGTGATAATGTTCAATTTGATGCTGGTTTAGTTTTATCAAATGATTTGGTGGCTAAAAATAGATTATTATTAACTGGCGATGCATCTTTTAATAAGAGGTTGAATGTACAGGGTGATACATCCTTCAATGGAAAATTATTTGTCAAAGGAGATGTTTCGATGGGAGGGTACTTATATGCAAATTATATTACTGATTCTATTCCTACATCAGCTATTGTAGGTGGCGTCCCACCTCGATTATATATAACGGATGTATCTACAAATTGTAGATTATATGTTGATGGGGATGTTTCATTCAACAATCGTTTATATGTTGGCGGAGACGTCTCGATGAATTCTAAGTTATATGTTTATGGTGATACAACAATTGATAATAGTTTATATGTTACGAAATCTACCGAATTAGATGGTACATTATGGGTAAATGATACTGCTTTTTTTAATACTACATTAACTGCATCTAATGATATACACGTAATGAATCGTTTATTAATAGAAAAAGATGCATCATTTAATTCGAATATATATGTGGCTAATACAATTGTTGGTAATTCTGATTTATCATTGAATGGAATATTAGCTGTAGGTGATGCAGTAGGATTTAATAAAACATTATGGGTGGGAGATAACGCATTGTTTGATGCAACCTTGACTGTTAATAGTGATATTATTGCAAAAAATAGATTACTTCTTACAGGTGACGCATCCATTAATAAACGATTGATTGTACAAGGCGACGTTTCGTTAAATCAACGATTGTATTTGGTAGGCGATGCATCGCTAGGTGGTCGATTGTTTGTAAATGGTGATGTATCGTTGAACGGATATTTGTATGCCAATTATCCAAATTCATCTATTTCGCCAACTGCGATAAAAGGTGGGGTTATAAGTGATTTATATAACATTGATATATCAACCAATTGTAGATTGTATATAAATGGGGACACATCAATGAATGGGGTATTATCAGTGGGTAGCGATGTTAGATTTAATAAAACATTATGGGTTAGCGGTAATGCCCAGTTTGATGCAATTTTGACGGTTTCAAATGATCTCGTTGCCAAAAATAGATTTCTTCTTACAGGAGATGCTTCGATGAATAAAAGGTTGATTGTACAAGGAGACGTTTCGTTGAATCAACGATTATATCTGGTTGGTGATGCTTCGTTGAATAGTAATTTATTTGTGAATGGAGACACGTCAATGAACGGACAACTCTCGGTGGCAAAAGCTTCTGGATTTTCAAGTACTTTATGGGTTGGCGACAATGCACAATTTGATGCAATTTTGACAGTTTCTAACGATGTCGTTGCTAAAAATAGATTACTTCTTACAGGTGACGCATCCATGAATAAACGATTGATTGTACAAGGCGACGTTTCGTTAAATCAACGATTGTATTTGGTAGGCGATGCATCGTTAGGTGGTCGATTGTTTGTAAATGGTGATGTATCGTTGAACGGATATTTGTATGCCAATTATCCATCTAGTTCTATACCATCGTCGGCA
>Ga0114975_10002891_pt1 | contig 11621 bp, 24 predicted proteins | sample S_130626_EF_Meta_FD_87031 | JGI IMG/M metagenome (GOLD analysis project Ga0114975, IMG submission 87031) | Freshwater microbial communities from Lake Simoncouche, Canada to study carbon cycling - S_130626_EF_MetaG | ecosystem: Environmental > Aquatic > Freshwater > Lake | place: Lake...
ATGCCGGTAAGCTGCTGGTCTTTTGAACCATCGCTGCCGTCACCGCGGTTGCCCATGTTGCCTGCGTTGCAGCAGGCAATCGATGCGTCAATTACTTTGTCGGGTATGTCAACGGTGAAAGCCATTACACCCCCGTGAACCAAGCAATTACTGCCGCAGCCACAAGCATTGCAATGCCCAAGCCAATCAAAATTAAACCAACATCTAGGATGATGATCATGGACATTTCACCTCTGGTTTAAAGTTGGGCCAGCCTGGCCGCTGTTCTTTTGGGATGTCTTTGTTTGCTTCCCACACTGCGCGCATAAAGCAGTAGTGTTCGTCTTGTTTGACTTCGTCTTCAACATCCATGATGCCAACCAAACCTAGCGCGCCTATCAGAATTACCGCGATTGAAATCCCTTTGAGTGCTTCATTCATTTTGCTGCTCCCTTCATGGCCATGTGATTGTTTAAACCGTCAATAATTTCTTTTATTCGTTTTCTGTTTAAAGCTGCCTGCTCTTCTGTGATCTGATGTTCAAGCTTCAATGGTTCTGTTGGCCGTGGTGCATTCCGGCAAAGGTCTTTGAACTTGATGCAGTTGGGCACGCGTTCTGGCAAATGCTCCAGGGCGTAGGCAATTGCCTCTGGCCACTTTACAAATCCACCAAGCTCTTCAGCCCATGTGCCTTTTGCATTTTCCAATCCAGCGTCAATGCCATTGACCATGCCGGTGCTGAACTGGCCGGTGAACTCCCGGCCGTAGATGCCTTGCAGCCTGGCAAAGATCTTCTCAACCCAGGCGTTTGGTAGTGGTTGGTTCTGCGTCATAGATTTCTCCTTCAATTACGTTGCTTTGATATTCGTCTTTAGGTAAAAGACCAAGTGAGCGTGCTATGCCTTCTTGGTTAATTTGGTGCTGGGTTTTGTTTTGCTGCTCCTTGTTGACCCATTCAGCTTTAAATCCTGCCCATCCCCTGGCGCAGCATTCGACCAATGCTTTTTCAAGTGACCATCCAGCTTTGCGTGCTTCACGTTCAATGCCTTTGATTGCAGATTCAGTGATGGTTGCTTTTTTTGCTTTTCTAACTTGTACAAAATCAGACCAGGTTAACGGCGATACACCGTCAGGTGCAGACAATGTTTTTATTATTGTTTGTTGGTTGTTGTTTGTAGTTTGTTGTTTGTTGTTTAGGCTTTTTTTGGGTTCGGTTTGGCTTTGCCTTGGGTTAGCGATGGGTTTGCCACTGCTTTTCTTTGGCCTGCCGCCTAGCTTTCCGTTGGATCGCTGCTTGTCAATGTATGCGTGATAGTCAGCAATTTCAGCGTCAGCACGATAGTTTCTGTACCCATCTTCGGTCTTTTCAAAAAACTCATTTAAGACAGATTCGATAACCTCACTACCCAAACGCAACCTACGGGAAACCCGTGGGATATCGATGGATATTGGAGATTCTGTGTCGTAATACAAATCAAGCAAACGACGATATGCAAGATCCTCTTCAGGATTCAAATGCATTGTGTGCTTGATGTAGTCACCTATGTTGAAGTTGTAGTAATGCATCAGTTGACCGCCTTTGATTGGCGAATCAAATCAGCAATACGACCCTTATGTGCTTTGGCATGACCCTTTGCACAATCAATGCATGAATTGTTCATGGTGTAGCGCAGCGTGTTGCCGCACTTTTTGCAAGCGGAACCAAAATATTTCGTGTCTCCAAGCCTTGCAGCTTTTTCTCGCGGTGTTGACATTTATCCTCCTGTGGTTGGTTGCGGAATAACTATAGCATAAACCACAGAAGGACTGTCAAATGTTTTTAAAAAGGTATGTCGTCGGCCATATCTTCAACACCGGCGCTAGGTTTTAGCAGCGCGCCCGTCTTTTCTTGAGGTGTTGATGTTTGCTCCATCTTTGGTGGTAGATCGATCTGATCCACAGAAAGGCGCAGGCGCGATTTAAGCGTGCCGTCGCTGGCTTTGTATTCCTCAAGTTTGATCGGGCCGCTGACGGTCACGCGTGAGCCTTTGGCTAGGTATGGCTGCAAGGTGGTCGCGCGCGTACCCCATAGGGCGCAATCAACCCACATGGTGTCGGGTTTGTTTTTAGTTCCGGTTTGCACGCCAATGGCAAAGTTCAAAATGTTGTCGCCGTTGTGTGCGCGCAGTTCTGGGTCGCGGCCCAGGTTGCCGGTAAGAATTGATAAGTTCATGATTGGGTTTCCTTCGAGATACGAACGCGGACTAAACCCCCAATCTGCTCTGCGTTCACTCTAGCAGTCAGGGTTGTAAATCTTTTATCGTCGCAGCGCAACGCGTCGCACAAGCCATCGATGCCTGACTTCATGCGGGCAACCAGGTTATCCCGGTCATAGCTGCGTTTGTTTGGTGGCACGAACTCAAGCTCGATCAGCAGCGGGCCAATGGGTAGCTCCGGCATCCAGCCTTTGAGTTGTTCCCTGGTTGTAATCCAGCAGGCGCTGCGGTAAGCTTTTTTTTCTCTGGCCAGAGTTGACCAGTGAGTGCGGACGTTGGGCGACAGCTTGCTCTGTGGCCAAGGCAACGTAAATTCAAGCATGCGTTTCACGCCCAAACACAATGTCGTGTGCCGTGATGTTGATCTCTCTGGCAGCGGCCGCGGTAAGCAACTTGCGCTGCACTTGGGTAGGCACCAGGCCATTCTTGCGCCAGCGAGATACAGCAGCCGGATCACGGCCTATGCATTTGGCTAATTTGCGGACGCCACCAAACATGTTGATGGCCAATTCGACCGGGGTAATGTGTTTATTTTCCATAGTGTTGCGATGTTGCCACAACATCAACACCGCGTAAACACTGGGTTTTCGAGCTATCAACGTATTTATACAAATTATTTTGCAAAAGGGTATTGTGTTGTGGTTTTAGGTGGGTGTATGATTACTCATCGAACGGAAAAACGATACCGCATTTAGCACCAAGCGACGGCCTTCGGGCCTGACAGAGTTAGTTAAATGGCCGAGCCGGATTCTGGGAAAGATTCGAAAGCAAACCTAGAACCCAATGTTTGCATCTTTTAAATGTTTAGAACCTGGAGAGAATCATGACAACAGTTATTACCACCACCGCTTCTTCTGCTGACGAACTCGGCACATTGTTGGCGCAAATCGCAACACTCACAAAACAAGCCGACGCAATCAAAGACGCAATGAAAGACATTGCCAGCGCCAGCGACGTCAAAGTGTTTGAAGGCGCATTGTTTAAATCCACATACGTTGAGGCAGATCGCTCTGTCACCGATTGGAAAAAACTGGCCAAAGACCTGGCCATCCCTGCCGACAAAATCGCAGAGTACACAAACACCACCGCTGTGTTCAGCATCAAGACCACTTCACGTTAATGAGCAACCCAATTAAATCAATTTTTTGGCACATCTTGCAGCGCGAAATCGCTGTAAGAAAAGCCAATAAGGCGTTGACTCAACATCAACAAAGTAGATTATAATTTCAACAAGCAACCACAAAAGGAAACACATATGTCAGAATTTTCAGTACACAACGTCAAAAAGATTCACATCACAGAAGTGCGTGAACACGACACCTTTGTTACCAGGACGATTCACATCGAAGATGACAAAGGACAAACACATGAGGTCACGTTGTTTAGCCAACACGTTGACGACGAACAAGCTTTGCGGGTGTGGCTTTGAGCTACCTCGCAGAGATTGAACACCGAGTCGCGGGCATCCCATGCCTGATCGGTGTGATCAGTTACGAAACCGAGCCACAGACTTGGGACGATCCTGGTTGCACTGATATGGAATGGGAAATCCTAGACCGGCGTGGCCGCCCTGCACCGTGGCTGGAGCGCAAGGTAACCGCAAAAGAGGAGGCTTCCATCGAGGAAGCTATTTATCACGAAATGGAGAATTGATATGGCAATCGAAACTATTGAAATTAAAAGCCAGGAAGAGTGGCTGCAACAGCGCGCAAAAGACGTGACCAGTACCGAGGTGTCAGCCCTTTACGGGTTGTCGCCTTACCTCACAGAGTTTGAGTTATTTCACAACAAGCGCGACCAGGTCGTTGTGCGTTTGGAACCTAACGAACGAATGAAGTGGGGCAACCGATTAGAAGCTGCCATCGCGCATGGCGCAGCAGAAGACCAGGGTTGGGACATCAGCAAGCTCAACGTGTACATGCGTGACATGGACGCCAGGATTGGATCAAGCTTTGACTTTCAGATCAACAGCAAAAGCGACGGCCCAGGCATCATGGAAATTAAAAACGTCGATGGCATGCAATATCGCCGAGCTTGGATCGATGACGGTGCTGGCAACATTGAAGCGCCGGAACATATCGAGCTACAGATCCAGCATCAAATGGAAATTTCAGGCTACGAATGGACGGCCTTGGTGGCACTTGTGGGTGGCAACGAGCAAAAGATAGTCCTCCGAAATCGCGACAGGGCAATCGGTTCTGACATTCGCCAGCGCGTAAAAGCATTCTGGGAACAAGTACAGAATAACACAGCGCCATCACCTGATTACAGCGCCGATGCTGAATTCATCATTAAGCGCTTGCACAACGACGCCGATGCCAACCTGGTGGCCGAGTCCGACGCAAGCTTGGATGAGTTAATCGAGCAATACGTCTACCTGACTCGCATGATCAAGGAGCAAGACGGCATCAAGGACGCCACCAAGGCACAGATCTTGGAACGTATTGGCAAAGCCAGCAAAGTGGTCAGCCCCTTGGGCACGATCTCTTGTGGCCTTACCAAAGACTCGCTAGGCACACTGGTTACACCGGACATGCTTGGCACATACATCGGCGCTCGTAAAGGGTTCCGCAATTTCCGATTCACACCAAAGAAAGAAGGTTGATATGAGCAACGAAATCACACCAATGGAAGCTATGCGCGGCACGCTGGTCAAGATGCAGCCAGAGTTTGCAGCAGCCCTGCCACCACAAATCCCGGTCGAAAAGTTTATTCGCACCACATTGACCGCTGTGCAGATGAATCCGGATCTACTCCAGGCCGACCGTCGCAGCCTGCTTGGCGCATGCATGAAAGCAGCCCAGGACGGTTTACTGCTTGATGGCCGCGAAGCTGCGCCCGTTATCTTCAATACCAAGGATGGCAAGAAAGTCCAATACATGCCAATGGTTGGCGGCATCTTAAAAAAAATTCGCAACTCTGGTGAGTTGGCCAGCATCAGCGCCCAGGTTGTTTACGACAAGGACGATTTCAAATATGAGCTTGGAGACAACGAGTCAATCACGCACAAGCCATTCCTGGGTGAAGACCGCGGCAACCAGATTGCTGTGTACGCTGTGGCCAAGACCAAGGACGGCGCGATCTATCGCGAAGTGATGAGCGTGGCCGACGTTGAGAAAGTTAGGGCATCTAGCAAAGCCGGCAAATTTGGCCCCTGGGTTGAGTGGTGGGATGAGATGGCCAAAAAGACTGTGATCCGTCGCATGGCCAAACGCTTGCCTTCCAGCGCCGACGTTGACCAGGTCTTTGAATCGGACAATGAGGCATCAGGATTCGTCCAGGTTGAGCGCAAAGAGCCGATCAATATCACGCCCTCACCCGAAGAACAAAAAGCGCCTATAGCTCGTTTAAAGCGGTCTATTGCGGATCGCGCCAGCGAAGTCATAGAACCATCAACCGGTGAAATTATTGAGGAGAACGCTAATGTCCCAGCTACTGACGCCCAAGGAACTCTGTGATCGCTGGAAAATTGCCGACAACACCCTGCGAAAGTGGCGTGTTGCCAACACCGGCCCCACCTATATCAAGCTGGGCGAAGGCCGTAATTCAGAAGTCCGCTACCGCGTGGAAGACATCGAGTCCTTCGAGCGCAGCAACCGATTTGTAACCGAAAACTAGAAAGGAAGTCCCATGAAGAAATTACTTGCAGTAGTTTTGTTGGGGCTGCTTTCGGCATGCTCTTCAACAAGCGCGCCGCCGAAGGCAGTTGAGCAAGAGTTGGTCATCGATAAACATGTGCAGCCAATGACCAGGAATGAAGTCATTGTTGGTGTGCGTGAATGCGAAACCAATGGCTTGCGCGGTGTCATGCTGTACGGGAAACGCAAGATCAATGGCTACACAACAGAGGTCGTCATCGACGTTACTTGCGCGCCCAAGTGGTAAAAGAAAAGCCCCAGCTTTTAACGGCTGGGGCAAACCACGATGAAGGCAACCGCGTGGGAGTTTAACTAGGCTGTCAGTATATCAAGCAAACGGACGTGTGCCGGTTTTATCAATAATTAGCTTTGATTTTTTAGGTGCGTCGCCTTCATTTGTAACCATAGCCACATGAGTCCAACGATCGAATTCGCGAATGACTTGTTGATAAGGTAAGTCGCTGGCAATGATTGCCCGGGTAACTTCGTCCGGTGTCATGCCTGGCACGCGAATGTCGGCAGCGCAGCCACGACGGTGATCGCTGGTGTTCTTGGATCCAACAGCAGTGTTTACAGCTTCAGAGCGAAACGCGCTGTTAACCATAATTGGTTTGTTGCCCAATACTTTTTTAACTTCTTCGAGAAATACAGCCAAGCGCAGCATGTTTGCATAGGCATTGACCGTGACTTCTTTGCCGTCAATAACGCACTTCTCTGCCGTGCTTGGTGTGTTGTCCAACTCCCGGTGATCAGTGTGTGTTAGCTCTTCCAGGGTAAAGTGTTCAGTTAGTTGTGTCATTTTCTTCTCCGTCTTTTGCTGCGTCGTTAATTTTAATTGCAGCCAGCCAGCCAATAAAGCCACCAATTACGGTTGAATAAGCCGGAGCAATAATTGGAAAAATATCCTTGTTGTCAATCACGCTGTTTGGCATAAACAAACCACCCAAAAGCGTGGTCGTCATACACAACAAAATAAAAGCCAGGGTGTAGGTTATCACCGTGGCAAGGTGCAATATTTCTTTTTGAAAGCTGGTCATTTTTTAAGCATTCCTTTGATTTCTTCGGTTTTGTCCTTGGAGCCTTGACTTGATCCGAAATAGAAAGAAAGCACCTGGCCCGCAGCGCTTGTGATAAAACCTAAAGCAAAGATGATGATCTGCTGCTGATCTGTTGGCACGTTTTTAAACATCAACACGCCTATCAAAAGGAATGCCAGGCCAACCACACCCAGGGCAAGAATAGGTACAACCATTTTTTCAAGCTGGCTTGCGTTGGCAGATGTGGCTACAGCAGCATAAGCCTGGCGCGCAGAGTCGCGGTCGGCAGCATCAAGCTTGGCATATTCCAAGTCAAGTTCTTTGAGCTTCATGGCCATCTCTGGGTTGCCGGTAAGGGCAGCAGTAACGCCTTCAATGGTTGAGTCAGGAATGCCCAGCTTGTCAGCAATCCAACCTACAGCAGCGCCGCCTGCCGGGCCTGCAACAGCCGTGGCCAGCAAGGGTGCAGCACCTTTTAATATGTTTAATAGCATGTCCATCATTTTTCCTTTGCTTGTTGAATCTCTTGTTGAACTTCGCGTTTTAACTTTCTCAAATCTTTTGCTTCCGCTCTGATCTGGGCTTTCATGTCCATCAAATCAAAGTACATCAATGCCATCACCGGCAACAGTAATGCAAAAACAATGGCCATGACAATTAGCCCGACCAAAAATCTGTTTGCGTCGCGTGCTGCCATTTCAGCGCTAACAGAAAGCTCCACATCCAGACGACCAGGAACACCACCACGGCCACCATAAGAAGGCGTTCGATTCTGGAATTGCGGCGCTCTTGCTGTAGCCATCTTTCCATCCTTGCCTTTCTAATTTGCTCATCCCTGGCCCACTCCTGTTCTTCTTCAATCTTTTTGTACATTTTGAGAAAACGAGAATAGAGATCTTTCAATTCCATTGGTGCGTACACCATCGCTTCTCTGGTTTGCTCAATCAATTTTTCCATTTGCAATTCAATCAGCGCACGCTCAATAGCTTTTTTGCTGGTGTTTTGCTCTGGGTTATAGGTTCCTTTGGATTCCTCTTCTAGAGAATGATAGTAGTTGTTGATCTGTTGTTGCGTATCAAACAGTAATCCAATGCGCTCACCAATGTCGTTGATAAGCTTGAGTTCCAACTCTTCATATGATTGTTGTTTGGCAGCGGCTTTGGCTTTCGCTTTTGCCACAGGCTTGGCCGCGGCGGCTTGGGTAGGCTTTGAAACAAACAGTCCAATGAACCACTCCCAAATACCTTTGATTGCTTTGACGTCATCCAGGACGCCTTCAACAGTTTTCTTTGCGCCTTCCAGTTCCATGCGTCCTTCGTGGAGCATGGCGCATCCTTGCTTAATAAATCCGACAGCCGCCTGGGCTGCCATAAGAAGGCTGAAAGGATCCACATCTTTACATCTCTGTTAGGCCAGGCATACTAATATGCCCCCATAACTAAAGTTGCTGCAATGAGCCAGATAAGACATAAGCAGCAGATCCATACTAGGTTTTCGATTTCCATTTACTTAATACCCCAAGTAAAGTACCAGGCAATGAGCGCAGCCAATGCAAAGCACATAAACTGTACTCGCCTAACGTCTTTAAGATCATGTTGAAATTCTTCATTGTTCTTTCTCTCCAGGTTTTCGATGTCAAGCTTGAGCTTTAAAACAGACTCCCACTCTTTTGCACCGTACTTCTTTACAAAATCAATCTTCAACTTTGCTTCTTCATCAGAGATCTGCTTCTTTCGCTGCCACTCTTCTAAAGCTTTAATCAATGCGCGCTGCTTTTTAAACTCTGCTTCTCTGGCTGCTCGTCTTCTCTCTTGTGCTTTTTGTTGTGCTACCTCTGCGGCGTCGTCTTGTATTCCTTGAATGCTTTTAGATAGCCCCTTTGCGGCTTCTCTGCTGGCTTCTAAAGAACCCGTTAAACCTTTTACCCCTTCGGTTATTCCAAATGGATCCGGCACATTTTTATTCCTTGTCTTCTTTGCTTTCCAGCTTTTTAAAGATCAAGCCAAGAGTGCGATCCATCTTTACAAAACCCTCTTTCATGTCTTGCTTGATGTCGGTAACCGCATCTTTAAAGTCATCACGCCGAACAAAATCCTCATGCATTTTGTTGTCCATACGTTGAATATCCTTTTTCAGTTCCACGATGGCATCCCAAATGACTTTAAGGATCCACCCTCCAAGCGCACCAGCAGCAGCAATGGCCCAATTAAAAATCATCTGATCCATCATGCACTCGGTTCATCTGCGGGTTCAGGCGTGTTGCCTTCGGCAAGCCACGCTAAATAGGCTTGGTAGTCGGTGTTGGCGGGGTCAAATGGAATACAAGCATTGTCAGAAATTCTTTTAATGCATTGCAGTTCTTCGCCATGATAAAGAGGATATAGCTTATACATTTTATAACTCCGCTGAAAATTGAATCATGCCTTTTGTTCCGCTACTAATAATTACTTTTCCACCAGTAAAAACAGAAGCAGTATCAATAACTAACCAACCGCCAGTATCAGTTGTTCCAGAACCATTACCATAAAAAAATCCTGTCATTGAAGTAACCGCATTAGGGCCTCCATTTGGTGAATTTAAATATCCTTTACTTGCATCAAGAGTTCCAGTTGCCGCTGCTCTCATAGGAACTGGAAACAAATAAGTTAAGGATGATCTAGTAGCGCTTTCTGCAACGCCACATGCGCCACCACTTCCCATTAGTTGAAAATAACGCATGCACAAAGCCAATTCTTGCCCATACGAACGATAATCAAACGCTGTGGCCACGCTGCCTTTTTCTAGTTGAACCCCAGTCATTTGCCATGTAGCACCATTAGTTGCCAAAACAGAACTTTGCCCAGTAGCGCCATAAGAATTATTTGAATTCCATTGTGATGGAGTTGTTAAATAGGTTGAACCGCAAGCTAAAGAAAATATCACTGCAATACCAGCACCATTTGTTGTATTCCAAGTACCACCAGTTTGACCAGTAATAGATATTGTTTTTTGTTCCCAAGTATTTGCGGCTGAAATCGTGTAAGTAAATGCCCAAGATCTATCACTATCGTTAGAAACAACGCCACCAAAAGTTCCCGTTAAACTAGATTTAACCCAAAACGATAACGTAAATGTTGTTGCACCTGATGTGCCTTGGCTTAAATCTGCCGTGTTATATCCTTCAATATATTGTCTAAATCCAGCAAGTTCTCCTGCGCCTATTGTGTATGCAGATAAAGAAGTAGCTTTCAAAGAATAACGAAAACCAGCAGGGGCATCAGCAACTTGTTGGCATGAATATTTGCTAGATACGTTAACAGCGTTTTGCCATCTATCTACGCAATATGTTCCATTAGATGGTGTAATAGAAGCTCCCCCATTACGCTGATCAATTGCCATCGCCCCATTGATGATGCGGTTCTTAAACCCAGGCGTAACACCCTGCAAGTCCGAAGACAGCATTGCGTTTGGTACTTGTGTCAATGCCATGATTAGGCTCCTTCAGTTTTTGGGTACTTGGCTTTGACGGCCAAACACGCCGCAATGTACGCATCAATCTGCGCCTGGTTGCCTTTTACCACGCCATCTAGGTAATCGGTAATTGGCGGGTATTCGCGTGCGCGTTGTGCAATATATGCACTTGCATCCATTTCTGTTTGAACGGAAGCTTCGTCATAAGTAACAGGGTTTCCATCAACATCAAAAGCAGCATCATCAATAATTGAAGCGACGTTTGAATATAATTTAATAATTGCTTGATGTTTATTCATACTGCAACCTCCATTAAAATCATAGAGCATCCATTCATTGTGCAACTTCCTGTGCTATTTTTTAAATAAAGTCCATAAGTTGTAGCAGATGTTGATAACGAGGTATCAATTACAAGTGCTGTTGTGGGCCATTGATTTCTAGATTGACCCCAAAAATATTGTGTATGTGATGCGTTATACAAAGGAAGAATTGTTCCACTGCTACCGCCACGTCTTATTTCTGCAAAACCATCTTGTCCAGCACCAAGGTTATCGGTAAAACCAGAATTATATAAAATTACCAATTTGTTTGTACTTGCTGCGGCCGTTATATTAACCTCAAGGCATGTGGTTTGACTTCCAGCAGAAGTAAAGCTAGATGTTGAAATTGCATGAACAACTTGCAACACAGCGCCAGCGCCAAAGTTAGATCGCGCTGCACCAGATGCCAGCTTTGCTGCGGTGACGTTTGCGTCAAGAATTTTTACAGTAGTGACTGCATTAGATGCCAGTTCAGTTGCAGTAATGCCACCAGTTCCAATGTTTGAAACAGCAGCGCCGCTTGCAAGTTTTGCTGCTGTGACGTTGGCATCAACAATTTTTGCAGTTGTTACAGTGCCATCGCTTGGCGTACCAATTGCCAATGGCGTCGAGTAAGCAACTTCAATGTTGGAAGTGCCTGTAGGTGGCGCAGTGCTAAATGTCAGCGTTGTAGTTGAAAGCGAGTATGTGCTTTTTTGCTGATATACACCGCTGATATAAACCGCTGTGTTGTTCTTTGTACTTGGATCTGATGCCAGGGTAAACGCTGTGGTGCTGCCGTTTCCGGAAAACACATCTACGTTTACGTTGGTCGCACCTAAACCGGTCTGTGATGCAAACCATTGAGATGTCTCAAGGTCTGCTACAAAGATGATCTGGCTGTACTGTGAGCCGATCTGCGCGCTGGTTGCACCGTTGATGGTGTCAGATCCAGAGCGCGCA
>Ga0114975_10002896_pt1 | contig 11607 bp, 12 predicted proteins | sample S_130626_EF_Meta_FD_87031 | JGI IMG/M metagenome (GOLD analysis project Ga0114975, IMG submission 87031) | Freshwater microbial communities from Lake Simoncouche, Canada to study carbon cycling - S_130626_EF_MetaG | ecosystem: Environmental > Aquatic > Freshwater > Lake | place: Lake...
GTCTTCATCGCCATCATCATAACCATCTACATCACCAGCATTTTTCATATCTTCTATGTCTTCATCAGTCAACTCATCAAAGTTTAAATCAGAAAGAGTCAATTGTTTTTTAGTTTCTCTGTCTTGTTTAGTAAACTCAAGAAGATCTTTGGCTAATAGATATACGTCATTTATTGTATCACACTTATCAGTGCGACGAATAAATTCCATTTCTACTGGTGTAAATTTGACTCCGCAATTGAAGCCAACTTTATAATAAAGATTAATTCTATCAATCAATAATAGACCTGTTAAATCTAGACCTCGAATTTCAAAGAAATCTCTGTCGTTTAGTTCTTTGTATCCTTTGATAAAGGAAGACCGCAGACCTGGATATTTGTTCTTAATTTTCTTTTCAATACGAACGTCTTCTATAACATTCATGTAACTATGAAGCGCACGTGATTCGCCTTCTTTTATATAATCATTTGTTGTGAATATTGCATGACCAACTTCATGACCAATTAACATTTCTTCAACAGCAGGAGTCATCTCTTTCCACTGGGGAAGAGTCAAAGTGCGAGAACGAATATCCATTGAAGCAGTGCTCACAGGAGCACGAACAATATTTAGATTTTCGTTTGCCAATAGTTTGGCTAGTAAGTCACGTGAATTCATATAGGTTTCTCCATCAATAATATAATTATGCCTGAATATCTAATTAAAGTAAAGCATTTTTTAAATTAATTATAAGTCATTGATTTTAAAGACTTTTTAATACCCTTGCAAGGAATAAGGGCATCAATTAATTGCAATTACAGAGAAATCGTTCTTCTTTTCAAACTTTATAATGGATCTAAACTTGTCAAACAGCTGGTCGCCTTTGTGGCTGATAACAAATACATTGGAATTTTCAAACTGACCCATCACTGAAAGGAAGTAGTCAGTACCAGAAGTATCTAATGATGAATCAAATATTTCATCAAGTATCAATAAATTAGTGTTGACACTGTTTTTCATCTTAGCAATCTGACGCCATGCGAAAAGAATCGCAAGATCAATACGAAGTTTCTCTCCTTCAGAAAAACTTGCATACGTAAACTCATCACGGTATCTAGATTTTATTTGTTCAACAAAAGATTCATCTAACTCAAAGTGAACATAGAAATCCATTGCATTAAGATATTTGTTTATAAGTTTATTCATTGCAGGAAGATATTCGCGTATGATTGCAGTCTTAATGCCACTGTCTTTTAATAGTGTACTGGCAATTTCCTGAAGGTCTCGTTCTTCTGAAAGAGAACTCTTCTCATCAATTTTCTTCATTGCATCAGAAGCGAGCTCTCTTAACTTATTCTTCTCTTCATTAATATTTCCAGTATCTTGTTTCGTATTTTCAACTTCATTTTGCATTTTACTATTCTGAGAATTTAATGTAGAAATGCTAACATTGAGAGAAGATACTTCTGAGTTTAATCCAGTAATTTGTGTGTTAATATCTTCTATCTCATTAAGTCTTTCATTTAACTTAACAAGACAGTTGTCTAAGGTTGTCACCTCTTCGCCAGTTAAATTGTATTCTCTGGTCAATTTTTCAAGAATAGTTTCTTTATGAGTATGAGGAATACTCTGCTCACATGATGGGCAGTTATTATTCTCATTGAAGAATTGTATAGTATTATGTGTTTCGTCTTTTTTGGATAGTTTATTGCGATGTATTGTTTCACACTTAATAATGTCAGTTTTAATTTGTTTCTTATCTACTATCGTTTCAGATAAATTTGTTATTGATAAAATCAGCTCTGCAATTCGATCAGAGTTAGTTTTGATCTCATCTTCATTTATAGATATACGTTTCTTAATTGCATCAATCTGGTCTTGCTTAGATGATACCATGCTCTCAATAAGTTTTTGCTGAGACACAACAGATGCTTTATGAAGTGTTATAGCCGATTCAACACGAGCAAGGTCTTCTTTGGTTATCAGAATACGATCTTTTAATAGTGTATTCATCGTAGAAAAAATACGAATGTCAAGAATGTCTTCAATTACTTCTCTACGTTGCCATGCTGGAAGTTGCATAAAGGGAATAAACGAAGCTGAACCAAGTATAACTACCTGAGTGAATGTTTTATAATTTAATCGAAGTATCTGTTGCTCAAGAATCTTTTGATAATCTCTATTTGCGGAGTCTTGATTTATCATAACATCATCCTGATAAATCTCAAATAGATTTGGTTTAATACCACGACGAATACGATATTCAATATTTGATATTGATAATTTAATCTCAACCATGCAATTCTTTTGATTAATACTGTTAACTAGTTGTCCCTTGTTTATGTTCCTAAATGGTTTACCAAACAACGCAAAACATAACGCATCGAGGATGGTTGACTTTCCTTCACCATTACGACCAATGATTAGTGTAGTGGGTGATTTGTCAAGAAGAACAGTATTGGCTGAATTGCCTGTGGATAAAAAATTCATCCATGATATTGATTTGAATATTATCATACTTCGATATTAACTGCCTCTGTATAAAGGGTTCGCATGAATGTTTTAATCTTTTCTTTATCAGCATCTGTTTGAACAGAGTCGATATAATTGCTTAGTACATCAAGTGTGTCTTCTAGATTAATTTCTGAGGATACTTCACCTTCATTAAATTCAGAAAGATCTTCAATAATTTTAATCTCAGCGCAACCTTTATTATATAACTTTTGAATGTACTTGTCAAACTTGTAGTAGTCAGTTTTATTTACAATAACTAATTTTACATATTTACCCTGAAGATCTAAACTGTCTAAGTCGTCCAATACACCAGTGTCATCATACTCAAGACGAGAGAACATCGTATATGGATTCTGTATAAATTCCAAACTGCGGTCGTTCAGATCAAATAGATGAAACCCACGTGGGTCGTTGTAATCCTGCCATGTTAGTTCGTATGGATTTCCGAGGTAATAAATATGATTGTCATTACTGCGGTGATGATAATGACCACTAAATACCATATCAAACTTTTTAAATGTGTCAGTTGTAAATCCTTCATTACTTTGCATCCCTCTATACATTGCGAAGCCAGCGATCTCGAAGTGACCCATGCAGATTTCTGCCTTGGATTCTTTCATTGTCACCATGCTATGATTATAATTGTCAGAACATACCCATGGCACGAAACAAACTTCTGTTCCATGAACATCAAGAGTAACTGCTTCATCGATAATTTGAATGTTCTTATATTCTCTTAGAAGTAATTCAGGAGAGTTAACCTCATTCGTATTCTTAAAATATGTGTCATGGTTACCTGCAATCATGATCACATCAATATCTTTCTCTGCCAACTTATCAAAGAACATCTTCTTGGCACGTCCCAATGAATAGAAGTTTACATACTTACGTCTATCAAAGGTGTCGCCAAGAATGAGAACGGACTTGATGTCATTCTCTTCTAGTGTTGGAAAGAAAACATTATCATAGAATTTTTCGTAGAAGTCAAGGAATGTTTGACTGTCGTTTCTTGCACCGAAGTGCTGGTCTGTGATAATGGCTAATCTCATTCGTAGGCAACTTCCTTGATCTCAATTAGATCAACAGTTTTTGAATACTCAGTTGCTTCTTCAAGAGTCTTAAAAATTTTATATGCAATCTCTGGTATTTCTGGATATTTAAATCTTACCATATACATTATACGAACCCCATCTTTCTTTCTTTAGGTATGTTATTTTGTGTATTAAAAATTTCTGCGATAGAGAACTCAACAGTTTTACCTGCTTGAACTTCAGGAACAGTTCCTTTAAGTTTCTTGGCAAGTATCTTAGCATCATGTAACGATAATGGTGCAAAGGTTAGAATATCAAAACATCTTCCTGGTCTTACAAGGGCAGGATCAATATCTTGAATACTTGGAAGATTGGTAGAGAAAATCATTTTCTTTCCTCTAGTGGTGACAAGACCATCACCTACATTTAGGAATCTATGCATCATTGTATTACCTTCTTTACGTGACTTTAAGAAAGCATCACTATCTTCTAATACCATAACAGTTTCGTCACCCTCAATAAAACGTGCAAAGAAACTATCCTTCTCAAGAATTTGAGAATCATAGGAAACTATAGCGGAGGAGTTTGTTGCGGCAAGGAGACCACGAATGAATGTTGTCTTACCAGTTCCAGGTGGTCCAATCAATAATAAAATATTTGCAGACGATTCAAGATAACGATTGTAATATGAATTAAGCGACTCACCTTTAAGGAAAGGATACATCTCTTCAACTGGAAGACGATCGCGATTTAATGGTACGTTAACAGAATTCCCATCAGTAGAATAGATCCACTCAATATGAGATGTAACAATATCAAATTTCTCTTCAACAGTAGTTATAATTGATTCACAAAATTCTACATCACCGAATGCACGAACAGTTGTTGTGTTGCTATCAACGCTGTAGGTAATGTAGTTCAATTCTTCTTCAAAGATAACGAAACCACCAGATGCGTTACCCTGAACATAAAGGGTATCTGCGTATTCGTTCTCTGCCCATGATGCCCAGTGTTCACGATTGCAAAGAACAGTGGTGTCACGATGCACAGTTTTCTTATTGGCATCGACACGTCTCTTTAAAATGTCTGATGTAATAAGATCGTCAAAATCACTTACACCAAGAAAAATCTTTTCGTTGTTTTCCATATTTCTCATAATATTTCCATAGTTAAAATTGCCATCAGTTGCATCCCATGCCCAACGCTTTAGAGTTCTTTTGTTTTTCTTTCGTTTCCCAATTTTATTTAATCTTCTAATTAAATTGTAAACATTACTAGAATCAAATATTTTATCTTCAAGTATCATTTGGTGGGCTTCCATCATCCATAAAATTCTCAAGTGTTTTTGCTGCTAGTTTCTTTGCCTTCTTCTTTTCATATGGGTCTTCCATCTCTACATGCGACTGTAGAAAATCTAAGTATGCATTATTATAAGAACTGTTTTCATCTTGGTCCTGAAGTTCAAAGGCATCAAAGGGCATCTCCATGATAATTTTGTTCTTAATAAAAGTTTGCTTCTTTTCATTCGTTATCCTTCTAAGGAAGGCATAGTAAATAATCTGTGTATAATATGCAAAGGGATTCTTAGATTTTAACGGATCAAAGTTATTAAAGTATTGTAGACAATTTTCAACACCATCTAATATCATATCCTCACGATATGAGTAGTTAATAAAATTTGGTTTGTACGAAAGATGCGTTGCAATTTTCAATAGACACTCACCAAGATAATTAGATATTTGTGGTGGTTCTTTTCCAGCATCTAATGCTTCCTGTATTTTTACTTTGTGCTCTTTGATTGCTTCGTAAAAATCTATATTATTAACGTAATGAGGTTTTGCCATTTTTATTCCGATCTATAAGATCTAAATTCAATTATGCCCTATTACTCAATAAAAGTAAAGTTTGTATAGATTGGAAGTATTTCACTTACAAACTTGACTACAAACTTTGTTCACGGTATACTTACGGTGTTGGGTGTGATGAATGATCAATGTATTGTATCATTACCATTAATGAATGTTCCATCGATATTCAATTCATCCTCTTTCTTAGTACCAAACATGATAGCAGTAAGACGGTCAACTGCTTTTTCTACCTTTTCTATAGATAGAAGTTCATGCTCTTCTTCCTCGGGATTGTCATCTTCAAACATCGACTCAGGAACTTCAAGCACTTTTTCAAATTGATTGACCATACGAACATAAAATGGTATCAGTAAAGCATGCAATGGCTTATTAATCATCACTGATGATTTGGGTATGATAAATGTTCTGTCGTTAGAGAATTGACAAAAAGGATTACCAGTGATTGTTTCTCCAACAGACCCATCTGGTCTTTGAATAGGATACTGCTTCATTGACATTGGAAACATTATTGTTATATCTTTATCTGTTTCTTCCGTGCAAACACCCATCAGTTGCTCACCACTAATTAATTTTATAACTACATATACTTGATTTGCTTCAAGCGTTATCATATGCTTACCTCTACTAATTTGTATGTGAATTTTTCTTCTGCGTATGTCTTAACACGTTCTGCAAAATGATTCAATGTATGATTCTTCCATGACTTCCAATGCAGGTCATCTGCAATATCATATAAATTACATTCAGTCTTGCCATTCTTTAAACGTAACCCTCTACCTATAGACTGCAAATTACGTATTTTACTTTTTGTTGGGGAAGCGAATATAACATTTTCCAGAGAGGGAATGTTTATACCAGTTGAGAAAGTTCCATATGATGCAATTATTATAGCATTGGATTCGTTCTCGGTTATATGTCTAATCTCCTCACGATCAACTGTAGCAGTTCCACCATAAACAAAAAATATTTTCCTACCATCTACCGCATGGTCTTTAATTAATTCATATAAAACTTTACCATGCTTCTCAACATATTGAAAGAGGACTAAAGTATTACCCTCACAATTTAGTGCTAGTTTTCGTATAAAATTGTTCCTTTTTTCATATGAAACAATGAAAAACATCTCATCTTGGTATAAATTTTTACTCCTACTAGCACGGGTAGGTTCATCATACTTTAATAGTATACAAGTGATATTTAGCGTTGCCAGTCTATTTGTGTCCATCAATTCTTTAGTTGTTGTTACTCTATGAACTGGACCAAATATACCTTCAAGAACTAACCGATGAATTTTTTTATTATCTAATGTTCCTGTTGTGCCGATACGATAACGAACATGTTCTAGTTTATCCATTATAGTTGTTAAAGACTTTGCTTTAAATTGATGCGCTTCGTCTCCGAAGATTACATCGAAGTTTTGAAACCATGATTTGTTTTGTAGATATACTGACTGCCAAGTAGTAATAAGAACATCTTTACTAAAGTCTTTGGTAAACCCAGAGTATAATTTTTGGCAGTGATATGATGGTTTCCAACCATTAGCCGATGAGTAATCCTCAAAGTCCGTAAACAACTGCTCAACTAGTGATGTGGTTGGAACAATAATTATACACTTGCGATCATGTTCTAAATGATGACGCATTATTGTATAGATAATAAATGATTTGCCCGAGGCAGTTGGAGATAGAAGTAAGGTGCGTTCGGTTCGAATGGCTTGCGTTACTGCATCTACTTGATAGTCACGAATTTCGATTGGGTTGCCATGCCCCATGGGCTGAAGCCATTCGGCAAACTCCATTACTTGCTCTGTTGTGATTTGAGTAGTAGTAACAACGTCATTGATATATTCTATTTCATATTTGTTACGTTCTGCAAATTCTTGAACATAACGAAGCAATCCAACATATAGTGATTTGCGATACATGTCATACATGCGGACTTTACCATCCCAAAGTCTTGCTTTATATTGTGGCGTAAATCTGGCACCTGGAAATTCATAAGTAAAAAATTCTGAAAGTTCTTGTTCAATAGAGGGATCTGAATATACTCTTAGATGAACTTCATTAATTTTTTCAATTGTTATCTGCATTATCCGCCAGAAATAAACTTCTTAAAATCAACTGCAGATCTAATTTGCCAGTCTCTTGATTTAACCTGACCAAGTATTGATTCTAGCATGAAGACCATTGTTGCAATATATTCAATTTTAATATTAGACATGTTGAGATCTGAGTCGCCTGTTAAGAATTCATCCATCTCATTCTTTAGAGGTTTTGTTCCTTGCCACTGGTCCCAATTACGTTCTGACAATTCATCACGTGGCATCTCTCCACGATAGTAACGAAACTTAGCCTGTCTTAATGTGTTATAATCCGCACGCATTTTTGCTAATTTTAATTTGCTTTGAATTAGATGTTTAAGATACTTACCATGTAGTTGACTAGTCCTGATTGCTTCTCGGTCAAGATGGTTGTCGTCTATATGGGTATCGTTATCCCACTCTTCTTGTAACTGTTCAATATTCATAATAAACTCCTGAGTGTTTTCACTCATTATACCTCAAACACAAATAAATGTCAAGTAGTTACAAACTCGTAATAAGAGAAGCGGAAAGTTGCTCGTCCAACCAAATAATTTACATCACTATTTGTAGATTGGAAAGTTAGAGATTCTAAAGATGTTGGAAACATATCTACGAAATGAACAGACTGAGATGGTAAATTATTATTATTTAAAATTTCCAAATTACCATCAGAGTAGTTTGTTGATAATTCATTTAATAGATTTATGTCATCTTGGTTGGTGAAATTAATATATTGCTGATACGTTTGTGGAAAACCAAGTGCAATAAGCCAATTATATACAGCGAGATAATTTTTCATATCTTCATCAACGAGAAACTCTAACGTAAGTGCATCATAAGTTAATCTGTCACCTGGAATTGGAACGGAAGCGAATGGGTTCGCAAACTCAGGTTCACCCAAAGTAATTCCAGGTAGATTTACCTGTTGTGAAAAATATGTTAACAAAGGTAGTTTCTGTATAGCGAAACGATAACCATTAGGATTTAATGGATTAATATTTTCTGGTGTAGTAGTTGTCATTACGTAACTTTCTTAATATGCAAACCAATATCAATAATAGTTTCTTTTTCTATCATGTTTATAATTGTACTGGTTACTTTTATTTCTTGCTGAATAAAAACCATCTTTAATCTTAACTCTTCCATCTGACGATTGTAATACTCCAGCTCTTTCATTTTTCTGGAACGTATATCTATTAGGTCAGTTATTAAAATAATTTCGCTCATGTATCTATTTATAAAGGAAAAAAAGGGAACCGAAGTTCCCTTTTAAAATACCTATCTTACGTAGGTTTAGGTTTAACCCGATGGATTACATCAAGTTGTTAACCCTTACTTTACGATAGTAGTAGTTGTTGCCTGAAGCCAAGCCATCAGCGCCAGCATCCAAAGTAGTGAATGGGTTTGCGACCATGCCGTAGCGAGTCTTGAAACCAATCTTAGGTTGGAAAGTTGTTGGGTCAACAGCACGAACCAACTGTAGTGGAACGTATGGGCAGTAAAACACACCAGCGTCAAAAGCTGAAGTGCCTTTGTAGCCAGCCATGAAGAACTGTAGACCAGTACCAGCTGAAGAGTTTGCAACAGTATATGGATCAACATATACTTTGTAACGACCATTCAATACACCAGCGAATACTGTTGATGTTTCATCAACATTTAAGTTTGTAGACAATGCAGGAGCATAGTCAAGAACACCAGCCATTGCTAATGCAGAAGCTACGTCGCTTGAGCAAACAATGAAGTTACCTTTACCACGACGAGTTGCTTGACCGATTGCATTTGCTTCACGTTCAATTTGGAATAATAGTCCTTTGAATTTTTCAACAGACCAACGACCATTAGAGTCAACGTCCAAGTCAAAAATACCAGCAGTAGCAGTACCTTGCTGAGCACCAGCTTTAGCAGATTTGTAAATTGTACGAATAACTTCACGATTGATTTCAGCTAAAATTTCTGTAGAAAGAATGTTGCTCAATTCGCCTTCAGCGTCAAGACCATGAACTGATTTCAAGTCTTGTGCTAATTCGATTGAGTATTCAGCTTTCAATTGACGAGATTTAGCAACAACGCTGGTCTTCTCGATTGAGAAAGCCATTTCGTTGAAACGATCACCAGCTTCAGCATCAGCAGTAGTTTGGCCAACACCAGTAGTATAAGTACCGTCGTATGGGTTGTTACCAACATGAGAAGGAGATGAAGCACCAGCAGTATCTGTATCAGCTTCGTTGAACAATGCTTCAGTACCAGTTTGAGTTGCATAACGGCTCTTCATTGCGAAGATCAAACCAGTAGGTTGTGTCATTGGCTGAACACCGCAAATGTCATAAGCGATCATTTGTGGAGCAGAACGACGAACCAAGCTGATCAACACTGGATCAAAACCAGTAACGCCAGTACCTGCACCAGCAGAACCGCCACCTAAAGTGCCGATACCAGTACCAACACCATTGGCAGGAGAGGCTTCGAACAATGAGTTACGCTCTTCACGTAATGCACGCTCTGTGTTTTCTAAAAGAACAGCTGTAACTTCTTTACGATAGCTGTTTGTGATTGGAGCCACTCCCTCATGATTGAGGATCGGTGACCATTTTTCGATTAATTCTTGACGAGTAGTCATTTTAATTCCTTTTTAATTATTTTTTAATGGAGTTCAGAACTGACAAATAAGACTTCATCATTGGATCAACAGCTTTGTATTCTTCAGTAAGAACTGGAGAATCTGTAACTACGGATTCAACTAATGTAGTTGATTTGTTGTTAATAAAGTAATTTTCACGAATTGTCTGTAATTTTTTCTTGAAAGACTCTGCATCTTCGTAAGTAAGTTCTTCTGCAAGACCTACAAACTTTTCTGCATCAGTGTCAACTAGACCTTCCGCTGCTTCATATACTGAAGCGATGCGTGATTGTTCATTGATGTAGTTTGTTAACTCAACATTATTAGCAACAGCCTCGTCCAACTTAGATTCAAGTTGTTGGAGTTTTTCATGCATGTCACCTAATACATCAAACTTCTCTTCAGGGATGTCGATATAATGCTCTTCAAACACACCTTTAAGACCCTGAACAAAACTTTCAAGAATTTCAGATTTCATACCAGATTCAAGGGCGATTTCATTCTGTTCTATCCACTGCTCAACTATGTAGTTGAGGTATCCATCAACTTTTTCAACTAACCCCTCTTTGATTTCTTCAACTTGTTCTTCAAGTTGAATTTCAAACTCTTCTTGCAGTTTAGCTACTTCGGATTTTACCCGAGTAATAACTGCAGCTTCGAAGATTGTAGCAGCTTTGGTTTTGAATTCCTCAGAGAGGTCTTCACCATTCGTAAGAGCAGCGACGTCTTCAGAGACGTCTATTGTTATCTCACGAGCAACTTTTTCTTCAACAACAATTTCTTCTGCAGCTTCTTCAGCTACAATTTCTTCTGTAGTTTCTTCAACTACTTGTTCTGTATTTTCCTCATGAAGCGTATTTGCTTCTTTTAGAAGTTCAGCGATTTTTCTTTCGATAGACATCTTTATATCTCCTGTTATCTGGATATTTCTATAGTAGTATTTATTATTTAGCGAATTTTACTCAAGAAGTGCTGGAAAGCACGTAACTTTGTTTCGCTAAGATTAGCTGACGAAGTTTTTTTAATTGCAGTTTTAACCTCATCTATATTCTTTTCAACATATATTCCATCAATAAAAATCCATTCTTTGTTTTCCATAATACCTTTTACAAAAGCATCTGGAGCAGAAGGGTCGGCTACGATATCAGCTGCTGTTGACAGCATGAAATCGTCTTGAACAATTTGGACACCCTCATTATTTGTTTTGAGAGATCCAAGTGCACGACTAGAAACGCCAAGATTTGCGCCACCATCAAGAAGACCTTTTGCAATCTTACCCATTGGTGTGTCTAGAATTTTTGCTTTCCCGATGTAGTTGGTTCCCTCTTTTCTCAACGAAACGATCATATGTGAAACACGATCGAGGTTAATAGAAGGACTGTCTGGGTGACCCAACTCACCATAAGCACGATTTTTATCGATATACTCTTCGCAATAACGCTGGACTTCTTTGTCCATTACCTTCTCTGGGTACATACGTCCATTGCGATTCTTTAATTCTGATTGTAGGAA
>Ga0114975_10002898_pt1 | contig 11605 bp, 1 predicted proteins | sample S_130626_EF_Meta_FD_87031 | JGI IMG/M metagenome (GOLD analysis project Ga0114975, IMG submission 87031) | Freshwater microbial communities from Lake Simoncouche, Canada to study carbon cycling - S_130626_EF_MetaG | ecosystem: Environmental > Aquatic > Freshwater > Lake | place: Lake...
GATAGAAGCGGCTGGTAATGTCACCGACCCAGTTACAGATAATCCAGCACCAGCAGTTAAAAGACCACTAGTAGTTATTGTTTTATTGGTTAAAGTTTGAGAACCATCTTTTGTAACAATATTAGAGCTTAAAGCAGAATCTGCAATAGATGCAGCTGGTAAATTGACCAATCCATTAATCGTAACATTCCCATCAACTATTAAATTATTGTTTATGCTTGCATCGCTTAATATACTTTTACCGTCAACAAATAATCGTTGATTAAGTGAAACATCGCCTCTACCAATTATATTACGTGAAACATCTAAAAACCCATTTACATATGATTGGCGAAATATGTTTGAAACGTTCGATAAGTCTAACCAACTCATTTTACTCTTATAGAAATAACAGATATTTTTTAGAATACCAAATACGTAAATGTAATTTATAAATGTAAATAGATTTGATATAAATTAAAGGATATATATCAAACAAAAGCTATATTACAATTATATGTATAAAAACATATATTATATGAGTCATAATATCTAATACTTTTACTAAATATTCGATAGATTATACAATCTTATGCACTTGAGAAACGTTTTAATAATTCTATTTCTGTTTGTTGTTTTGCAGTCAATTCTTTTAATTCTTTTATGGCTTTTACCATTATAGGGATTAATGCACCATAACTGGCTTCTAGTTTTTCTGGATTATTTTCATATATTAAATTTGGTACCTTTATTCCAATATCATTTTCAGCAGATTGTAATTCTTGTGCAATAAACCCAAAATCATTGATATTTGTTTTCATTCCATCACGTGTATTCCACGTAAATTTTACAGGATTTAATTTATCAATGAATTCTAAACCGACTGGTATCGTTTCAATATTTGTTTTATCTCGAATATCACTGAGTGATGTAATAGAAGATGCTTGACAACGTAAGGTAGTAATAGAACTGTTGCCTATTGTGATTTCATTCGAAACCGTCGAACTAGATGAATTTACATCAGCACCTATTAATATATTGTTTGAACCAGATGTAATAGTTGAACCTGACGAATAACCAAGGATAGTATTATTAATACCACTAGTCAAAGAAGTACCCGAATTTATTCCAACAATAGTATTTTGACCATTTGTACTTTTACCAAGCGTGATACCATTTACATTAAGGTCACCAGTTGCAGTAACATTTGAATAATTTACTATATATCCTTGGTCAAGAGAAGTAGTATATTGGTTGATAATGCCATAAACATTAATATTATTATGAGCAATAATAGAGCCACTTAAATCTAAATTTTTATTCATTGATACATCATCATTCAATAAGGTTTTATTTGCAATATATAAATTGCCATTTAAAGAGGTATCTGAAGCAACTAATAAATGATTCGAGACGTTTACATCTCCGATAAAATGAGGAGAATTTAGAGTAGCATATTTATTTATCAACGAAGAGCCGTTTTCGTATATAGCGTTACCTATCAATAAATTTCCATTGATGGATGCATCGTGTATAACATTTAATCGGTTTCCTACTGATACATCTCCTGGAAAATTCGCATTTGATAATAATGACTGTATATTGTTATAAACAAACTCGGTTGTTGCTACCTTAGTAGTTGAATCATTTGTGGCTTGGGTAATAGTAGTCAAATTACCAGAATTTACAGTAACATCTCCAGTAAAAACTGCACCGCTTAATGGAGCATAGTTTTGATTTTTAACAAAAGCTGTGGTAGCGAGTTTGGTAGATGAATCATTTGTCGATTGTGTAACAGCATTTATATCACCGATTACATCTACATTATTTAATAACGAATTACCAGATACAAACAATTTACCATTTAATGATGTATCATTACCAACATATAAATTATCGTTCATACTCAAGTCGCCTGACATAAATAAACGACCATTTAATGACATATCTTCTGCGACAATAAATTCATAACTTACGGAATATATAGTATAATTAGTAGAATATGTTTTCACTGCCAGATTTCCATTGATGGTCAAATCTTTGCCGATGTATACATTACCATTTAATGCTGAATCATTTGTTATAGATATACTATTCGATGTTATTTCAGTAGAAGAGACTGCACCCGAAAAAGTAGCACCTGTCAATAAAGCATAATTACTTAAAGATTGTGAATCTGCTTTTGTATTTAATGCAGAATCGGTGTAAGTTCTCAAAGTATTAAGAGAAGAATCGAGATATGTGATAGAAGATTTTGTATCTAATGCAGAATCGGTGTAAGTTCTCAAAGTATTAAGAGAAGAATCGAGATATGTGATAGAAGATTTTGTATCTAACGCAGAATCGGTGTAAGTTCTCAAAGTATTAAGAGAAAAATCGACATATGTGATAGAAGATTTTGTATCTAACGCAGAATCGGTATAAGTTCTCAAAGTATTAAGAGAAGAATCGAGATATGTGATAGAAGATTTTGTATCTAACGCGGAATCAGTGTAAGTTCTCAAAGTATTAAGAGAAGAATCCACGTAAGATATACTAGTTATGGAGTTCAAAGCAGAATCGACGTATGATTTACTAACACCATCAACAATAGCATTTCCAGGAATACTATTTACAGGATAATTAGCATATAGATTACCGTTGATAGATAAATCTTTTGTTATGATTAAGTTACTATTGAAAGATGAATCTGTAGCTACATATAAAGAATTTATAGAAGCATTTTGAGAAATTAAACTATTAGTAATAGTAATATTAGGTGTATTTATAATACCAGTAAATGTAGGAGAAGCTATTTTTGCATATTTATTTACCAATGACACACCAGCTTCATATATCGTCTTACCTACGCTTAAATTACCATTCATACTAGTATCATTAGAAACATATAAACGATTATTTAATGACGAATCACCAGTAACAAATAATTTTGGTGTTGTTATATTATTTACGAAATAAGGTGAAGTTAAAGAAGCAACCTTATATGCAAATGATGCATCATTATTCAAAGCAGTTGCAAGTGCCTGTAATGTACGTAAATTACTAGGAGCGTTACTGATCAATCCATTTAGGCCATTAATAACATATTCAGTGGTAGCAAGTTGTGTAGTATTTGTACCGAGAGATGGGGTTGGTGCGGTGGGAATTCCAGTAAATGCAGGTGAAACACTGGAAACAAAGCCATTTAATGCACTTTGAACAGCAGTTGATATGGGTTTATCTAAATCTGAAGTATTATTCACATTACCTAATCCTACCATCGCACTAGTAATACCAGACACAGTGCCCGTGAATGTAGGAGAATCAATAGTGGAATATTTAGATGAAATAGATACGCCATTTTCATAGAATGAATTCGAATAAATGTTTGAAAAAATCGAATTACCATTTACAATTAAATTACCAAGAGTGGTATTATTAGATACATATAAATTTGAATTCATAGAGACATCGTTCCCTATAAACATTCTAGAATTAGCGGATATATCATTCATAAATATACCTGTAGAAGTAGGAATACCACCAGTGATTGCACTGGGCGGGATACTATTCTCTGGAAAATTAGTATAAAGATTTCCACTAATAATAACATCTTGACCTACTAATAATCTATTATTCAAACTAGCATCACCAGAAAGGATTAATCTACCATTCAAGCTTGCATCACCATTTTTTAAATAAAAATTATTATTTCGTAATATCAAATTACCGCCACTTATATCTAAAAATCCTTTGATATACATTTGTTTATAGCGATTTGATGTACTTGATGCATCTAACCAATTACTCATTTATTATATTATATTATTATGATATAAATATATAACATAAATTTTTAATTACAAATTCCCACTTATGGTTAAAATATTATATTTTTATAATATTTTATTATTCAATAATCAAGTAGTTACTCTAAATGTCACTATTGTAAATTATTATTTGAAAGTATTTGTAATATGGTTGTGATTTGACCTTGTAATGTAGCAACTTGTGCTTGTAATGATGCTATTGTGTTTTGGTCATTTTCATAATTTACTTTATATCCATCTTCTAATGATAATGTGTATTGATTAATGATACCATATACATTTACATTATTATGTGCAATTAAAGCACCACTCAAATCTAAATTGCTATTCATTGATACGTCTTGTGTTAAAATAGCGTTTTGTGCAACATACAAATTACCTTCTAAGGTAGCATCATTATTTACTATTAATCTAGAATCTAATGCTACATCATTTGCAAATACCGAAGTTCCACCACCATTAATATATAAATTACCATTTAATGAAAGGTCTGAGTCATATGCATATAGTGTTTCTACATAACCACTATGACCAGATGATCGTGATAGTTCAAAGCCTTCATCATCAAATTCTACAATATCTGAACGTTGTGTTTGTATTTGGAACTCACCATATTGATTTCGGATATTTTGGATTGCAGTAGAAGGAATCGAATAATCCTTGAAATTACCTGTAATAATTCCATTTACAGATAAATCACCACCCACAAACAAACTATCGTTTACATCGAAAGAACTATTAATTGCTAATTTTCCTGCTACATATAAATTTCCATTAAATGAAGAATCCGATGCCACACTCAAATGACTGTTCATAGATACATCGCCACCAACGACTAAGCTTGAATCTACAATTAAATTTGGTGTCGTTAATGTACCAGTAAATGTAGGATTTGCGATAGGTGCTTTTAATCCAATTTCATTAACGATTGTTGTGGCGAAAGAAGCATCTGAATTAATGGCGTTTGCTAATTCCTGTAATGTATCTAATGTACTTGGAGCAGTGCCTATTAAATTATATATTTCTCCGCGAACATATGCAGTTGTTGCAATTTGTGATGTGTTTGTACCAATATTTGCAGTAGGTGCTAATGGAACACCTGTAAAAGAAGGAGATGCAATATCAGCCTTCAAATCTAATGCAGTTTGTTGAGCACTTGATACTGGTTTATCAGCATCTGATGTATTATTTACATTTCCTAATCCAACCATTGTTTTTGTTATACCGCTAACAGTGCCAGTAAAAGTAGGAGATTCTAATTGAGCATACTTATTAGTTAATAATGTAGTGCCTTCATAAATATGTATAGCGGTTAAATTTCCAGTGGTAGTAATATCTTTTGTCATAGTCAAATTACCATCGATACTTGAATCACCAACGACGGTGAATAATTGATTTATAGCCACTTTTTCAAACGTAGCTGTTCCTTGAAATGATGGTGTATTAACAACTGCATATTTATCTACTAATGCCACATTATTTTCATATATATTTCCACCGACAAATAAATTTCCTACCATAGATGCATCACCAGTTAAATTAATATTATTGGTCAAATAAGCATTTCCATTAATATAGACATCTTTGTTTAATATGGAATTTCCAAACACATAAAGATTTTTGTTTAATGATACATCGGATGATACGAATAATCGATTTTGTAAATAACTATCGTTTTTAACGGTTAATTTGTTATTCAACGAAACATCCCCATTTACATACAATCGTAAATTAGCTGATATATCGTATGAGAAAATACCCGTAGCGGAAGGAATACCGCCTTTAATTGCTTCGATTGGAATTGTATTAGATGCATAATTTGCATATAGATTACCATTCAATGACATATCACCCATTATTAATAGATTTCCATTCATAGACATATCATTGGTAATAAATAAACTATTTGCGATCGAAGCATATTGCATACTAGTTATACCAGTGAATGAAGGTGATGCAATATTCGATTTCAAATTCAATGCGTTTTGTGTTGCAGTAGATATTGGTTTATTCATATCAGAAGTATTATCTACGTTCGACAATTCAATCATTGATTTGGTAATACCAGTTACAGTTCCAGTAAATGCAGGTGAATTTATCGTTGCATATTTCGATGCTAATAGATTACCATTTTCATATATTTGATTGACAATCATATTATTGGTAGATATCGTACCATTTACGGATAAATCCAAAGCAGAAACAATACCTTTTCGCGATATAGAAATAGCAGTAGAACTAATCGAACCTGTATTATCGGCTACTTTAGACATATAAATATCACCACTTGCACTATAAATCATTGTTGTACCATCTCTTGAAATAGTGGTTTTACTAGGTTGAACTGAATTGGTATATATTTGATTCCAACTATTACCATAATTATTGGATATATATAATTTAGTATCATTACTATTTACTGCATATTGATATTCACCAGTACCAATCATAGTAATAGATGTAAAATTAGGTGTTATCGAAGACGTATAAGTACAATTGAAATTGACACCATAGTTACTAGAAACAAAAATATTTGTAGCATTTATCATTGTTTGATATTGACCATTAGAAGACATACTTATTTCGGTACAATTTACCAATGAATTTGTATATTTGCTACTCCAAGTACTACCGAAATCGTTAGATACCAATAAGTAACTATTGGTTGATAATACCGACATATATTGACCTGAATCCGAAATGGCCGCACTAAAATTATTATTAGATGTAGGGAATGCAGTTGATAAAGTCCAAGTAGAACCATAATTTGTCGAAACATATACATTACTATTATTGGTGGAATCTAATCCAGCAAATACCATATATTGACCAGTATAGGATAAAGCAATTCCGCCCAAGTTATCAGTAGTATTTGATACACCCGTAAATAATGACCAAGTTAATCCATAATTGATAGACCAATAAGTGGTTGAGCCTTTTCTAATAAACATATATTGACCGTTTCCAGATACTACTGCGTATTTATAATCGGTTTGTGCTGTCATTCCATTCAAATAATTCCATGTATAGCCATAATCTTGAGATATTAACGTTTGTTTATTGGCTACTGGTAAAACAATATATTTACCATCATTTGACATACCCGTTTTTACTCCACTATCATTTATAAAATAATTGGTTTTGATTGCATTTACCATTTTACCAATATTATTTAAATAATGATATGGGGTGGTGATTGTCAAATCGGAATTAATAGCGGTTTTTTGTAATGTATCAACACAATAATAGTAATTTTTATAAATATTTACACCATCGTGTGAAAAGATTGCAATATTATTATCACTTGTATCAATCATTACCGCCTTTTTCCAGTTACCGAACGAATTTGGTACTACCGACCAATTACTACCATAATCCAAAGATAAATATTGGTAACTAGTATCGATACACGCTACACGATTCTTACCATTATTCGACATACTGATGAAATTCCATTTGGCATTAGGAGCTGATGCTATAGACCAAGTAATACCAAAATTACTCGATTGATATACCTTATTATTATCAATAGCGGTTTGATATTGACCACTATAAGAAACGGCTATCGAGTTCCAATTTGTATTTAATGAATTGGCTGTTTTGGTAAAAGTGACGCCATAGTTACTGGATCGATATAAGTACATACCATTATTTGTTACAATACCAGTAATGGCTAATACATATTGACCATTTCCAGAGGTGGCTATTGCACGAGGACAATTAGTTAACGTATAATTCCACGATGAACCTTGTTTGGTGAAGCTATTGAATGACGAATCAGTATTTTTCCATAAGGAAATTGTATTATTTGAATCACGAGCAATGAAATATAATACTGAACCGTCTTGTGAAAAAGCATAAGATTGGTTATTATATGTATTATATCCAAAGTATGCGTTATTATATATAATTGATTGAGCTAATGATATGGGTGTATAGGTTGACCCCCAATTGGTAGAAATATATAAATAAGGAGTACTAGTAGATGAGTTATATTCTTGTTTTAATATGATTCTACCATCAGGTGAAACACAGACCATTGCATTGTATATGGTATTTGTACCAGTTGTAGTCATAGTATTCCAATTAGATCCACCATCGTTGGATAGAAGCGGTGTTCCATTGGTAGTATTATAAGTAATAGTTAAACCGTTCGATTTGGATATTTCTAATTCATTTATATACGTACCATTGACATTGCTTGTTAATTTTAATAAATTCGATATGGTGTTTACTGATGGATCACTTGCAGTTTGATATAAATTAGATATTATATTATTACCTGCTATGGTCAAATCACCTCCAATAAACAACCTCGAATTCAAGGATACATCATTCATAAATGTTTTCACACCATAAATAGTTTGATCCGTAGATAAATCTACCGATGAGCCTAACCCACCAATAACAGCAGATAATGGAATCGAATTACTAGGATAATTGCCTGTTATATTTCCGATCACTTGTAAATCTTTACCTACATATACTTTTCCATTCAAAGAAGCATCACCACCTACAAATAATCTGGTATTTAATGAGATATCACCAGTGAAATTGGCACCAGTTAATTGTGCAAAATTAGCATTTTGATTTTTAACATAGGCAGTTGTAGCGACTTTATTCGAATTATCACTAGTAGCTGGTGTTATAGAAGTTATTACTCCGTTAATTGACACATCACCTGCTACAAATAATTTTCCATTCATAGAAGCATCACTTCCCACTAATAAACTTTGTGCAATAGATGCTGTTCCAGTGAAACTAGGTGAAGCAATATTGGCTTTTAAATTCAATGCGGTTTGTTGAGGGGTAGATACTGGTTTGTTTATATCAGCTGTATTATCTACATTTGATAAATCAACCATATATTTGTTTATACCACTAACAATTCCAGTAAAACTAGGCGAAGCTAATGTTGCATATGTACTTGTTAATGGTAATCCATTTTCATATACAGTTTTTGATACTATTAAATTACCGTTCATTGATACGTCTCCTCCTACGTGTAAATCACTAGTTATATCCGCAGATACAATCTTGGTTAAACCAGTAAAACTAGGTGAAGCAATATTAGCTTTTAAATTCAATGCAGTTTGTTGAGCAGTAGATACTGGTTTATAAATATCAGCTGTATTATCCACATTTGGTAATCCTATCATTGATTTGGTAATACCAGTAACTGTTCCAGTAAATGCTGGTGAATTTAAGGTAGCATATTTATTTACTAATGCGGTTCCATTTTCATATACTAATCCGCCAGTTACCAAATTACCATTTAATGATATATCACCTCCAACAATAATATTTTCGGTTATATTTGCAGTTGGTATAGTAACAGTACCAGTAAAAGTAGGTGATGCAACGTTTGATTTTGTTAGTAGTTCATTCGCAAGTGCTGTTGCAAATGATGCATCTGTATTGGATAAAGCTTCTGATAATTGACTAATTGCATTTAATGTACTAGTCGAAGCAGTGTTAAAGAAATCCGTTATTTTATTTTCGACATACTTAGTGGTCGCTATTTGGGTAGTCGTTGGGGCACTAGTATCCATTGTTGGTGCTGTTGGAACACCAGTGAAATTAGGTGAATTTGTTTTTGCAAAACCAATATTTTGTACGAATTCGGTAGTGGCAACTCGTGTAGAATTGTCACTCGATATTTGAGTAACTGCGGTTGTTATTCCTGATAAAATAGTATTACCATTTACTGTAAAATTACCATTGGTTGATAAGTCACCAGTAAAATAAGCACCGCTTAATTTGGCATAGCCTTGATTTTGTACATAAGCAGTTGTTGCTACTTTTGTAGATGAATCATCGTTTGCTTGTGTTAGAACGGTTAAGAAACCATCTATATTTACATTTCCATTCATAGAGGCATCTCCTTTAATAGTCAAATTATTTGATATATCAATATAAGAAGCTTGTAACAAACCAGAGAATGTAGGTGAAGCAATATTAGCTTTTAAGTTCAAAGCGGTTTGTTGAGCAGTAGAAACTGGTTTATTAATATCGGAAGTATTATCCACATCTGATAAAGCTATCATTGATTTTGTAATACCACTTACAATGCCAGTAAAAGTGGGTGATGCTAATGTAGCATATGTATTTACCAAGGCAACTCCATTTTCATAAATCGATTTGCCGATATGTAAATTACCATTCATCGACGTATCGCCAAGAACAACCAAATCATTCGAAATATCTATAGTGGATGCAACCAATGTACCAGTAAAAGTAGGAGATTCTAATGGTGCAAATGGTTGGTTTTTCACAAATGCAGTAGTTGCTATTTTAGTAGAATTGTCATTAGTAGAAGGCGTTTTGGCAGTAATGATTCCGTCCAAATTCATATTTCCATTTAATGATATATCACCATGAACAACCAAATTATTTGTAACATCTACTGTGGATGCAACCAATGTACCAGTAAAAGTAGGAGATGCTAATGGTGCAAAAGGTTGGCTCTTTACATATGCAGTAGTTGCAACAACTGTAGAATTTTCACTTGTTACAGGAGTTGCACTGGTGATTGAACCGACGACTGATACATTTCCACCGATAGTAGTGTCGACCGCAACATTTAAATTGCTTTGCATATAAGCATCTGAATTTGAAATAAGATTTTGTGTGACAATCATGGTGGTTGCTGTTGCAGTACCAGTGAAAGATGGAGATGCTAAGGTAGCATACTCTTGATTTTTCACAAATGCGGTAGTAGCTACTTTATTCGAGCTATCGTTGGTATCTTGGGTTTTTGTTGTCAATATACCACCTACGCTCAAATTACTATTCATTGATACATCTCCACTAACAAACAATTTACCATTCATCGATACATCCTTTGCTACATATAAACGATTATTCATAGATACATCATTGTTCAAAATAGTTTTTCCATTGACTGATAAATCCGCATTCGTTGTTATACTACCACCAACCATTAAACTAGAATTCATAGAAGCATCACCTGTTAAAAATAAACGTTGATTTAATGTAGCATCTTTTTGTACTAACATATTACCATTCATTGATACATCACCAATAAAATTGGCACCCGATAATAATGCATAACCTTGATTTTTAACGAAGGAAGTAGTAGCTACTGTAGTGGAATTATCAGAAGTGGCAGGTGTAGGTGTTCTCATTATGCCATTTAATGAAATATCGCCTTTTATATGAAGGTTTCCATTCATCGATAAGTGATTTGCTAATGATAAATTACCATTTAAAGAAACATCATTATTTAATAATGTTTTACCATTAATAAAAATATTGGAATTCAATGATACATCTCCATTGGTAAATAATCTACCATTCAATGAAATATCTCCCATTACAGTTAAGCTATCATCAAACGTTACTGCACCCGAGAAATTTCCACCATCCTTGGATATATAATTTTGACTTTTGACAAATTCGGTGGTTGCTACTTTGGTAGAATTATCAGTGGTTAATGGTGTTGGAGCTAATAAAATTCCGTCGATGGATACATTACCATTCAATGAAACATCATTTGCCACAAACATTTTTCCATTAAATGAAACATCATTTGACACCATTAACTTATCAGTAATATCTACGATTGGAATTGTAGCTATTCCCGTAAAAGTAGGTGATGCAATATTTGATTTTAGATTTAATGCGATTTGTGTAGCAGTTGATATTGGTTTATAAATATCTGCTGTATTATCTACATTGGATAATCCGACCATCGATTTAGATATACCATTCACTGTACCAGTAAAAGTAGGTGATTCCAATGTGGCATATTTATTTATCAAGGATACTCCATTTTCATAAATTTGATTTTGTAC
>Ga0114975_10002899_pt1 | contig 11604 bp, 8 predicted proteins | sample S_130626_EF_Meta_FD_87031 | JGI IMG/M metagenome (GOLD analysis project Ga0114975, IMG submission 87031) | Freshwater microbial communities from Lake Simoncouche, Canada to study carbon cycling - S_130626_EF_MetaG | ecosystem: Environmental > Aquatic > Freshwater > Lake | place: Lake...
GGCCGAACTGTTACTATCACCACTCCAATCCGAACGACGTCGCTCGTGTAGAGCAGTGCACCTATATCTGCACCCGAAGACAAAAAGAGGCTGGAGCAACCAACAACTGGATGGAGCCCAAAGCCATGCGACAAAAACTGAGGGGAATGTTGGCGGGCTCGATGAAGGGGAGGACGATGTTTGTCATTCCCTATCTTATGGGGCCGCCAGGTTCTCCCCTTGCGAAGGTGGGAATAGAACTCACCGATTCGATCTATGTCGTACTCAATATGCGGATCATGACTCGGATGGGCCAAGTGGCCTGGGATCACTTGGGGGCTGGGGAGGAGTTTAATCGCGGAACCCACTCCGTTTTAGACTGCAATCCAGACCGTCGTTACATCTCCCACTTTCCAGAAGAGAACGAGATTATTTCCGTGGGCTCGGGGTATGGAGGGAACGCCTTGCTTGGAAAAAAGTGCCTCGCCCTTCGAATCGCCTCCTTCCTGGGGAGGGATGAAGGGTGGCTGGCTGAGCACATGCTCATTCTGTGTGTCGAGGATCCGACGGGTCGAAAAACTTATGTGGCTGCAGCTTTCCCGTCTGCTTGCGGAAAGACGAATTTCGCCATGATGATTCCTCCCGCCTCTTACCAAGGATGGAAATTAACCACCATCGGGGACGACATCGCCTGGATGAAGCCAGGAGAAGATGGACGCCTTCGAGCGATTAATCCTGAGAACGGTTACTTCGGGGTGGTGCCTGGAACCAATGAGAAATCCAACCCCAATGCTATGAAAGCGATGTCCCGTGACACGATTTTCACCAATGTGGCTCGGACTCCGGATGGTGATGTTTGGTGGGAGGGAAAAGATAATCCTCCTCCGCCCAACCTGATCGACTGGCAGGGGCAACCCTGGGATCCCAAGAGTGGGAAAGCCGCAGCTCATCCCAACAGCCGGTTTACGTCCCCCTCCATCAATAACCCAGCCTTAGCCAAGGAGGTGAATGATCCATTGGGAGTTCCGATCAGTGCGATTATTTTCGGAGGTCGCCGAGCCTCTACCATACCGCTTGTCTTTCAGGCCTTCAGCTGGTTTCACGGAGTGTTTGTCGGGGCATCCATGGGTTCGGAGATGACGGCGGCGGCCGTTGGTGGACTTGGTCAGGTTCGGGGCGATCCGATGGCAATGCTCCCGTTTTGTGGCTACAACATGGGGGAATATTTTGATCACTGGATGGATATGCGCAAACGGATCAAGATCCTGCCGCGTATTTTTCATGTAAACTGGTTCCGGAAAGATGCCGACGGCAAGTTCTACTGGCCTGGTTTTGGTGAAAACATGCGTGTGTTGGAGTGGATTGTGGGTCGTTGCCATGGCCAAAAGGATGCACGGGAGGCCTCGATCGGCTGGATCCCTCGTTATGAAGACATTCAGCTCCAAGGAATTGAGGGCATGACTCCCGAACGATTTGCGGAGATGATGGAGATCAACCCGGATGCGTGGAGACGCGAACTTGTCTTTCAAAACGAACTTTATCTAAAAATTTACCATGAACTGCCGAAGGAGATGATCTATCAGCGGGAGCTGTTGATCGCTCGGCTCTAACCCACAAAAGGAGAAACAAATGAAACCCACCCTGCACACACTCGTCATCGCCCTGCTTGCGACGGTCGCATTCGCCCCGGCACAGGAAGCCCCCGCAAAGAAAAAGAAAATGGCACCGCTCAATCAGGTGAGCGAACCCAGAATGGGAAAAATTTATTCCACCAAGCCGGAAAATAAGCGATTTACCGTTCGTTTGGATGACAACCAGTGGGTCGTCACCTCGGAGAAAACCAATAAAGTTGTGGCATTTCAAGTCGCGGAGAACAGCAAGATTACAATCGACGGAGCCGAAGGTAAGGTAGAGGAGTTACAAAAGGGAATGAGGGTGACAGTGATTCCCCAGCTCATGGATCCAGGGAAAGCGGATAAAGTGGAAGCGACGAAATCTGCACCAGACGAAAAGAAGGCTGGCGAAACCGAAGAGTAGGTATTTGGTTTGGTAGGGTCGGGCGGAATTCTCCGGAGCCTTGGCGAAGGAGAACCCTTAGCCGTCCATGTTTAGGGTTGGGTGGTCGGCGACCGGTAAACCGCATGGACGAGTAGGGATACTCGTCCCTACCGGTTGCAATCGACGGGCGAACTACTCCTCACTCACGGGTGGTTCTGGCTTTCCGGGTTTGGGACGTTTCGCCCATTCGGTTTCGCTGACTGGGATAGGATCCTTTCCAGCAGCCCAGCGGACCCCATTCTCGATCAGGTGGAAAATCGGCTGAAATGGTTTCTCTGGGTGGGGGCTGAAACAGATGACTCGGCCTTTTTCATATTCGCATCGGGCGATCGCTGTGGTTCCTGGCATTACACCCATGGGCACTCCCGCGGGGACATTTTCCTTAGCCACTTCGGTTTTATAAATGGCTAACTCCTCGTAAGCGGGGAGGGTGTCGTTGGTGCCACGGCCGTAGAGAGGGCCTTGGGCGTAGTAGACCTCCACCTCAGATTCTGGATGGCCAAGAGCTTTTTCTCCAAGGGAAGTTAAAGTCAGGATCACATTTCCTTTTCCACGAGCCCAGTGTTGGCGATCGATCACCTGCGCGTTGATGAGATTGAGAGACCAAGGGTAGTGGGAGGAGGCCAGATACGCGCCGGCGCAGACGCCGACGTAGCCCCCGCCGTTTTTGATGAACTGTTGGATCGCTTCTCGCCCCGACGTTTCAAGGTTCGTGGCCTGCTTGCTTCCCGAGCCCCCCGGCATGATCAGAACGTTTAAGTTCGTTAGAACGCCGGATCGGATGCCGGCGGGATCCACGCGTTGGATCTGGAATCCTTTTTCTGGCGTAAGGATATTGGTAAAGATCCCCACAATCTGTGCGGCCTTAGTGGAATTGGTGGAGTGGGAGTAGACGCCGATGCGCATCGGTTCACCAGAATAGCCGATGCAACTACCAAGAAAAAGTACGCACAAGACGATGCCTCGCATAAGTCATGGTAGGGACGGTTATCATTAACCGTCCATGTCTAGGGTTGGGCGGTTGGCAATCAGTTTCCAATCGTAAATTTTAGATTGGTAGGGACGCCTACCCTTAGGCGTCCATGCTGCTCGCCGATCGTTGAGTGGTTCAACATGGACGGCGAGGGGTCGCCGTCCCTACCTAAGGCCCAAGACGAATCTGATAAAAACGCCTCGGATACTGCGAGGCATTCGCATCAGTCCAAACGAAGGGGAATGTCGTGGGTGTTGCCGCGCCAAGATTTACCCAGTTCATCAGATCTTCCGAGGCCCATACGAGATAATCGGGTCCAAGCTGGCCATTCATGGAAAGTTGAACTTGCGGAGAAGATTGTGCGTCCCCTGAAATCCATGACGTGGAAACTTGCGGAGCGGTCGCGGAATTCACGGTCGTCTGGAAATTGAGGGTAGAGCTCAATCCTCCGGTTCCGCTTTCCGTGGCGCGGATGGCAACAGGATAGGTGACGCCGGACTGGGCGATCGTCGGCCTCCATGTGAAGGTTCCTGTGGAAGGATTCACAGAGCAACCAGCGGGTCCAGAGACAAGGGCATAACCCAAGCTTGCTCCCTCCACATCGGTCGCGATGGCAGGAATGGTTAAGGAAACTCCGGGATTGATGGTGCGGTTCGATACAGAGGGGAAGATCGGGGCATCATTTACTGGATCGACGGTGAGGTAATACCAGTCGGTTCCAACCCCGCCGTTCGTTGCCTGCTGGTACACCATTACGATAACATTGCTGCCGTACGCATTGGCGCGCGGGCGCACTACAAGGTTGCGACTTGTGCCGGATCCTCCAAAAATAAAGCCTGAGGCATCGACGATGTTGGGATCTGATGATTCCCCCCAAAAAGTGTTGCTGGCGCTGGCTAGGTTGATGCTGGACGTAGAGGTGAATCCATCCTCGAGAATGGTCTTGTCGCTGAAACTGTTGACGGATGGAGGCGGGGTGGCCTGGGTGTCCATAGTCATTTCCAGGTGGTATTTAAAGTATTCCTCCAAGGATGCCACGAGGTTCGAGGCAAAGTTGGCGCGTACGGCGACATCCTCGCTGTATGAGGAGGTGGAGGATTTGGCGCGTACGTTAGTGTAGTTGCATTCGATCTGGATGGTATCAATCGTCCCGCCGTTGGCTAAGCTTGTGCCGTAAGTTTGGGTATTATACCCACCATTGAAGTAGGCATTCGTCACCCCATTGGAGACTCCGGGGTTGGGGCTGGATACGCTGGGCACGCACGGGTATCCCCGTTTTTCCAGAAGTGAACCCAAGCTGAGCTCGCCTCGGACAACGTCCGTAAAACTTTGCCGTGAGCGCTCACTCAATGAATGAATGGAGGATTCATTGTCATCCGTCGTCGAAAAGGTTGTTTTGAACATGTCAGAATCGGAAAGATCGTAACCGATCTCGTTTTTCTGAATTGGGTGACCATGACCGTGTAGGTCGATGTAGAGACCACGACCATAGGTATTGGTGACCTGCTGGCGCGCGATGTTGATGTAAGCGTGGAATTCTTTCCAGACGGTCTGCGTGTTCGTGTTGTTTTGGGCGCCTTCCACGATTTCCCGGTTACAGTCCACCTTGGCGCGATGAACGTTGCAGATGATCACGTGGGGATAACGGCCATAACGGTTAGAACAGGCTGTGCGGATCGCTCGAGCGAGGTTGGCGGTCCATAAGTCGGGGTCGGTGGTCACGGTGTAGGTCGAGGTATTTGTGCGGTTGGGAAGCTCAGAGGGATAGTCATCTCCCCCGTGTGGTGCAGAGATGATCAAGGGCATGTTACCGGCGATGTATTCGGTGTAGTTGTTGCGCCCCCAATAGGTGCTACCTGGTGTGTAACTGGAGAGGTTGGTTTGGGCGATCGACAGATTAGAGAGGCAAAGCGGAGCTAGTAAAAAAAAGATCGGAGGAAACTTTGGAAGTCTTTGTATCCAAAATCCTTTCGTTACGCCAAATGAGTTAGTTAGCAAGATATGAATAGTACTATTTAGCACGTATTTGCGATTTTTTCAATTTTATCGGTTTTGGGCTGGATCCTGGTAGGGACGGCTACCTTTAGCCGTCCATGTTTAGGTTTGGGTGGTCGGTGACCGGTAAACCGCATGGACGAGTAGGGGTACTCGTCCCTACCGGCGGGAAGTATTCAGCCGAAAGCGGATTTAGAATTTGCAGTTCTTTGCTCCTCCGCCGACGATGGGTACTTGCATGACCTTCTCCCTAATTGAAACCTTGGCCATCGCCGCAGGGGGAATCCTTCTTGGTAAAGGGTTAGTCCGACTTTTCCCGATCCTGCAGGACCTTTGCCTTCCGGAACCCGTGTTGGGTGGTCTTCTGCTCTGCGTTCTCTTCAGCCTGAGTGAATTCTTTGGAGCTCAACCGCTCCAATTCGATCTTACCTTGCAAACCCCGCTGATGATCGCCTTCTTTCTTTCGATCGGGTGGATGGCTTCGTGGAAAAATCTGCGGGCGGGCGGGTCGGATGTCATCAAGTTCTTCATCCTCTGTGGCCTGATTTTGATTTCCCAAAACCTGATCGGAATGGGGCTGGCCAAGGCGTTGGGTCAGAACCCGCTGGTGGGGGCCTTGGCCGGATCGGTTTCTCTGGCTGGTGGGCCCGGAACGGCACTGGCCTTCGCGCCGGCGTTTGAAAAGGCAGGCGTGGTGGGAGCCGGACCGATTGGTACTGCGGCCGCCTTGGCGGGAATCATTATGGGAGGGGTAATGGGTTCACCCTTGGCGGCGCGGCTGATTTCCCGTTTTCATCTGCACGCCGATCGGGTCGGATCTGGATCGGTTAAAATAGCTGAAGTGACGGAAAGTCCGATTAGTGTGGCGGGGCGCCCTGATATGGATATGGGGAGTTTGATGAACCATCTTAAGTTTTTCTTTCTCGTGATGGCGTTGGGGGCGGTGGTGGGGCAGTGGATTCAGAAAAGCGGTCTTACCCTACCGATCTATATCGGGGCGATGATCGTCGCGGCCCTGCTGAGGAACTGGCACGATCTGGGTAGGGGAGGGGCGCATAAAATCAAACTTTCGCATGATTGGATCGAGGAGCTGGGCTCCATTGCTCTCTCTTACTTTCTCGTGACGGCGACGATGACCTTGCAGTTGAAACAGCTGGCGGGCTTGGCCACCGTCTTGGTTCTCATTCTGGCGGTGCAGGCCGCTTGGATATGGATACTGGGTTCGTGGCTGGTGTTTCGTTTCTTTGGGAAGAATTATGATGCAGCCGTGATTGGGGCGGGTTTCACAGGATTTATGTTGGGAACGACGGCCAATGCCATGGCGAATTTGAATGCGGTCACTAAGAGATATGGGCCGGCCCCTCGAGCTTATCTTGTGGTTCCACTGGTCGGTGCGTGTGGGACCGATTTCGTGAACGCAGGGGTGATCACAGCGATCTTGGCCTTGTTCCGGTAGGGACGCCTACCCCTAGGCGTCCATGCTGAGCGCCGATCGTTGTTTTATGGACATGGACGGCGAAGGGTCGCCGTCCCTACCAGTACGTAAGGCCATTCCTCGGGTGTTGGGACGAATCCCGCACGCACTGGATTTTGCATCACATATTTCCACTTTTGTTGGGCACTAGATTCAGAACGAAGCCTGTGATCAAAGAAACCCCGTTGCCATCGAATCTTTAGACGCTTCGCCGCGAGACGTTTCCATGAGGATACTGTCGATTCCAGGCTTCGACTACCAAAAGCAGAAAGTATGGCGTGAAGATGATCGGGCATGAGGACGACGAGAGCCACATGCCAGATTCTTCGATGATGGTAATCTTGGATCAAATCTATGATTTTGTGACCGGTTTCGCGATGGCAGAGCTGATTTAGCCCATTGGGGCGGGTGCATATGGTCAGAAACCATTCAGGTGATTCGATGCCCGGTGGGGGGCTGTGATCCAAGACCTTCCGATGGCTAAAAAGAATGTCCACATAGTATTAAACCGCCCAAAACGATAAAGGGTTCGGTGAAAATTGGTAGGGTCGGTTAACCTTAACCGACCATGCTGAGCGCACATCGTTGAATCATAAACATGGACGGCGAGGGGTCGCCGTCCCTACCGGTTTACGGTTGCGAATTCCCCGTTCCTGCGGCCTGACCTACGCACCTTGGATCGGTTGCACCTGAAAACGTTCCGTCCGAATTCAGAATCAAGATCTGGCTTGTTCCAAAATCCTCTGCGTCATCGATTGCATGACCTATCGACTTTAGTTTCTCTCGTGTGTCAGCAGATACTGATTTCTCCATCCGAATCTGATCGGGCGACCACTGGTGATGAAAGCGGGGTTGAGATACAACTTCGGAGGGCTTCATCTTCGCATCCAGCGCATAGCTCAATCCCAGAAGAACCTGGGAAATAATCGTCGGACCGCCTGCAGCTCCGATTGCCATCACTACATGGTCATCTTTCATTACAAGAGTAGGGCTCATGCTGGAAAGTGGACGCTTCCCTGGAGCGATGGCGTTCGCTTCCCCTCCCACCAGTTTGAAATGATTCGGTACCCCAGGGGCCACGGCAAAGTCATCCATCTCATTGTTCATCAGAATGCCGGTTCCGGGGATCACTACTTTGGAACCAAAGGCGGTGTTCACCGTGGCGGTACAGGAGACCCAGTTGCCTTCGGCGTCGGCGACGCAGAAGTGGGTAGTGTGTTTTTCAAAGCAGTTGTTTTGCCAGTCGGGCGGGGTGCCGTGCTCCACCGGCATTGCTTTCTTTGAGTTAATCTTTGAAGCCAGCTCTTTGGCATAGACGGCATTGGTCAATCCTTTGGGCACGTTGACGAAAGCGGGATCCCCCAGCCAGTAGGCGCGGTCGGCAAAGGCCAGTTTCATAACCTCTGTCATCCTGTGGATGAATTCGGGGGTCCCGGGTTTAGGCATCTTCGCTCCCATCGCTTCCAGGATATTCAACATCTGCGCTACGTGAACTCCGCCCGAGCTCGGAGGTGGGAAGCCCAAAATGGTCCAACCCCGATAAGAGGAGGTGAGGGGGGTTCGTTCCTTGACCTGGTACTCCTTGAAATCTTTGGCGGTGAGAATGCCTCCATTGGCCTTCATGTATTTCTCCACGGTCTTGGGAAACGAGTTCCGGTAAAACCACTCCTTTCCGTTCTTGGCGATACTTCGATAACTTTCCGCCAGATCCTTCTGGACGATTTGTTCTCCATCCAGATAAGGGGAGCCATTTGCTTTGAGAAAGATGGCCTTGGATGCGGGAAATAGCGCAAGGTTGGCCGCCTGACCCGCCAACTTTTTGGCATACACCCGATCGATGGGAAAACCTGCGTCAGCGTGCCGAATACCAGCTTCGAAAGCCTTCGAAAATGAAAGTTTCCCGTGTTTCAGTACTGCTTCTTCATAGACCGCTAGTGCGCCAGGGGTGGCGGAGGCGAGGGGACCGGTTTTACTTAACTCGGAGACCACCTGACCGTCCTTGAGGTACATGTCGCGGGTCGCCTTGGCTGGGGCGGTTTCCCTACCGTCCAACGCGATGAATGTGCCGTCTGCCAGCCGGGCGAGAAAAAAACAGCCTCCACCGATGCCCGAGTTATGGCCGTCTACCACGCCAAGGGTGAGAGCGACGGCCGCAGCGGCATCAATGGCATTCCCCCCGTTTTTGAGCGCATCCAGACCAGCTTGCGTGGCGAGAGGCTGAGCGGAGGCTACGAATCCTTCCGTCGCTCGAACCGAGGCAATCGATGCTGCCATCAGGAAGGTAAGAAGGAGTCGCACGGTAGAGGAGTTACTCCCCAGCGGCCACATTAGTTCGTCGCTCATCGGCAAAGGCCTCGCGTTTTCCGTCCGATAGTATGCGGACCACGTTCACGCTTCCGAAGAAGTACTGGTTCTTTTGTTTGAAACTTGTCTTCCAGTTTTTCTTCAGCTCCTCGGCCAAGGTGGGGTCAAAACCCTCTTCTAGTTCAAGGGCATTCTTCGGCTCGGAAGGACTTTTGGCCCGATTGAGATGGAAGCGGGGTTGATCGATGGCGGCGATTGGATCCATGGCAAAATCAATTATGTTGCTGAGGACCTGGTAAACACCCGTTGGAATCCGGTCCGAGGCGGGGGATCCGAGAGCGATCACTGGTTTGCCTTTTTCCGTAACGATGACCGGTGCCATCGTGCTCCGGGGGCGTTTTCCTGGCTCGGCCGAGTTCACATATTTCTTCGTCCCAAACCCAAAATTCGAGAGACTGTTATTGAGGAGGATGCCTGTCCCAGGGGCAACGACGGCGGCTCCCCAGTGTAGGCTGAGTGACTGGGTGGCGCAGACAATGTTGCCCGCCTTGTCCATCACGATGAAGTGGGTCGTGTCGGAGTTTTCTGTGGGCTCATCGGCTCCCGTTGAGCTCTGCGGGGTTGATGATTCAAGGACACTTTTGGAAAGAGCGGAAAGGCTTTCCTTGGAGAAGACTTTTTGGATCCGCTCGGCGCGATCCGGAGTGTCGCCGAAGTTTGAGGAGACGATCGGGTAGATCTCTTGCCACGCGCGGGCAACCTGTTCGATCCTGGCGAGGCTCATGGAGGCGATGGTTCCCCAAACTTTGGATTCGAGGGACTTTAACGTCAGCAGGACGGTGGCGCCTCCGGTGATCGGCGGGCCCCCGGCGTAGATGTGGTAGGATTTGTAATCCTGCTCCAGCGGGGCGAATTCGCGGGGGCGATAGTTTTTAAAATCCTCCTTTGCAAAGGAGCCACCGCCTTTCTTGGAACCAGAGACGAGCTTGTCGGCGATTTCTCCCAGGTAAAACTCCTGTGGACCCTTGTCTCCCATCGATTCCATGGTTTTGGCCAGATCGGGATTTTTCAGAATGGCGTTCTTCTCCGGGACTTTTCCTCCTGGATAATAAATCTTTGCGGCTTCCGGATCCTTGGTGACGAGGTCGAACTTGTTCCCGAACTCGACGATCTGTTTGTCGGGCAGGGGAAAACCGTCCCGGGCATATCCAACGGCCGGTTTTACGAGTTCTTTCCAAGGAAGTTTACCCCACTTCTTGTGCATCAGTTCGAGTCCAGCGGCACACCCAGGGATGGCGGCACTGTGCCAACCCCGGGAACGGTCTGAGGAGGAGAGGGCACGCATCGACTCGACCGACAAGCCGGCGGGGGCGGTTTCGATAGCATCGATGTAGGAAACTTTTCCGTTCGAGGCGTCGTAGTAGAGGACGACCATTTTCCCTCCGAGTCCGGAGTTAAAGGGTTCCGTCACGCCGAGGGTAAGGGAGACAGCGACGGCGGCATCAGCGGCTGTTCCGCCCTGTTTTAGGATTCGGATTCCGGCCTCGGTGGATTGCGGACTTCCTGAAACGACAACCCCGCTGGTCGACTCGGCCTTTTGAGCGGAAAAAAGAGCGGGGCAGAAAAAAGAAAAAAGAAAAACAGCGGAGAAGATCGATTTTAAGCTTTGTCGAGTGTCTAAAGTCATAAATAATCATCCCCTTATGAGTCGCAAAATCAAGGTCGCACAATTTGGTCTCGGCCCGATCGGGCAGAGCAGTATCCGTCTTTTGGCGGAGCGGAAGAATTTCGAAATTGTCGGCGGGATCGACATCCAGCCTGCTTTGTCGGGAAAGCTGGTTGGGGATGTGTGCGGGTTGCCGAGCCTGACCAAGGCCAAGATCTATCCGACCTTTGAGGAGATGTGGAAGAAGGTGAAGCCGGATGTCGTCGTCCACACGGCTGGGTCCCGAGCCAAGATTACTTTTGAGCAGTGCAAGCCGATGCTCCAGAGGGGGCTGGCGGTAGTTTCTTCCTGTGAGGAGCTTCTCTTTCCAGCTCATCGTGCTCCGAAGGAGACGGTGGCGATCGACAAGCTTTGTCGCAAGAGCGGGGGACGGATTTTAGGTACAGGGGTGAACCCCGGTTTTGTGCTAGATCTACTTCCTGTTTGTCTGAGTGGGGTATGTCGGAGCGTTCGTTCGGTTTATGGGGAGCGGGTGGTGAACGCGTCGACGCGGAGACAACCGTTGCAGAAGAAGATCGGGAGCGGACTGGAGCCCACGGAATTCAAACGGTTGTGGAGCGAGGGGAAAGCGGGGCATGCAGGATTTCAGGAGTCGCTTCTGCTCATTGCTCACTCGTTCGGATGGAAGATTGGGAAGGTGACCGAGACGCTGGAACCCGTGCTCGCGGATCACGACATCAAGACCCAGTACTTTTCGGTGAGGATGGGGCTGACGAGTGGGTTGCATCAGGTGGTGAAGGCGGAATCGAATGATGGACACTCGATTCATTTGGATCTGAAGATGTATCTGGATGCAAGGGATCCGCACGATTTAGTGAGGTTGGAAAGTGATCCTCCGGTGGAGGCGGTGCTGAATGGAGGGGTGGCGGGGGACAGTGCAACCGTGGCGGCGCTGATCAATGCCATACCGAGGTTGTTGAAGTCTCCGGCGGGGGTGCGCTTGATGACCGATATCCCTTTGGCGGGCTGATTCGTCGTACCTACCGTTTGTAAATTTTATGCACTGGTAGGGCCACCAGACCCCTAGTCGGCTAGGTGGCCCTAAAGGCCTCTTTTAATTATTTGAAAGTGATTGCTAATGAGCTATTTATATAA
>Ga0114975_10002901_pt1 | contig 11603 bp, 7 predicted proteins | sample S_130626_EF_Meta_FD_87031 | JGI IMG/M metagenome (GOLD analysis project Ga0114975, IMG submission 87031) | Freshwater microbial communities from Lake Simoncouche, Canada to study carbon cycling - S_130626_EF_MetaG | ecosystem: Environmental > Aquatic > Freshwater > Lake | place: Lake...
CGTTTTTTTCCGTTACTTTAGTAGCGTCAGTAATACTTTTAATTTGTTCTGGACTAAGTTTGGAATTATCGACCATCTTATCAGTCAAAATCTTCATTGCATTCTCATCCATACCAGATTTACCTAATTTTTCACCAATTCCCGATAAGGTCTCATTAATATCTGTATTATCTCCTCCACTACCAATTTGTTCATATAATTTATTAAAATCAGGACTCATTTTATTAGCCAGTTCCTCTATATCTTTAGACATGATTGATAATCCAACACTTTTAGGTTCTTGTGTTTGAGATTGAGGTTGTTGTGTTTGAGGTTGTTGTATTATGTTTTTTTCTGTTACATTAGAAGCGTCAGTAAGAGTTTTAATTTGATCCTGATTAAGTTTAGAATTGTCAACGACCATATCGGTAAACATCTTAATTCTTTCATCATTCCCACCTAATTTATCACCTATTTTAGTACCGAGTTCCGATAACGTGTCATTAATTTCAGTTTGATCACCGCCAATTTGTTTTTTTAAGTTATTATAATCAGGTTTAATATTTTTAGCCAATTCCTCTATATCTTTGGGTTTTATTCCCGATACAACAGTTTTAGGTTCTTGTGTTTGTTGTTGAGATATCTGCGGTTGTTGTGTTTCGTTTTTATCTGTTACTTTAGTGGCGTCGGTAAGAGTTTTAATTTGGGTTTGACTAAGTTCAGCATTCTTACCTAACATATCGGTAATTTCTTTAATTGAATTCTCATCCGTACCAGATTTACCTAATCGTTCACCTATTTTTGATAACTTCACACTAACTTCCTCTTCATTACCACCTCCACTACCAATTTGTTCATATAATTTATTAAAATCAGGACTCATTTTATTAGCCAGTTCCTCTATATCTTTAGGTGCAATTGTTGATATAGCGCTTTTAGGTTCTTGTGTTTGAGATTGAGTTTGTTGTGTTTGAGGTTGTTGTATTGTGTTTTTTTCTGTTACATTAGTAGCATCAGTAATACTTTTAATTTGGTCGTCAGTAATTGTGGTTTTACTATTAAGCGTATCCATAAACGTCTTCATTGACTTCTCGTCCATACCTGATTCACCTATTTTAGTACCGAGTTCCGATAACGTCTTATTAATTTCAATTTGGTCACCACCACCTCCAATATGTTTTTTTAATTTATCATAATCAGGTTTTATATTTTTACCTAATTCATCCATATCTTTGGTCGTTATTGTCGACGCAACAATTTTAGGCGCTTGTGTTTGTTGTTGTGTTTGTGGTTTTTTTTCTGATGTTGTCTGAATTGTGTTTGATGATGGTTGATTACCAACATGAGTGAACATTTCTATTTGCTCTTTTGTAAGTTGAACAGTATCTCCAACCAATCCCATAAGCCTTTTCATCGCCTCATCGTTCACACCACCTAATGTCGCTTGGATTTTTTTTCCTGTTTTTTCCGCCCCTTTTTTATCACCACTCGCCATTTGTTGTGCGAAAGTTTTAAAATCACCTAACATTTTATTTGCCAAATCTCTAACTTCACCAGGTTTTATTAATTCACCCGCTTTATCGGCAGCGCCTGACTCTATGTTATATCCCGCCCTCCTAACTCCTTGACCACCGGCAGACCCAAACAGTCCCGCTTTAGGTGCGGTTGCGGTTGATGTAACCGCATTTGCGATACGATTTAATGCGGTTAATTGTTCTTTAGCAATATCTTCTAACTGTTTTGGTTTTGAAGATTCTGATAATGTTTTTATATCTTCCTCCGATAATTCAGTTATCGCTTTCTCCTTCATTATTCCTGTTTTAAACCCCTGTGCGTCTTTTTGTTCGACCATTACGGAATACTTACCATCACGGAGTTCGGACATATTAGCAATCATTTGTTTCTGTTCCTCACTCATAGGTCCGGTATCTAAAGTTGGGAATCTGATTTCACTCATCTTTTTAGTTAACTCGGAACTACCTAACGCCATTCTTGCTAATTCATCGGCACCTAATCCAAGTTCTTTACCAATTTCCCTCATCTGTCTTTGAGCTCCTGGAAGTATTTGGAATTTTTGATTTTTTTCATCAAAATATGTGAACTGTTTAGTCATTTCAACTATTTGATTTTGTAATTCCGCAGGATTGTTTTGACCCATATCCATTAACGCCAATGGGTCTAATAAGGCACTTGTTGAAACTCCTAATCTTTGTAATGATGCCGCCATATCAATGGCCTTTTCAGGGCTAAATAATTCTTCGGAAATTGAGAACATTTTACTCATATTAACACCGAATAATGCGGACTGGGAAACCATTTTAGTTAACCCTTGTATCCCATTATCAAAATTATATAGATTTAAATTTTTTAGATTCTCAACAACCCCTTTACTAACTTCCGCAGTATTTACACCAATACTTCTAGTGTAATCTGTGACTTTCTGCATTTCTCTTGGTATCGCACTTAAGGAGAATCCCGCCTCCTTAAAGTTCTTAACTAATAGTTCGGAAGGAACATTAGTCGCTTCCATCGCAACCGCAATACCTTCTATTTCTTTAGCATTTCCAACTAAACTTCGACTTGTCGCATCTGATATATCCCCAACAATTTTGGCACTTCTAGCCAGTGCTTCCTCATATGAATATATTCCTTTGGAGAATTTTAGGATTTCGGTCGCCGATTGAGTGATTGAGGTCTCCATCTCAATGGTTCTCTCTCTACCCATACCGGTATTTTTAACAAACTCAGCGGATAATTCGTCTAATTTCCTCCAAGTGGAAGTAAAATCGGTTGCCGCTTCAGCCGTTTTGGTCATAGCCTCTGTGGCCGAGTCCCACACAGTTTTAGTATCTGTTGCTAAATTTGTTGTAGATGCGGTGGATGCGTGTAACATATATTATTATTTAATCATAAATAGATAGATTATTCATTTTTTGGAGTATTCTCCTCTATCAATTTATCAATAAAGTATCTCCTAATATATGTTGGTAGTATTAGATAATCCCTATAAGAAAGATGTAAGTGTTTTGATAAGTGATAAAACTCATCAATCAATGATTTAGCGTAATCAGAAGAACGGACGAAAAAACTCCACCCCGAATGCAATGTTTACCATTACTTTTTCTCCTGACGGGGCGGTTACTTCTCTAGTTAAGTCCAATCCTGGCTCATTTTCATTCATAAAGGCTCTAATGTGTTTTGAGTCCATTATTGGCATACTCTCAACAAACTTAGCAATCATACCTTTATCCGTATCTCCGTCAATAGATACGATTTGTTTCATCAATCTCCAAGTAACCGTAGGTGCTACTCTACCTGATGGATAATCAGTCGCCATTCTATCCAACTCTAATGATTCACCCAATGATATTGGTTTTAATTTAATTGTATTACCACTTCTAGGTAATTTTGTTTGTAAAGTTCCGTCTTCATTAGGTTGAACATTACATTTTTTAATATTTAATTCGTCTAAAACAATTTTAGCGTCAAACTTCTTTCCTGTCTGCGGATCAGTTAACGCAACATTATATTCAGGTCCGAATGAAGTATTTCTTAGGAAGATTAGTATAGCCTCAACATCGCTATTTAATAGTTCTTCCGGTCTTAAATCTGATTCGTAAATTTTATTCCTTAGTAAGGAGATAACGATACCATCTTTACCCGAAGAATTGGCCGCTCCGATTAAGATATTTTCATCAGATGCGGTTAGATAACCGACCTTAACCGATTTCTTTTTGATTTATAGAAAATACCACCTGTTGGTAGTTGTACCACATCATGTGGTAAAGAAAAATCCATTTGTCCGTATGTTGCACTTTGATCCATAATAATTATTTTTTAAATAATAATAGTTAGTATCTTTTTTAAGTGAACAATAAATAACGACAATAGATATAAAATAAAATCCATACACCATCATATTATGATGAATGTATGGATTTATAATGTTTGATATCGTATTTTAGTAAACTAAGATACAACGATCCATTCTTAACTGAGCCGTGATTGAAGCTAACGCATCCGCATTGTAAGCCAATGTATCAAAGTTAACATCTTGTAACCAAGTTCCTTCTAATATCCATTTCTCAACAACAACTCCTGTTGGATCTAACATCTCAAGGTCTACGTTTTTCTTGTATCCCGCAGCGTAACCCATACGACCTGTAACGGATTCAGCACATAGACGAACCCACTCCATTAACGCTTGTGACGCTGATGGTCCAATTGGGTCTCTGAATTTAACATTTATTTGTCCCCAAAGAAATCTACCCGCAACATAAGTTGAAGTGTTTAGGAAAGGTATCTCTGTAGCATTTATTGTTATATGCGGTCTAGCGGTTGATTCAACAAACCATTCGTTGATACCCAAGGTTGATGGAAATCTTAATATAAACCTGTTTTGTCTTTTAGGTTCATACGGTATGGGCATTTTCATTAATAAATCAGCCATGTTTTCTTATTTTTTTTTGTTAGTTTATTTTAGTTATATATAAATATTACTATTAGTAATTTTTTTTATTTTTTTATGTATTTTAATATTTCTTTTTTACTCCCCCAGCAGTGGAGTAAGTTGTTACTATATTTTCAGGGTCTTTTTCAAAATGTTGTTTCATTGTTTCAACATTTCTAATATCATCATCTGAAAATCCTATTGTTGGTTCAGGTACGAAATTATTACTTATATCATTTTTAAAGAACGCTTTTTTACCAATCTCTCTTGATTTTTCTTTAATAAAAGAAACGAATTCTTCCATTGCCTTTATTTTTGCTTCTTCAGGACTAGTTTCATTTCCACCACCATAACTTACAGGATAGAATTTACATAAATCAAGATATTCTTTTATCATATCTATTTTTGACGTTTCTTCTCCCATATCAGCCAAGTCACGATACTTTTCTAAGTTTCTAACTAACTCATCGGATGAAATCCCATTATGATCAGATACTATAAGATTATAACAAGCCTCTTTAAGAACTGATGGTGTATGTCCTCTCGCAGTTACGATTGCGAATATTGAACCGTTATTAATCGCCTCCACAAAATCAGACCAAGCCGGACCTGGTTTGGCTAACATTGCGTCAATAATAAATTGTTTATCTCCCTTAACATTAAAGTTTTGGAATGGTTCTTCTCCGTAACCTACAATATCCTCTCCTTTATATTTGAAATCTTCCTTACCTATGATTGAACGATAATGAGCGAAATCCTCAGTACTCATACCAACAGTATCACCTTCTTTATTTTTAAGGATAATTTTTGTCGGCATTGATGCTATGTTATCGTCCCAATCAAAAGCGTAATACTTCATATCAGGAGATCCGGTCTCTGTAATACCTTCCATTACAGAGACCGTTCTTCTATTTTTTAAATTAATCATCATTTAATCAATTTGTCAATTAATCTTTCTAATTGTTTCTCGGTCAAAATTATTGACCTTGATTTATTTTTGGATTCTTTGACACTTTTTACCTTTTTATTATTTTCCATAAATATTAGATATTTTCAAATGACGCTCCAGTTGGAGTAATGTAGAATGTAATGTCAATGAATTCCAACGCTCTTGTTGGTTTAACATAAATTGAACCTACTAATCTATTATTATCCAAATCTTCAGGTGAATTTGAAACAGTTACCCTGAAATCGTATAAACCTCTATCTCTTCTGATCGCATCCAAGATTGGATTAACAGAGTCCAAGAATTGTTGTCTTACAATATCATCGTTTTGTTCAAATAACAATCTCACAGAAACCGCAGATATCAACTTACGAGCTTGTAATAACAATCTTCTTACGTTGATTCTATCAAGAGCTGATTGTTTAACTTGTAGAGTTTTATTACCCCAAATTACAGTACCAACATCAGAGAAAGTTGCGATTGGGTTAATTCTTCCTTCATACAAGGTATCTCTATCTTCTTGTGATAGTTTCTTTCTCGCCTTAACCGCATTTACAATACCTCTTGTGTAACCCGCAGTTGCGAACCAAGGGAAAGCAATATTGTCAGTTAACGCCAAGTTTCTTGTTACCTCAGCAGTTGGTGGAATATAAATCTGTGTATTGTTAACCGTATCTCTTGTTAATACCCAAGGGTAGTAAGTAGCCGTGTAGTTAGAATCAATACCTGAGTTATATAGGTTATCAATCGCATCTTGTGGTAAGATTTGGTATTGGTCAACACCTGTTGTAGGTGTGAATAAATCGTAGTCAGGTGTTGTTACAATATAAATAGAATCCGCTCTATCTAACTCAACCATTGTGATTGCGTTTTCAGTTAAGTTTGAATTATTAACATAATCAACCCCAGGAGTAACGAATACATTTATATTTACCGCTTCAGGGTTCGCGAAAGTTCTTATACCCAATAGGTAAGCGTAATAGTCAGTATTTGCCCAATCAACCGAGTTTTGGTCTATTGTGATTTTTCTAAATAATCCATCTCCTGTTGCGGTTGGGTATCTGTCGCTATAACAAGCACCTTTCTTATAACCAGACGCTCCGAGTACGAATCTATCTTCATTTGTTCTCGATTCTCTGTATATATCCCAACCATCAAAACCGCCATAAGGTAATACTGTGAATTTTCTTGCGAAAACTCTAAAGTAAGGATTTTCTTGATTTTCAGGGTCAGATTGGAAAGAAGCATCACCAACTTCAAATGCCGTTGTTCCGCTTGTGTAAAAACTATTAGATATAGTAACCGCACTAGCATCTTTATCCATATGGAAACCTTTTGTTTTGTAATTCCAATTATTAAATTCACTAGCGTCAGTAATATTACATAAATCTAAAGGATTTTGTTTACCCTTATATTCTAAGAAATCAGAATCGATACCTATCTTATCAGAGAAACCTAAATAAGTTCTTCTAACATTATCACCTGAAGATGTTGTTGAGTTATCCGATCCGGTGCTAGTTCCAAAAGGTGGATTATAAACAACTTCACCTGGAAAGTCATACTTAGTTTTGTAGACCGCGAATGGTGGTGTTACTCCACTTGTATATTCTCTCATTATATAACCCTCGAATCCACAAGGAATTGCGTCAACCGGTGCGTTCTCATTAACCTCAACCATAATGTATTTTGAAATTAATACGTATTCACCATTTGATGAACCTATTTTCTTAGCAACGTAGTTATTCAGATTTGGATTCATTGAACAGTTTGTAAACTTCTCAACGACGACAGGATTTGCATCTGTATCATAGAAATCTCTAACTAATACATCGAACGTACCATTCGCAAATGACATATTTGCTAATGAAATTTTCACTTCAGTGTTTGCCGCATTACCGTCAGAAATTAATATGAATTTAAATAACTCATAAATAGAGTTACCTCGTAATTCGGAAACAACCCAAGGTGTTGATGGTGTTTGATATTGCTCTAAGTAGTTAGCGATTGACGTAGCATTACCACTTCTCGCATCGTCTAAAGCAATTAAATCACAACTTAATCCTCTGATGTAACCTTTATTATATGCCCATCTTAACATTGATGTATATCTTTCTTCAACAAAAATTGGGAAGTCGGTTCTTGATTTATCAAAGTTTCCTGTACCAAATACTTTTGTAATAAAATTCGTATTTGAGTTATCCATTGATGTTTCAAATTCAAAAGTTTGACTATTTTTAGTAATACCTGAAATTTTGAATGTTGAAAATGGGTTCTTAGTAACCGCAGAATAAGAACCTGTACAAATCATATTAACATCTGATGTTCCTGATACTTGATAAACAGGACCATTATCTGAACTGTAAGTAGCTAAACCTCTTGATCTTAATGTAGATACAACAACATTGTCATATTCAGTAAATGATGTACCACTGAAAGATTGGAGATTTAGATAAAATTTACCCTCCCAACTCCCGCGAGCATTGAAATATGTTAAAGGATTCGCATCTTGTACAATATAGAAAGATAATCCATTATAAGCCCCACTACTATTGGTGAATGTTGCGTAGTACCAAGGATCATTTAATGGACTCGCTAATGTATTACCCGACAGTGTGATACTTGGGACACCAAAAGCGTTTGTTTCTCCAGTATAACTGGATAAACCAGCATATACCGAATCTGTTTGTGGTCCCCAATAAACTATTTTAGGTATATTTGAACCAATATTTGTAGTTTGTTTATATCTAATTAAACTTAAAATCCAATTATTAATGTCTTCTCTGAATGTTGAAGTACTTCCATCAAACAACTGATACGGTATGTCGAGTAAAGTTAATATATCATTAGGTATATCACTTTCCTGAAGTTGGAAAGTAAAATCCGAAATAGAAGTACCTGTTTGAATACCGACACCACTAAAATCAATCTGTGATGATTGAACCACAGTCCCTACAGGAGCAACAGTTGATGAATCAACATTCGCAATTGTTTTTATTGACCAAGACGGTCCAGCGTCATAACCAGATAATCCTAATATCCTTGATACGAATAATTGGTTAGATTGTTGTAAATATGATTTAGCAATATATGCCGCTTCATATTTAGGGATTTGTGTATTCACAAACTTTTCTGGTGATGTACCACCAAATATTGTTGTGAATTCGTCAAAATTTTTGACGAATATAGGTTCAAATGCGGGTCCTTTTAGTGTTTCCCCCACAATACCTAATGTTGTAACACCAACGCTCGAGGCCACGAAGCTTAAATCTACTTCTGATGTGTAAACCCCAGGTGAAACGAATACTTTTGTATTTGCCATTTTTTATAAAGTTATTTTGGTTTATTTTAATAATAAATATTATCAAAAAAAGCAAAAACTTTACTTATCACAAACTATTTATATTTTAGGTAGATTATTTTCTGCCTTTTATCTATATATGGGCTCAGACAGTAATAAAATCAAGAATTTAAAAATTTCGGAAGAGGCTCACGATATATTAAAAAAATATTGTGACAAAAGAGGTGTTAAAATTTATAGGTTTTTGGAGAATTTAATAAGAGAAAAATGCTCCGAAGGTAAAGACATCTACGGCGAAAATTAAATGTTAAACAATTCGTAAGTTATTGTTGATTCCAAATTATCATCAACTTTAATAACCGTAAATGTTACAACATCATTCGTGCTTATTTGTATGGTGTCCAAATCTGACCCAAAATAATCCCCATTTATGGTAACATCAAAAGATGCTATATTTGTTGTTCCAATTAATGAAGCGGAGTTTGATGAATTAAATGTTTGAGTAACCGAAGTTGTTCCTGACGGTAATTTTAATTTTAATTCGGAGGTTTGAGGTATTTCATTTCTACCTCCACTTCTTTTTATTATTGATCCTCCATCCGATTCAAATACTTGAACAAATCTATTGACTGCCGGTGAAACAATAAATTCGTTTTCATCAATCAAGAATCCCATCATAAGGAATTCGTAACTCTGAACATAATACTTTCTCTTATCCAAATCCATAACGGATTCATCTGTTATGTTATTCCACACAATTGGTATGTAATGACCTTTTATTGTAGTATATGCTTGTCTTGATGCGAATTTCTCCAATATTAATTTATTAAATTGGTTTAATTCCCTCATTCTATTACAAATAATCTTTACATTATATGTAATATCCACCGGAACTGGTTGTGGTATCTTATATACGTCAGCTCCCATTTTGTTTCCATCCCAAGTGGGTACGGTGGCGTAGTAATATTGTCTTCTGTTTGGTATATTATATAGTAATGCGGGATTTGTTCCGAATTTAACTTCAGGAACTCTTACCGTTGTTACGAATGGTGGTTTGGCATTGAAATCCAAGTCAACAAAGTTCCAAGTTTCCGTGAATTGAGCCCAATTCTGTGTTGTTATAATTATATCAACAACGGGAACTAATGTTCCGTCAACAACTAATCTAAGTTCATCCCTAACAAAATCCATAAACCCCCTATCCAAATCGGCATGAAGAATTGATTTTGGTAAAAATGTTCCATCTTGGTTAATTTTATCCAATAACTCTTGTCTTCTCGGATATAATGTCTTTGAAGTTGTAAGTGGTATATACTTTTTTATTTTTTTGGGGAAAGCCATAATTATAATCCTCTAAATTCGTTTTCACTTACAGGTGTAGCAATTATGGTCCTGTAAAAGGGTTTGTAACCCGCATATGTGTGTTTATTATCAGAAACAATACGACCATCATCGGCAACCGAATAGTATCTAACTCTTGTTTCAGTTTCATAATAACCAATATAATCACCCATCGCTATATCAATACCCAATTCATCCAAATGTTTTTGGTATACCGATATTCTCGCGTTTCCAGGTTCGGTTTGTTCAATTTTTGAATTACCCAAGTTTTTTGATGTTGGTGGTTGTATTTGTAAATACGCCTTAAATTCTACGGGAGTTTTAAATTGCACCCCATCGGAACTTACCTCACCATATACATCATCTTTCTTCGTTTTATGTCTATCAATGCTATATAATACCATTGTGAAATTCATATCACCCTCAAGCCATTCAGACCCCATTGAGATGTCTAATGCGTAATCTTCACCTCCGAAGAACTTACCTAATCTTGTAATTGGAACTTTCTTTGCCATATTATTGATAAATATACATTTATTTGTTATTTTTAATAAAAAGTTATCATTGGAAAGTTCCGCAATTTTTGAACAGAAGGCGTTAGAGATTTTAAATACTTACGAGGGAGGGAATAACTATATCCTTAAATTAAAACAACAACAACAAAATAATAAGAAGTTTTACCCCACAAGATCACAATCAGATTATATTATCACTTATCATAATGAAACCCCAAAAATAGCAAGAAGGTGGGTTGATTTGGATCCGTACTTCGCAAAGAAATTTGCCGATGAAAAGTTATTCAGGGAAATACCCGATAAGATATGGGTTGAGAAATTATTAATTGAGAAAGAAAAGTCGTATCATATTTGGGGTAAGTTTTTTGAGAATGAGGAGATTCACGATATATGGATGCCGAAAGGTGCGTTAATTAAAACTCATACGGTAGAAAAAGTTGACATTGATTATACAAAATATTCTCATCGTCCCCCACTTACACACCAAATAGAGGCAATTGAGAAACTAGCAGGTAGTAAGAGATATATTCTTGCCGATGATATGGGTTTGGGTAAAACAACCTCAACTATTATCGCAGTATTAGAAACGGGGGCTAAGAAAATTTTAATTATTTGCCCCGCATCACTAAAATTAAATTGGGAAAGAGAGATACGGAACTATACAGATAAGAGTGTTTATATTTGTGAGGGTAAACATTTCTCATCCGAAGAGGATTTTGTAATTATTAATTATGATATCATAAAAAACTTTCACGATATAAAGGACAAAGAAAATTCGCAGATATTAAAAGCTCATTTTGACCTTGTTATTATAGATGAGGCGCATTATATAAAGAATGCTCAAGCCCAAAGAACCAAACTAATCAATAACTTTGTTAAAGATGTTAAGAGATTATGGTTACTAACAGGAACTCCAATAACATCAAGACCAATTGATTATTTTAACTTATTAAGTTTGGTTGAGTCACCCGTTGCTCAGAATTGGATGGCATATGTTATTAGATTTTGTGAGGGTTATCAATTTAGAGCGGGTCAAAGAAAGGTTTGGAATGTGTCAGGGGCATCCAATTTGGA
>Ga0114975_10002902_pt1 | contig 11602 bp, 5 predicted proteins | sample S_130626_EF_Meta_FD_87031 | JGI IMG/M metagenome (GOLD analysis project Ga0114975, IMG submission 87031) | Freshwater microbial communities from Lake Simoncouche, Canada to study carbon cycling - S_130626_EF_MetaG | ecosystem: Environmental > Aquatic > Freshwater > Lake | place: Lake...
ATTTACAGTCAATCAGCAAGGTCAATTAACAGCAGCCTCAAATGTAGTTAATGCTCCAAATGCAGCTAATTTAACTGGCACTACCCTTGCATCTAGTATTTTAAATTCTAGTTTAACTAGTGTTGGTACATTAGGCAACTTGACAGTTACTGGTAATATATCAGCAGGTAATATCACAACAGGTGCAGGAACAGGTGGCAATATTACTGGTGCTAATTATGTTACAGCAAATTTCTTCACTGGTACATTAACTACAAATGCACAACCAAATATAACAAGTGTTGGTTCATTAACAAGTTTAATTGTTACTGGTAATATTACTAGCGGTAATGCTAATTTAGGTAACTTAGCAACTGCAAACTTCTTTACCGGTACATTAACTACAAACGCACAACCTAATATAACTTCAGTTGGTACACTAACTAGTTTAATTGTAGGTAACAGCACTGCGAATGTAACAATAACTGATGTTAACGGTAATGGATTCTTGACCGCAACAGGCAATATTACAGCACCAAACTTTGTTGGTAACGTTGTTGGTAACATTAGCGGTAATATTACAATCCCTGGTTCTAATACAGGTGTTGTGTTCAATGACGGTGGTTTTGCTAATACAAGTACTGCATTTACGTTCGATAAAGTTAGTAATCTTGTAACTATTACTAGTAATGCAAATGTTGGTAATTTAAGTACAGGCGGTATAGTATCTGCAACTGGTAATGTATCTGGTGGTAATATTACTACAGGTGGTATAGTATCTGCAACTGGTAATGTCTCCGGTGGTAATATATCAACAGGTGGCGCATTAAGTGTAACTGGTACTGCTAACGTAGGTAACTTAAATGTAACCGGTCTAACTAGTTTAGGAGCTGTAGCCAATGTCAGTATTACAGGCGGATCTAATGGTCAAGTATTGACTACAAATGGTTCTGGTGGATTATCATTTGTTTCAATCAGTTCATCAAGTATCAGTAATGGTAACAGTAATGTTAATATTCCAAGTGCTAATGGCAATGTAAATATTAGTGCAGTTGGAAATGCAAACGTATTAGTCGTAACTGGTACAGGTGTAAATGTTGCAGGTACATTAAATGTCACAGGTAATACTACAGTTGGTAACTTGTTTACAACAGGTAACGGTACAGGTGGTAATATATCAGGTGCAAACGTTGTTTCTGCTAATACATTTACGTCTAATGTAACTACCGGAACAGCACCGTTTATTGTTAATTCAACTACTCAAGTAGCTAATTTAAATGCAGCAACTGCAGGTACAGTAACAGCTTCGGCACAATCAAACATTACAAGTGTTGGTTCACTAACTAGTTTGGTTGTTACTGGTAATGCTACAGTTGGTAATTTAATTACAACCGGTGTTGCTGTAGCAAATTCGGGTGTTAGAATTGGTAATTCTGCTGTTTATGTTGGTAATATAACAACTACTACTACTGGTGCAAATCAAACAATTGCTACGATTGCATTAACTAGCTCTTACGTAACAGGCGTAGAATATTTAGTTAAAGGGGTGGATGCATCCGGTGCTAAATATAGTGTAGCTACAGTTGTAGCAGTCACTGATGGAACCACTGCTGATTATTCTACTTTTGCAACAGTTAATTTAGGAGGCTCAACTGGTACATTAGCAGTTAATATTTCAGGAAGTAATGTTGAATTACAAGTAACTCCTGCTAGTAGCAACACAACTGTATGGACTGCGCAATATAGAGTAATTTAATAAATGGCAAAAAAACCCTTCATTTCGGTTGATGGTATCACCGTAGGTGAAGCCAGTGGCTTAGCAAATGTTATTTTATCTAATGGTGATATTACTACAACTAATATCACCATTAGTAATAATGCTAGTTTAGGCAACGTCGGTAATGTTATTATTACCGGTGGTTCATCCGGCTATATACTAAGCACTAATGGTTCAGGAAATCTTTCTTGGATTCCCCAATCCGGCAGTAATTCAACCATAAGTAATGGTAATAGTAATGTAAATATACCAACTGCTAACGGCAATGTTAATATTACCGCTTCGGGTAATGCAAATATATTAGTAGTGACTGGAACTGGTTCAAATATAACCGGTACATTAAATGTTACAGGTAATGCTAATGTAGGTAATATTGGTGCAACAGGAGTACTAGCAACTACATTGAGTGGCGCATTAACTACAGCGGCCCAACCAAATATTACGTCAGTTGGTACATTAACTAGTTTATCAGTAACTGGTAATATCACATCGGGTAACGCAAACTTAGGCAACTCAGTAACAGCTAATTTCTTTACTGGTAATGGCATCTATCTAACCGGCATTACATCTACTGGCGTAGCAAATGGTAACAGTAATATAAGTATTCCATTTGCAAATGGCAATGTTAATTTCAGTGCTGTAGGCAACGCAAATATATTAGTCATAACAGGTACAGGTGTAAATGTTGCAGGTACAGCAGATGTTACCGGTAATTTAACTGCAGGTAATATCACAACAGGTGGGGGAACAGGTGGCAATATTACTGGTGCTAATTATATTACAGCTAATTACTTTACCGGTACACTAACAACAAATGCACAACCTAATATTACAAGTGTTGGTACACTAACTAGTTTAAATGTATCGGGTAATGCTAATACTGGAAATTTAGGAACAAATAATTTTATTGCTATCGGGTCTGGTAGTTTTGGTGCTAATGTTAATTTAAATACATATTGGATAAACAATGTTGGTTATCCAAGTGCTAATACAGATGTTGCAACAAAAATATATGTTGATACAATGGTATCAAGTGGGATCTCTTATCACCAACCAGTAGTAGCCGCAACTACAACTACATTGGCTACTGCAACTAGCGGTACAGTTAGTTATAACAATGGTACTGCCGGCGTTGGCGCAACATTAACTACAACTGGTACATTCAACTTAATTGATACAGCAAATGTACAAACAGTAGGTACTCGTATCTTAGTTAAAAATGAAGCTAATGCGGCATGGAATGGTATATATGAATATACAAGCACCACCATTATTACTAGAACGGCTGATGCAGATGAATATGGAGCAGATAGCACTACACAATTAAGTATTAATGATTATTTCTTTACAACCGACGGTTCAGTAAATAAAGGTGTTGCATTTGTAGTTAGTGCACCAGCTGGAACAATAGTATTTGGCACATCAAATATTACATTTGCACAATTTAGTTCATCTCAAGTTTATACTGCAGGTACAGGATTAACATTAACTGGCACAACCTTTAGCGTTAATGCAAGTCAAACACAAATTACAAGTGTTGGTACATTAACTTCATTGACAGCAACCGGCAATGTTACTGGTGGTAACTTAGTAACGGCAGGTAAGGTATACTCGGCTGATTTTATAAACGGTGGCACAGGAATCTATCTATCAGCCGGCCCTTCAGGATACATTAATTTCTTTACTACCGGTGGCGACAAAGCTTCTATCAGTGATACCGGTAACATTGTCGCCAGCAATATTATTGCAAATAGCACAGTTTTTGCAACAACAGCTAATGTTTCTGCTAATGTAAATGCAGGAAATGCTAATCTAGGTAATCTAGTTACTGCTAATTACTTTACCGGAACATTAACAACAGCCGCACAACCAAATATAACAAGTACAGGAACATTAGTTAATCTAACTGTTTCCGGCAATGTAGCATTTAGTGGTCCTAATGTTTCTTTAGGTGCAGTTGGAAATTTAAAAATAACCGGCGGTACTGCTAATTATATATTAAAAACAGATGGTACAGGTAATTTAGCTTGGATAGATCCACCGGGTGTTAATTCGGCAAACGTTACTGTAGATAACTTTACTGGTAACGGAGTACAAACTATATTTACTTTAAGTACTACTCCAATTGGCATAAATCAAACTAGTGTTAACTATAACGGTGCAACAGTATTACGTACAGATTATTCTTTAACCGGAGCAAACATTACATTTAGTAGTGCTCCGGCAAATGGCAGTTATATAGAAGTAACAACAATAAATTTAATTTCCGGTAGTGGAGGTTCTTCTCTTACTATACAAGATGAAGGATCAAATTTAACTACTACTGCGTCACTTATTAATTTTGTAGGTAATGGAATATCAGCTACAAATGTAGGAAATAGTGTTACCGTTACAGTAAACACTAGTGGTGGAATAACAGCGCAAGATTTATTAAGCCCGTTCTTGTTAATGGGAGCATAAGGAAATAACATGGCAATCACATATAAAATTTTAGGGCAAAGTAACCCATCAGCAAATACAAATACCACACTATATACTGTACCGGCTTCAACGTCAGCAGTATGCAGTACACTTGTAATCTGTAATCAGGCAGCAAGTGCCGCAACATTTCGTGTTGCAATACGACAAGCCGGAGCGGCAATATCAACACCACAATATATATCATACGATACTAATGTAAATGCTAATGACAGTATTACAATGACTATGGGTATTACATTGGCAACTACTGATGTGGTTACAGTAAGAGCTAATACAACAACAGTTAGTTTTAATTTATTTGGATCAGAGTTGACATGAGTATAACCTCAGTTGTAAATGACCTTGTAACTAGCGTAAGTGTCATTAATGCACTAAAACCTTTACCTCCAACTATATCTAATTATAGTGTTGGTGGTGTAGATGATACAGCATTAGACCCGGCTGGTGGACAAACCGTACAAATAAACGGTACTGGATTTTTGCCAGGTGCAACAATCACATTTGATGGTAGTGCTGTGGCAGTAGTAACTTATGTTAATCCAAATCAATTAACTTTTACAAGTCCTGCAAAAACTGCAGGCACATATACAATTTATGTAGTTAATAGTGATGGTGGCACTGCAATTTATATTCCTGGCATAATCTATAGTACTTTGCCAACTTGGACAACCGCAGCCGGATCATTAGGTAGTTATTATGAAACAACAAGTATATCTAATACAGTTGTAGCTGCCGGTGATGCTCCGGTAACTTATTCATTATTTTCTGGTTCATTGCCAACTGGCTCTACATTGGCTGCCAATGGTGTCATAACTGGTACTGCACCAGTGGATAGTAGTAGCACAACATATTCATTTACAATACAAGCAACTGATGCTCAATTACAAGATAGCACAAGAAGTTTTAGTTTAACGATTAATGTTGATGCTGTAACATGGGTTAGTCCAGCAAATGCTACAACATATACAAGTGCAGTAAACAGTGCTATAGCCAATGTAGCATTAAGTGCGACTGATGCCGCTGGTTATAATGTTAGTTATAGTGCTAATGCATTACCAACTGGATTAAGTTTAAGTGGTTCAAACATATCAGGTACGCCAACTGTTATTGCTGATAGTAGTACATTGTTAACAGCTACGGCTGCGACAACAAATCGCACTGCTACTAGAACTATCAATTGGAGCATCACAGTAGCGAATGATGCATATTTTGAGTATAATACATTATTGATACCGGGTGCAAGTACAACATTTGTAGATGATGCTAGTACAAATAACTTTGCAGTAACGATTAATGGCGATACAAAGCCAAATAGTTTGAACCCGTATAGTCCGGGTTATTATAGTAATTATTTTGCAGGCGGGGCATCTGATTATGTAACTGCTTCTGCTGGGTCTAGTCAACTTAATTTACCTGGTGATTTTACTGTAGAATTATGGTTTTATGCTACAGAATCAGCTAAATCTTTACCACAATTTGCGTACAGTGCTAATGGTGGATTTGGATGTGGTATTAACTCATATGATCCCGGAACCAGAAGAGTAGACTGGCGGCAAGTTGGTACAGCACCAATATATGGTGCAACTGTTGTAACATCAAATGCATGGCATCATGTTGCTTATGTTAAATCAGGCTCCACATTTAAAATATTTTTAGATGGCATATTAGATTATTATAATGGAAGTTATACCACTACCTTTACTACTACTGCAACTTATATTGGTAGTGCCAATAACGGCGATGCAAACTATTCGTTCACTGGGTATATTTCTAATTTCCGTGTAGTTAAAGGTACAGCCGTTTATACTACCGCAAGCACTACTATAGGTGCAACAATATTTACACCAAGTACAACACCCTTAACTGCAATAGCAAATACAGCACTGTTAACCTGTCAATCTAATAGATTTATAGATAACAGTACTAACGCACTATCATTAACAGTCACGGGTAGTGTGACGGTAAATTCATTCCAACCCTTCACGCCAAACAGTAGCTATAGTACATATGGTAGTGGATACTTTGATGGTACTGGGGATTATTTAAATACTCCTAGTAGTGCCGCGTTAACTGCTAGTGGAAATTTTACAATAGAAGCATGGGTTTATGTTACCGCAAGTAGTTTATCAGCAGGTTTTGTTAGTACACAAGGCTCTTCTACTTCTGGAATGTTTATAGGAACATTTCAGGGAACATTGCAATTTAGATTAGGAACTGATGGCGCGGCCTTTGACATATTTGATAGTGTCGCATTGACAACCAATGTTTGGATTCATGTGGCGGGTGTACGAAGTGGTAACACTCTTACTTTATATAAGAATGGTGTTAGTGTAGGATCTATAGGATCAGTTAACAATACCGCGGTTAGTACAATAGCAGTGGTGGGCAGATATTATACTAATTTTAATGGTTTTTACGCTAATGGATACATCTCTGATGCTAGATTAGTAGTAGGTACAGCAGTATACACAACAGCATTCACACCACCCACTGCACCACTAACAGCTATTAGTGGTACAAGTTTATTAACATTACAGAACAATCAATCAGTAAACAATAGTGTATTCTTAGATAACAGTAGTAATAACTTTTTAGTAACAAGAGCTGGTAATACTACTCAAGGTACATTTAGTCCTTATGGTGGTAACTGGAGTAACTACTTTGCAAGTGGTGCTTATATTCGTACAGGATCAAGTTCAAATTTAGCATTAGGTGCCGGTTCTTGGACTTGTGAATCTTGGGTATTTCCAACTTCATTCACAACAACTGCTGGCCCACTTTGGGACTTTAGAAATGCAGGCGGTTATATATCAACTGCACCGCTGATTAGTTTTAATACAAGCGGAACTGTTCAATATCAAAGTACATTGACTTCAAGTAATGCTGTAAGTTTAAATACTTGGTCACATATTGCTATTGTTCGTAATGGCACAACAGTAACAATTTATATTAATGGTGTTGCTAATGGAACAGTAACGGATTCAACAACAATGACTAATACATATTGTTGTATTGGTGCTGTTAACGATGCCCCCGCTAGTTATTATTTAACTTCTTATGTTTCCAATGCTCGTTTGGTTGTTGGAACTGCGGTTTATACAACGGCTTTCACACCCCCCACTACCCCTTTAACTGCTATAAGCGGAACTAAATTTTTGTCTTGCCAAAGCAATCGTTTTATAGATAATTCTACAAACGCATTTGCTTTATCTACTACAGGTTCACCAACCGTTCAACGATTTAGTCCATTCAATCCATCATCATTGACCCCAACAAGTTATAGTGGTTATTTTGATGGTACTGGGGATTATTTGACTGTACCTGACAATGCCGTTTTTGACATGGGAAGTTCTGACTTCACTATTGAGGGGTGGGTGTATGTAACCGCAACATCTGGTTCTTTGCAGACGCTGGTTGCCAAAGGAACTGGTGCTAACAATCAAGCAAGTTATCACATAGCGTTAAATGGAAGCACTTGGGTTTATTATTTGTCAGGTACTGGCTCCACATGGTCAATTGCAAGTGGTGTAACAATTGGAACTTACACAATAAACACATGGCAACACATAGCCTTAGTTAGAAGTGGAAGTACGTTTACACCTTACTTAAATGGTGTTGCTGGAACAACAACATCTTCTGCTACAGCGTTATTTGATAGTAATAAAGTTTTTTCTATAGGTGCAGATGATGCCGCTAGCTCATTGCTAACAGGTTATATTTCAAATTGCAGAGTGGTTAAAGGCACTGCTGTTTACACAAGCAATTTCACACCAAGTACTACACCACTAAGTGCTATAGCAAATACAAGTTTATTAACTTGTCAATCAACTACATTTATTGATAACAGTACAAACAACTTTACGATTACTGCTAATGGCGATAGTAAACCAACACAACAAAATCCATTCGGTTTTACTAGTGCAACTACACAGGGTTATACAGTTAGTACAATTGGCGGTAGTGGTTACTTTGATGGTACTGGGGATTATTTGGAATTGCCAGCCTCATCTGCAACTTCAATGGATTTATCAACCGGCGCGCCAAATTTTACAATTGAATGTTGGTTTTATGCTACAGTATTAAATTCAGCTCAATTTTTGGTTCAAAAGGACGGGGTAAGTGGGGTCACTAACACTTCATATGGTTTACTAATTGAAAATTCTAACACGCTTCGTTTTTATGCAGGTAATGGTACTAGTGGTTCTGCAAATTTATTAGTCGGCCCAACAGTTGTTCTTAATACATGGTACCACGTGGCGGGTGTAAGAAGTGGAAATACTCTATACCTATTTGTAAATGGAAGTTTATATACTAGTATGGCGGTTTCTGCAACAATGGTTAATAGCTCATATCCTTTATTAATTGGGAGAAATAATAGTACAGCTTATTATTTTACTGGGTATATCGCAGATGTAAGAATTACTAGAGGTACCGCACTATACACTAGTGGTTTTGTACCACCCACACAACCACTAACCGCAGTACAAAATACATTATTGTTAAATAATATGACTAGTGCTGGTATATATGATGCCGCAATGATGACGAACATGGAAACTGTTGCTGATGCAAAATTAAGTACCGCAATAAGTAAGTTTGGCGGAACAAGTATGTTCTTTGATGGTACTGGAGATTATATTTCTCTTAAAAATCCAGGATATAACTACACATTTTATGCAGGTAACTGGACTATTGAATCGTGGATATATACTACATCGTCGGCCACAGCACAAACTATCTTTTTGCAATATGGTAATACTGCTGATGTGATTAAGTTATATTGTAATGGTACTACTGGCACGGTATCATATCAACTTAGAGGAACAAATCAGAGTTTGATATCTGCAGATTCGGCTAGCAGTTTATTATCATTGAATACATGGACTCATATTGCAATGGTAAGAGATACTTCTACAACTATAAAAATATATGTAAGTGGTACACTTGCATTAACGGCTACTATTGCATCCACTACTACTTTTACAGAAGGCGGTAGTAGTTTATATGCAGAAGCTCCTGTAATTGGTGCAAAACTTAATAGCACTAGTGATTATTTTGTAGGTTATATGGATGATTTCAGAATAACAAAAGGTTATGCACGATATACTGCAAACTTTACCGCCCCGACAAGTGCATTCCAGCTCTTTTAATCTAACTTATTCAATGAACACACTACTAAATAGAATATAGGATAAAACACACAATGGCAATAGATTTTTCAGGCGTAACAATATTAGGTGGATGGAATATTACTGGTGGTGATACTCCGTCAGGAGTAATCGACTATTTAATAGTTGCAGGAGGTGGAGCCGGCGGCCCTTGCTTTAGTGGCGGTGTAGGCGGAGGAGGTGGTGGCGGTGGAATAAATTACGGAGGAGTAGTAATAGCCACAGGTGTGGCTTATACTGTTACTGTAGGTGCCGGTGGCGCAACTGGTGCAACTACCGGCGATGCTTCATCCATAATTGGCGGATCGGTGAGCTTAACCGCATACGGTGGAGGTAGAGGAAGCGGAGTTCAACCTCCCGGTCCTGGTACTAACTTGGCATCTGAACCAGGTGGCTCTGGTGGTGGAGGTCGTGGAGGTGCTTCTGGTGTTGGTACTGCCGGTGCTGCAGGTGTTTATCCTGGTTCAACATACGTAAGTGCTGCAAGACAGGGTTACAATGGAGGTACCGGCGCGTATGCAGGCGGTGGCGGCGGTGGAGCCGGCGCCGTTGGCGGTTCCTCTAATAATGGTTACGGCGGACCCGGCTTATATACCATTATTTCTGGTTCAAATGCTACTTATGCAGGGGGCGGAGGTGGAGGCGGCACTAGCTTTAATGGTGGCTATGGAGGCGGACCAGGTGGAGCAGGCGGGGGTGGCGGTGGTGGCCCAGTATTAGGCGGTGTGGGTACCGCAGGCACAACAAATACAGGCGGTGGTGGCGGTGGAAGTAGCGGCTCTAGCTACGCTGCCGGTACCGGCGGAAGTGGACTCGTATTCATTCGCTATCCAGAAATATATGCTGCAGCATCAGCTACTACAAACGTGGCAGCTGGATATCCATTACTTAGTGGTGGGTATAGAATATATAAGTGGATTACCTCAGGTTCAATAACATTTTAATTAAGGAAATAAGAAATGAGTCATTTTGCACAAATAGATAGTAATAACATCGTTACAAGAGTAATCGTAATAGAACAAGATGTAGTAGATACTGGTCTATTCGGTGATCCAAGCTCTTGGATACAAACAAGTTATAATACATATGGTGGTATGCACAGATTAGATGGTACCCCATTACGTAAAAATTATGCTGGTATAGGCTATACATATGATAGTACCAGAGATGCATTTATACCACCAAAACCTTATAACAGTTGGGTATTAAATGAAGATAGTTGTTTGTATGAATCTCCTACACCAATGCCAAATGATGATAAAATGTATCGTTGGGATGAAGAAACAACCTCTTGGATTGAAATAACTGAGTAACTGTTACTGAACAAATTGGATTAAATACATATATGGGGTTATAAAATTAATCCAAGTATACTAATAAGAGAAACAATGCATGGCAATTACAAAATTACAACCGTTCAATTTAGATTCAACCGCTAATTATACCTTTGCCAATATTACCGCAACTAATGCTAATTTAGGCAATTCGGCTACAGCTAATTTCTTTGTAGGTAATGGTAGCTTGTTAACAGGTATTACTACAGGTAATAGTATCGTTAATGGTAATAGCAATGTATCTGTTGTTGCTAACGGAAATGTAACTACAAGCGTTGCAGGAAATAGTAATATATTCACTGTTACTGGCACGGGAGTAAATGTATTCGGCACACTAAACGTTACCGGTAATTCTGATTTAGGTAATGCAGTAACAGCAAATTATTTTATTGGTAATCTATATGGTACAGCTAATCTAGCAACATTTGCATCAACTGCTAATGCTGTAGCAGGTGCTAATGTATCAGGCCAAGTAGCTAACGCATTAGTAGCCGGTACTGTATATACAAATGCACAACCAAATATTACTTCAGTTGGCACACTAACTAGTTTAGCAGTAACCGGAAATGTCACGTCCGGTAATGCTAATTTAGGCAACTCAGTAACAGCTAATTTCTTTACTGGTAATGGCATCTATCTAACCGGCATTACATCCACTGGCGTAGCTAATGGTAATAGTAATATTAGTATCCCCTCAGCAAACGGGAATGTAAATATAAGCGCAATTGGTAACGCAAACATATTAGTTATAACAGGTACTGGTGCAAATATCACTGGTACAGCAGACATTACCGGTAATTTAACTGCAGGTAATATCACAACAGGTGGGGGAACAGGTGGTACTTTTTCCGGAGCTAATTTAG
>Ga0114975_10002903_pt1 | contig 11599 bp, 7 predicted proteins | sample S_130626_EF_Meta_FD_87031 | JGI IMG/M metagenome (GOLD analysis project Ga0114975, IMG submission 87031) | Freshwater microbial communities from Lake Simoncouche, Canada to study carbon cycling - S_130626_EF_MetaG | ecosystem: Environmental > Aquatic > Freshwater > Lake | place: Lake...
ATGGACATCAATATCGATTGGCTCAGGATCTTCCGAATCTAAAACGCAAATAAGCCCAGTCTCTTCATATACCTCACGAATAGCAGCATCAACCGGAGACTCTCCATCGTCAATGTGACCGCCCGGCTGAAACCATTGCTTAATGAATGGATGAAAGATTAGCAATACCTTTTTGTTATCGACAACTAGGCCACTGGCAGTAATATGACCTAGAGGATTTAATCTATTGCATGGATTTTTATAATTTAGGATTGAATGAATCCTTTCACTAAAAATAGAGTTAAAAATTTCAGGAAATTTCTGCATAGAAGACCCTCAAACCGAAAATCTTAATGAGAGCTTCTAGAAATTGCTACCTGATTTTTTAGTGAGAATTTACTGACATTATAAAAAAATTTTCTCTTGTAATTCCCCACCAAAAGAAAAAGCCCAGGTTTTAATCTGGGCTCTGCTAGTACAAACTACATGAATACTTAGTCTAAGAGACCTGCCATTTGTAGGCCTTCACGACCGGCTGGATGACGACAATCAATTTCTTCAAACTCATTGATATTGTCAATCTCCATACCCATAGCGATATTAGTGACCTTCTCTAAGATTACCTCTACCACTACTGGGACCATGAAATGTTTAGCCATCTTTTGTGCTTCAACTAAAGCAGCATTAATCTTGGCAGGATCGCTCACACGCAGTAATTTGCAACCTAAACCTTCAACTACCTTGCCATGATCAACGCCATAGCCCTTGAGGGTTGTATCGTCCACGTTAATATTGTCAAAGGCTAACTGTACACAGTAGTCCATCTCAAAACCACGTTGTGCCTGACGAATTAAGCCAAGATAACTGTTGTTCACCAAAACCATCACTAATGGCAATTTAAATTGCGCGCCTACAGCCAACTCTTCAATTAAGAACTGGAAGTCGTAATCGCCTGATAAACCCACAACGGTACGAGTTGGATCTGCAGCCAACACACCTAGAGCAGCCGGAATAGTCCAACCTAATGGACCAGCTTGCCCACAGTTAATCCATTGACGATCGCCATAAACATGTAAGAACTGCGCACCAGCAATTTGTGATAAACCAATGGTTGAGACGTAGATGGTATCGCGACCAAATGCAGTGTTCATTTCCTGATAAACGCGTTGCGGCTTCACTGGAACATTGTCATAGTCGGTCTTACGCAACATGAGTTTCTTACGCTCTTGGCAACGACTTACCCAATCAGCGTAATTATTCAACTTACCTTTTGCCTTCCACTCTTTTGCAACTTGAACAAATAACTCCAGAGCTGCTTTGGCATCAGAAACAATTCCATAATCAGGAGTGAATACTCTACCAATTTGTGTAGGCTCAACATCAACGTGAATAAACTTACGGCCTTTGGTGTAAACCTCAACTGAGCCAGTATGACGATTAGCCCAACGATTGCCTATGCCTAATACAAAATCGCTCGCTAACATGGTGGCGTTACCATAGCGATGTGCGGTTTGTAAGCCGACCATACCTGCCATTAAGGGGTGATCATCTGGAATTGATCCCCAGCCCATTAAGGTTGGGATAACTGGAATGCCCATTATTTCGGCAAACTCCACTAATAACTTTGAAGCATCTGCATTAATCACGCCGCCGCCAGCCACAATCAATGGCTTTTCAGCAGTCATTAGCATTTCTATCGCTTTTTCGATTTGCTTACGGCTTGCAGTAGGTTTGTAAACCGCTAATGGCTCGTAAGTATCGATATCAAATTCAATCTCAGCCATCTGGACATCAATTGGTAAATCGATCAACACTGGACCAGGACGTCCAGAGCGCATGATATGAAACGCCTGCTGAAATACACGTGGCACTAAACCTGGTTCACGAACCGTAACGGCCCACTTGGTGACGGGCTTAGCAATGCTCTCTATATCAACAGCCTGGAAATCTTCCTTGTACAAACGGGCGCGTGGCGCTTGGCCAGTAATACAAAGAATTGGAATGGAATCAGCGCTTGCAGAATATAGGCCAGTGATCATATCGGTTCCTGCAGGACCGGAAGTACCAATACAGACACCAATATTGCCTGCCTTTGCACGTGTATAGCCTTCGGCCATGTGCGATGCACCCTCAACGTGACGCGCCAAAATATGAGTAATAGACTGACGTTCACGAAGTTGTGCATAGAGCGGATTAATTGCGGCACCTGGAACGCCGAAAGCAGTAGTAATGCCCTCTTTTTCCATCACCAAAACTGCTGCCATTGCTGCCTTCATTTTTGCCATGATTCGCCTCCCAATGTTGTTGTGACGTAATGATCATGAAATTTGGGCTTTTTGAGAAGATCAACAAATCTATATCTAGTATTCCACCATGGAATAGTGTAAAAATAGTGCATCACAACCATTAAAAAGCACAATGGATCGCGTTCAAGGCATATTTCTATTTGTACGAATTGTTGAAACAGGCTCATTTAGCAAGGCTGCTGAGGACTTAGGCATTACTCAGCCTACCGCCACTAAGTTTGTAGCCAGTCTAGAAAAACGTTTAGGCACTTTATTGCTGCATCGCAGCACACGCGGAGTCACCGCTACGGAAATTGGTAAGCTCTATTACGAAAAATGTAAGCTCATTTCTCAGGAAATTAATGAGGCTGATGATCTAGCCTCATTAATGCAATCTAAGGTTCGTGGCAAATTAACTATCAGCTCCTCAGTCGCTTTCGGGCGTCGCGTGCTAACGCCCTCCATCTTAGAATTCATGTCACATCATCCAGAGTTAGAAGTTGATTTGAGTATGGATGATCGCTACATTAACTTAGTAGAGCAAGGAGTTGATTTAGCGATTCGGATGAGAAATCTGCCAGACTCTTCGCTAGGCTCCCGGTTTATTGGTATGAATCCCTGGGTATTGGTTGCCAATCCCCATTATCTTCAGAAATATCCAGCGCCTAACGTGCCCCAAGACATCAAAAAACATCGCGCCCTCATCTACACAACAGCACAAAGTGATCATCGATGGAGTTTTACGAATCCTCAAAATCAAACTGAAATCGTTGAGGTTAAGGGTCCATTTATTTCCAATAACCTTTCTTCCATTCTTGCAGCAGCCAGAGCGGGAATGGGCTTAGCGGCGCTACCCTGCTATGTAGCCCACCAATCTATTCAAGATCAAGCTTTAGAAGCAGTGATGGAAGATTGGTTACTGCCTAGCCAAGAAATTCATGCTGTATTTTCATCCCCTAAACACGTGCCTACTAAAGTGATTCAGTGCATTGATTGGTTGCAAGGTCAATTCAAAGGAGAGTGGTGGAAAGGCCTTCCCTCGGAGCAAATTGAATAAAAAATCCCCAATCGACGGGGATCTTGGTAATGTCTACAAGTAGTTACTAATCACTCCATAACTTACCTGCAGTAGCCCAATCTGATTTTTTAATATCGTGATAAATCACATCTACAGACTCTGCAGAGCAGCCCATAATTTTGACAGCAGCCTCAGTAATTGCTTTCGCATACTCACGCTTTACATCCTCTGTACGACCTTCAAATAATTGAACTTGAATGACTGGCACCTTAACCTCCGACTAATAATTAATCAATATACGTTGATATGAGGGCCATTCTAACTGGCCCTCTTGATCACCATCACTACATAATTGCCTATATGTTAACTGGCATACCTCATCATCCGGAATGATAAGGTGCTCAGTTGACCCAGCTAGCAACTGAATTTTGCAGGCCTTATCTAGAACATCCATTAAATAAAATGCCTGTTGAATACTAGCCCCGCAAACAATGCTGCCATGATTATGCAAAAGTATGGCCCTCTTATTTCCTAAGTTTGTAATTAAGGAGGTCTGCTCTTGCGATGAAAGTGCTAAGCCCTGGTATGGGTGGTAGCCCATATCTCGGTAGAAACGCAAAGCATGTTGAGATATTGGTAATAGTCCTTTTTTCTGGGCAGATACGGCAATTACAGAATCCACATGTAAATGGAATACGCAATGCGCATCTGACCTCGCCGCATGTACCGCACCATGAATGGCAAAACCCGTCTGATTTACCGGACCATCACCCGACAATATCTGGCCATCAATATTGACCTTCACTAAATTTTGTGGCGTGATCTCATTGAAGTGAAGTCCAAACTGATTGAGCAAATAAGCACCATCTTCACCTGGTATCGCAGCTGATATATGGGTATAAATTCCGTCATCCCAATTTTTTAGATACGCTAACTGATAGGCAATCGCTAGATCAATGCGCACCTGTTTTTCTTGCTTAGAAATAGGTCCCATAGGAGCCCAAGCAGTGGTGTTCATTGAGAATTGATCAAGTAATGTATTCATCTAAAAGCTACCTTACTTCAATAAGTTCAGCATAGCCGCTTCATCAATCACTGGAACACCCAACTCCTCAGCTTTACTTAGCTTACTACCTGCATCTGCACCTGCGACAACATAATCTGTCTTCTTAGAAACAGAGCCAGCTACTTTAGCGCCTGCTTTTTCTAAAAGATCCTTAGCCTCATCACGCGTCATCGTCGGAAAAGTCCCCGTAAGGACAAAGGTCTTACCTGCAATGGCAGCGCTGATCATTTTTTCTTCAACAGCCAATTGCATACCGGAAGCTAAGAGTTGCTCAATCACCTCGCGGTTATGCGCCTCTTGCATAAAACTGATAATCGAGTCCGCAACCACTGGACCAACATCTTTAACAGTCAATAAATCTTCAAGACTTGCATCCATCAATGCATGCACTGATTGGTAATGATTTGCCAAATCCTTTGCAGTGGTTTCGCCAACATGACGAATACCCAATGCAAAGATAAATCTAGCTAAGGTAGTATTTCTGGATTGGTTAATCGCCGCAATGAGGTTATCGGCTGACTTATCTCCCATACGATCTAAATTGGCTAATGCAGTAAAACCCAAGCGATACAAATCTGCAGGGGTTCTGACCAAGTTTTGATCAACTAGTTGATCAACAATCTTCTCACCCAAGCCCTCAATATCTAAAGCCCTTCTATGCGCAAAATGAAGCAAGGCTTGTTTGCGTTGAGCGCCACAAAATAAGCCACCACTACACCTTGCTACAGATTCATCGGCCAAACGCTCAATATGTGAATCGCATACTGGGCAATTGGTTGGCATTACAAATTCTGCTGTGTTGGTAGGTCTGCGATCTTTAATGACTGAAACTACTTCTGGAATCACATCGCCTGCTCTGCGAACAGAAACGGTATCACCAACCCGTACATCCTTACGCCTAATTTCATCTTCATTGTGCAAAGTGGCATTGGTCACTGTTACCCCGCCAACTTCGACGGGTGCCAATCTGGCTACAGGAGTAATCGCGCCCGTCCGCCCCACCTGGACATCAATACCCAAGACAGTGGTGAGCGCTTCTTGCGCTGGGTATTTGTGTGCCAAAGCAAAACGAGGCGCCCTCGATACAAAACCTAATTTTGTCTGCTCGGCAAAAGAATTGACCTTATAAACAACCCCATCGATGTCATAAGGTAAGGAATCTCTTTTGGCTCCAATCTCGTTATAAAAAGCCAAAATTTCAGCCACAGAGTGAAGAACTCTGCGCTCCGTACAAACTGGCAATCCCATCTCTATATAGGCATTGAGTAATTCTTCATGGGTTTTAGGTAGCCATGATTGAGGTTCTAAAGTCCCTAGACCATAAGCAAAAAAGGAGAGTGGCCTTTTAGCAGTGATTTTTGAGTCTAACTGTCGCAAACTTCCAGCTGCAGCATTGCGTGGGTTAGCAAATTCTTTTTCACCGAGAGTTGCTGCCTGTTGGTTCATCCTCTGAAAATCATGAAGGTACATAAAGACTTCTCCACGTACCTCTAAAACCTTAGGAATATTTTTTCCAATTAACTTGAGTGGAATAGCGCGAATGGTTTTGATATTTGCCGTTACATCCTCACCACTAGCCCCATCACCCCGAGTAGCAGCACGCACTAACGAGCCATCCTCATATCGGAGAGATATGGCCAGGCCATCAAATTTCAATTCGCCTGCATAAGTGACTTTTTCAATATGCAATGCTTCTCGACATCGACGGTCAAATGCAATCAACTCAAGGTCTTCAAATGCGTTATTCAGCGATAGCATAGGCACTTCATGTATTACTGAATCAAACTCTTTTAAAGCAGCTCCACCCACCCTTTGAGATAAAGACTCTGGAGTAACCCACTCAGGATGACTAGCTTCAATCTCCACAAGCTCACGATAGAGGCGATCGTATTCAATATCTGGCAATAAAGGGTTATCTAATACGTAGTAGGCATGCTCAAGACGAGCAAGCTCTGCCTGTAAATAGGCATAACGATCCGCTAAGTTGACCGGACTCTGAGACGACAAGGTAATTTCCTAACTAAAGAGTCTGCTGGCTGTAGAGGAGCCTGAGGGAACGCCGCTCTTCTCAAGATTGGCATAAAGCACATCAAGATGTTGACGAATACTAATAACAGCCGCTTCTGACAAGTTAATTCCATTGTCATCCACTAAACGGCCATGGACGACCTGGGCTATTTCAATACCCTCATCAAGCATTCTTTCAAAAGCGCGCTCATCTTGTGCAACTAATGGAACGTCTAGTAACAAAGTTAATTGCGTCACTGTTCTATTCGGATCTAACTCTGAACTGCTAAACATCATTACGCCATTACTGTAGTACTCATATTGCCTGCCATTACGTGCTAACTTAAAGCCACGTTGACGCATTAGCGCATCGAAATTCCCCCATGGGCAAGGCTCATCAAAAAGGATATTAATACTAAGCTGTATATCACTGTCGGCAGCCATTCCATCTAATTCTTTTGCACTTTCAAGCATGGTACTAACACTAGGCATATCAATTTGAGAGCCCAAAGTTTCAGCAAGAGCTTGGGCGCGAGAACAAAAATCAGATAATTCCAGAACACCAATAGGCCCGCGGCGACTTGCTAGCTGAATAGCCAATTGCAACTCAGAATATGTGGCCTCAGGATCTAACTCTTCCCAGGTTTCTGCGGCATCAACATCTGCATTTAGCCCCTCACACATCCAGCGCGCACTAGATTGAGATCCTAAATCTGTCCAGGTTGATACCTCTTCTAAAATTTCTGCACCACTAATCGCTTCATCAAATCGGAGTGTGATAACACAATCAATTCGTGGATCAATTGCAAACTTTTCAGGTGTCAAATTGGATTGATAAAGACTGCCATCAAACGAGGGTTCAGAACGTTCTATAGATTCGGCATCAGTAAGACTCTGACCAAAAGTAGGCTCTCGAGCAAAGCGGTCATCTGATGAATACTCGCCCTCTTGCTGGGCCTTTTTACGAGCATACGCATGTTTAAGATTAAAAATGGCAACTAATAACAAAATGAGAATGCCAATAACAGCTAAAGCGAATTGCAAATCAGACAAACCCAGCATCGTCATGATTTGTTCTAAGTACACTTAGGCGGCCTCCACCATTGAAACCGCAGAGGAGATGTCGACTGCAACAATTCGGGATACACCCTGCTCTTGCATCGTCACGCCAATTAATTGATGGGCAATTTCCATAGTGATCTTGTTATGCGAGATAAATACGAACTGTGTCTTATCTGCCATTTTGGCAACCATCTGGGAATAGCGCAAGGTGTTTGCATCATCCAATGGTGCATCTACCTCATCAAGCAAACAAAATGGCGCTGGATTCAGAAGGAAAAGTGAAAAGACTAGAGCAATAGCAGTTAAAGCCTTCTCGCCACCAGAAAGTAAATAAATACTGCTGTTCTTCTTACCAGGAGGCTGAGCCATCACTTGCACGCCAGCATCTAGAATCTCTTCACCAGTCATCACCAACTCTGCATGGCCACCACCAAATAACTCGGGGAAGAGTTTTCCAAAATGGCCATTGACCTGATCAAACGTTCCCTGCAACAGATCACGAGTCTCAGCATCAATTTTTGCAATAGCATCTGTTAAGGTTTGCATAGCTTCATTCAAGTCTGCTGACTGTGCATCCAAGAATTGCTTGCGCTCACGGGAACTTGCCAACTCATCTAGCGCAGCCATATTGACTGGGCCCAAAGATTGGATTTCAGCATTTAAACGATTCACTTCACTTTGCAGAACGCTCACCTTAAGATCAGCACTAAAACTTGCCTCTAGCTCGCTTAAATCTGCTTCAGCCTCAGACAATAAGGTAGCAAATTGTTCGTAATTTAAACGTGCCGCCTGTTCACGCAACTGCAAATCTACTACCTTGTCACGCATTGGCTGCAAGCCGCGCTCCACCTGCATACGAGCCTCATCAGCTTCGCGTAATTGATGCAATAAGGCATCTTGCTCAGTACGAGCATTAGCCAAGGCAGCTTCACGCGCACTGCGCGCCAATAAGAGCCCTTGTAACTTTTCTTGGGCCTCTTCATCGCTCAATGATTGTAGTTCTTGAGTAGCTAAATCATGTTTATCCTGAATTTCCATGATTTGAGTACGAGCGGTACTTTGATCACGCTGTAAATCAGTAATCCGTTGCTGTAGCGAGCGAGTTGCAAAAGCAGCCTCTTGAGCAGCCATCTCGGCAGCACGCGATGATTCACGTAAGCGATCGCGTTCTTGAGTAGTCAACTCTAGCTTTTCTTGTGCAGATGTTAACGCCGCCTGTAAGCCCTGCTTAGAATCTTCGGACTCAGATAATGCGCTAGTAGATTGTTCCTGAGTGATATTTAATTGTTGCATTTGTTGATGCAATTCACCCAACTCATTCTGAATTTGAGCAGCACGAATACTGTATTGCTCCTCAGCCTGAGTCAACTGCATTCTTTCAACTTCAAAACCATGGGCTTCTTGAACAGCATGCTCTGCATTTATCCGAGCCTGCTCAGCTGCTTGATGTGCGGCTTGGTAATTGGCAGCACATTGATCCAGTTCACCCTGCAATTCACTTTGCATCAGCTGCTGTGCACGGAGTTGCTTTTCAAGACTCTCCATCTCTTGAGCACGAGCAAGCATTCCCGCTTGCTCAGAATCGGCCGCATAGAGCTGAACACCCACACGACTGACTAAATGACCCTGCTGAGTAACAAATGCACCTCCAGCAGGTAACTTTTCGCGACGATGCAAAGCATCTTCTAAGCTTGATGCAATATAAATATTATCCAACCACTCCTGCAAAACAGAAGTTAGATTAGCGGCACCTGCACTCTTAACGCGACTTAGCAATGGTGCAAAATCTGCAGGAGCAGAGGTATGCGCAGGAGTAATGTCATCTGTCAGCAATATTGCCAAACGACTAGGTGGCGCATCATTAGCCAAAGCGAGAGTTTCTTGCACGCTCTTTGCAGTGACTGCGGCTAAACGCTCACGCAATACTGACTCAAGTGCAGCTTCCCAGCCGCTCTCTACTTTGAGTTCTTGCCACAGACGCTTACTTTCTTTAAGGCCCTTACTTTCTAACCATGGACCAATCTTTCCTTGGGCCTGGACACTAGCTTGGAGAGCGGTTAAGGCTGTTAATTTAGCTTCTGTTTGAGCGACATCATGGTTTGCCGTTTGAACATTCTGTTGAGCAGTATTTCTGGCCTCATCAGCTGCAGGTACACGTTGCTGAGTATCTTGAGCGCGTTGCTTAGATTCATCCACCTTGCGCTGCGCCATGGTCTGACGATCAATCGCCGTTTGAAGCGCTTGGGCATCAGGTCGGCGCATGCCATCTAATTCACTGGTTAAACGGGTCTCACGCCCCTTTAACTCATCTGACTGCGCAGTCATCGCGCGCATACGCTCACCCAAACTTGCTAAACGTTGCTCAATAGCAGCCAAACTATCACGCGCTGCGTTCAAGCCATTGTTAGCATTTTGATAAGCATCATCACGACTTGGCATTTGATCCATTAAGCCAGCCAATTGGGATAACAAAGTAGCCTCTTTTTCAGCAGCCAAACTTAAGTCATGTTCGGCAGTGCGTTGTGCTTGCGCAGCATCGGTTTCTTGCACAGTCCAACGCTGGAGTTGGGCTTGTAAATCCTGAATTTGTTGTTGTAAGCGTTGACGAGCTTCTTGTACATAGTGAATCTGTGACTCAACCTGACTCACATCGGAGTTAGTTTGATATAAATCACCTTGGGCTTGCGAAACTTTATCTTGTAATGCGTACTGCTGAGTGCGCATAGTCTCTAGCTCAGCCTCAGCATGACGTAACTTCGCAGTTTGCTCTTCTAGACCAACCTGAGTATCACGAATCCCATTGGCATGACGCTCTTGCTCTTTGCCAGCTTCTGTTTGACGCACAAACCATAGCAACTGTTGCTGAGACTTCATCTGCATAGAGAACTCAGCATGGCGCTCTGCAACTGTTGCTTGCTTTTCTAAACGCGTTAACTGCTGATCTAACTCTCGCAAAATATCTTCAACACGAGTGAGATTCTCCACAGTGTCTTCTAAACGAGAAGCAGTCTCTTTACGGCGCTCTTTGTATTTAGAAACGCCTGCTGCCTCTTCCAAGAACACGCGTAATTCTTCTGGCTTAGCTTCTAAAATACGGTTAATCGTTCCCTGACCAATAATGGCGTAACCTCTTGGGCCCATACCAGTACCCAAGAAAATATCTTGAATGTCTTTACGACGCACGACTTGATTATTAACGTAGTAACTTGAATTACCATCTCGCGTTAAAACGCGTTTCACACCTAATTCAGTAAACGCACTCCACTGCCCTTGCGCACGTCCATCCGAATTATCAAAAATGAGTTCGACACTCGCGCGGCCTGATGGCTTACGTAAACCAGAACCGTTAAAAATAACGTCCTGCATCGATTCGCCACGAAGTTCACTAGCGCGAGATTCGCCTAAAACCCAACGGACGGCATCAATGATGTTTGACTTTCCGCAACCATTAGGCCCTACAACGCCAATTAATTGGCCAGGTAATTCAAAATGGGTTGGGTCAACGAAGGACTTAAAGCCGGAAAGTTTGATAGATTTCAGTTGCACGGCGTACTTTGCAGGGAAAAAAGGGGTTCAAATAAAAGGTGCAAATATTTACACCTAAAGTGGGAAGATGATAGCAAGCTTGAAGCAACTTGGACGTGTTTTTGCCTCATCGATATAATGATAAATCTACCTTCAGGGACAAAATCCCTTAACAATCCGATAGTTAACTGAAAAGCATGAGCCAATCACCACAAAACATCATTGAACAAGCCTGGGAAAACCGTACAAACCTCTCTCCAGAAAGCGCCCCTGCGAATGTTCGTAGCGCTGTAAATAGCGTATTAGAGGGTCTAAACAACGGCAGTATTCGCGTTGCAGAACGCCGTGGCGTTGGGCAATGGGAAGTAAATCAATGGGTTAAGAAGGCAGTTTTGCTCTCATTTCGCCTTGAGGACAATAAACCCATGGCTGCTGGCGGCTATACCCAGTTCTATGACAAGGTTCCGAGCAAATTCGAAAACTACACAGCGGCTGACTTTGCTGCAGGTGGCTTTAGGGTAGTGCCTCCCGCAATAGCTCGCAGAGGCTCATTTATTGGCAAAAACGCTGTTTTGATGCCTTCTTACGTCAATATTGGCGCCTATGTAGGTGAAGGTTCCATGGTCGATACCTGGGCTACAGTAGGCTCTTGCGCCC
>Ga0114975_10002906_pt1 | contig 11597 bp, 8 predicted proteins | sample S_130626_EF_Meta_FD_87031 | JGI IMG/M metagenome (GOLD analysis project Ga0114975, IMG submission 87031) | Freshwater microbial communities from Lake Simoncouche, Canada to study carbon cycling - S_130626_EF_MetaG | ecosystem: Environmental > Aquatic > Freshwater > Lake | place: Lake...
GATAAAAAAATGGCAGAAGTAAAGATCGTCGGAACCACTCGTACAGAATTTGGTAAGGGCGCATCACGTCGTGCACGTCGCGATGGTTTAGTTCCTGCTGTTATCTACGGTCACGGAGAAAAGCCGCTACACATCACACTTCCTGCAAAGGAACTCGGCGTCGCCCTAAAGCAGTCAAACGTTCTTCTGGACATCACTATTGATGGCAAGAACGAACTAACTCTTCCAAAGGTAATTGTTCGTGATTTCCTCAAGCAGATTCTTGAGCACGTTGACCTAGTTTTGGTCCGCCGTGGAGAAAAGGTTGTCGTTTCAGTTCCTGTTCACACAGTTGGTGAGCATGATCGTGATGGAATTCTTGAGCACGTAAACAACACAATCGATGTACGCGTTGATGCAGCAACTATTCCAAGCTTCCTTGAAGTAGACATCCAAGGACTTATGTCAGGTTCTTCAAAGTATGCATCAGATGTTGTATTGCCTGCAGGTGTTGAACTTGAGTCTGATCCAAAGACAATCGTTGTTCACTTGTCTGAGAAGTCAACTGCTGCAGTAGAAGAAGTAGTAGCACCGGTAGCAACAGATGCTGCAGCACCTGCTGCAGATGCCGAGAAGAAGGACGCTTAACCCTTAGGCTTTGTTGTTATGACGTGGTTGGTAGTAGGACTGGGTAATCCAGGAGATCAATACGCTGCCACACGTCATAACATCGGCCAGATGGTGATCGATGAGTTAGCTCGTCGCCATTCGATCAAGTTTTCATCACAAAAATCCCGCACAGAAATCGCAGCATACAAATTGGATTCGGGTACACATTCAATAATTCTTGCAAAATCAAAGAGCTACATGAATGAAACCGGCGGGCCGATTAAAGCTCTTGCAAATTTCTATTCGGTAGAAACTGCAAACATAATTGCTTTGCATGATGAATTAGATATTCCCTTTGCTGCTATTCGTACCAAGTTTGCTGGTGGCGATAATGGCCACAATGGTTTGAAATCAATGACATCCTCATTTGATGGGCCTGATTATTTTCGTGTGCGTTTAGGCATCGGACGCCCGATGGGTCAACAAGATCCTGCTGATTTTGTTTTGAAAGCATTTTCAAAGATTGAGCAGAAAGATTTAGCTGAATTTATTGATCGTGGTGCAGATGTGGTGGAATCTTTGATTACTAAAGGCCTAGAAGCAACGCAGTCGGCCCACAATAGTTAAACAGAGCAGAAAAACTCATTCAGCCTGTATTGCGAAGTCCTGCGGCAACACCATTAATTGTTAGCAATAATGCACGACGCAATACAGGATCTGCAGATTCACCTGCATCACGAACTCGCTTTAACAAGTTAACTTGTAACAAATGTATTGGTGAAAGATAGGCATCACGAACTTGCAAAGTTCTAGCCAAAATCTCTTGATCTCCAAGCAAGGCTTTTTTCCCTGTCAGCTTAAATATCTCGGCAACAGTTAAATCAAACTCACTTTGGATCTCATCTAAGAAATGATGCAGGTGAGCAGGAACAAGTGTTTCTACATAACGCTTTGCGAGAACTAGATCTGTCTTAGCAAGTGTCATTTCAACGTTACTAATAAATGTTGTGAAGAAATGCCAATCCTTAAGCATCTGAGACAAAAGATCTGAATGACCTGCTTCGCGTGCAGCTTTTAAGCCAGAGCCCACCCCAAACCAACCAGGCACGATCTGACGTGATTGAGTCCAGCCAAATACCCATGGAATTGCACGTAATGAATCCAGTCCACCTGAAGCATCTGGGCGACGAGATGGACGTGAACCCAAGAACAGATCACCAAGTTGTTCGACGGGAGTAGATGCGTAAAAGTAGGCAGGCAAATCTGGTTGATCAATTAATGATCGATATTGCTTAAATGATGCATCGCTCAGCAACTGCATGCAATCGCCCCACGACTTTAACTCTGCTGGGGTCTGACGTGGGCCACGATTTAAAACTGTTGCCTCTAATGATGCTGCCAACGTTAACTCAACATTTTCACGAGCAAGTGATGGCAGAGCGTACTTATCGCTAATTACTTCGCCTTGCTCCGTCATCTTTATCTGACCGTCAACAGATCCCCACGGCAATGCGACTAATGCATCATAAGTTGGTCCGCCACCGCGACCTACAGAACCACCACGACCATGGAACAATCGGAGCTTAACGCCGTACTTGATTGCGACATCGCGCAACGAACGTTGGGCACGATGGATTTCCCATTGACTGGTTGCAATACCTGCATCCTTATTTGAATCCGAATACCCAAGCATTACTTCTTGCACATCGCCGCGCAAAGAAACTACTGCTCGATATGCCGGATTACTCAAAAGCTTTTCCAGGATTTCTCCTGCAGCCCGAAGTTCTGCAACGGTTTCAAGCAAGGGTGCAAATCCAACAATAGCCTTTTTGTCCTTTAATGAAACCAATCCAGCATGTTGGGCGATAACTACTGCAGCCACTAAATCATCTGCACCCTTAGTCATTGAAACGATATAGGTTTCAATTGCTTCTGGCCCAAAGCGGTCAATTAAATCTTTAATTGCAACAAAAGTATCTAAAGTCTTCTGGCCAGATGCATCCAAAGCCGATGTATCAAAAATTGTGGTATCTGCTAGAGCATGTGTTAACAGTTCAAACTTGTCATCATGAGATTTACTGAGATATCCATCAATTCCGGTAATCTGCTGTAAAACATTGTGATGTGCATCTGAATGTTCACGAACATCCATAGTGGCGTGATTAATGCCGAATGCAGCGACTGTGCGAATTGTGCGCTCAAGTAAGCCTGTAGCAATTAATTCGCCGCGGTGTGCCTTCAACGAATCGCGCATTAACACTAGATCTGCAAGTAGCTCGGCGGTGTTTGCGTAATCGCGATGTGGCACATGTGCTGCACCTTTAGCATGTCGATCACGAGTAAATGCTAAGCGGTGGACGATCGCAGTTGCTTTCAAGCGATACGGCTCTTCTGCATTAAGGCGCAAGAAGCGTGGTTCAAATTCTGGAATATTCGCAAGATCTTTCTCAACAGAAGCTGACAGTTCTGGTGTTGCCCCGACAATTTTTGTCGAAACCGACAACATTTGGCGCAAATCATTCATCGCCGCAATAGTTACACGGATTGCATGTCCAACCTGCAGCACCATTGCATCAGTTGTTACCTGTGCGGTGATGTTTGGATTTCCATCGCGGTCTCCACCGATCCAGTTACCAAAGGACAATGGCTTAGCAGTAATCGGAACCTCAACGTCAATTCGCTTCATTTCTTTGGCAAAGTCATTGAGAACTTCTGGAACCGTCTTTGTGAATAAATCATCAAGATAGTACAAAGCATTAAGAGCTTCATCCAAGGGTTCTGGTCGACCCAAACGAAGTTCATCTGTTTGCCACAATAAATCAATTGTTTCTGCTAAGCGATCTTGTTGTGAAGGATTTCGTGGATCATCTAATAATTCGGCGATGCTTCCTAATTTATTTAATACAGAACGTCGTGCCGCCTCAGTTGGGTGCGCAGTAAAAACTGGACGCACAGACATTGCGCTGACCCATAGTTCAATCTCTTCTTTACTTAATTCATGTCCAGGTGTTTGAGCTTTTAGTGCAATTTCAATACGATCAACGGCGCGAGCTAACCACGAACCTCCAGTTGCGCGCGCATCAGCTAATACGCGGGCACGGTGCACTTGTTCAGCAACATTTGCCAAGTGAAAATATGTACTAAATGCCCGCACTAACTGGACAGAGTCAGCTACCGATAATTTAGCAAGGACTTCTGCGCCATTGCCTTCACGCACAGATTTACGTACCTCTTCTACCAATGCTAAAAGCTCAGGTCCCTCTTGGCGGACTAGTGTTTGACCCAACAAATCACCCAGACGTCGCACATCGCTACGTAACCCTGCATCATCTGCAGCGATAGGACTCTGGCTCATTGGGCAATCCTCTCAGGTAACGGGGTCTGCACAAAACAAATTACACTTGCCACATCAAGCCCCTCCATTTGGACCCCCCTCCAAAAGGAATTGGGGCCTTACGGCATTGGAGGCACGCATGCGCGGACTTATTCCCATCCTGTCAACCTCATCCAGTGCATCTCATATTGTGGCACCGCAATCTATGTATCCATTTTTACTTGCCGCACGCGCATCATCACATCCGTTATTAGTTGTTACTAGTTCTAGTCGCAGCAGCGAAGACCTTGTTAACGAATTACGTGAACTCTATGACGATGTCTTGGAATTTCCTGCGTGGGAAACATTGCCTCACGAACGTTTAAGCCCACGAAGTGACACAGTGGCAAAGAGAATACAAACTCTGTACGCCTTGCAGAGCAAACATTCAATAAATCCAATTGTTGTAACACCGGTACGCGGAGCAATCCACCGAATCATTAGCAGCCTTGGATCTGTGCCATTGATGAAATTAGAAATTGGAATAGAGCAATCACTTGATCTTTTGGTTCGCCACTTATCGTCACTGGCGTATACACGCACAGATTTAGTTGAACGCCGAGGAGAGTTTGCTGTTCGAGGCGGGATCGTGGACCTTTTCCTACCATTAAACAATCATCCGATTCGAATTGATTTCTTTGGTGATGAAATTGAAGATTTGAGTTATTTTGAAGTAGCAGATCAGCGCACATTCGCTCCCGTTATTGGTAGCGTCGAAATTTATCCGTGCCGCGAAATGCTATTAACACCTGAAATTAAACACCGTGCGATTGAAGTAAAGGAGGAATATCCAGCTGCGGTAGAAATGCTAGAGAAAATAACCGAAGGCATTGCTTTCGAAGGAATGGAGTCTTTGATTCCATTGCTGATTGATGAGACAGAAACACTCTTGTCCCGTATGCCAGCCAACACACAGATAGTTTTCATTGATGAGCAACGCATCCGATCACGCGCAGCAGATCTATTGGCAACTAACGAAGAGTTCTTGAATGCGTCATGGTCTAACGCTGCATTGGGTGGAATCGCACCGCTACACGATGGTGCTGGAACATATCTTTCATGGGATGAGCTCAATGATGAAATTATTTCATGCGGTGTAACAAGAGCAGAATTAAGTCCATTCGGAACTGATTTAGACCAGGACACTCTATTTTTAGATTACTCTCCGATTGACCCAATGCGGGGCGACATCGAACGCACCGTTGAAGTTTTGCGCCAATCATTAGAAGAACACCGAAGGGTCATTTTCGCAACGCACGGACACGGAATGCTCGAACGATACGCAGGGATCTTTAGAAGTGCAGACCTACCCGTTCAGATTATCGAAAATTTAGTTGCAACACCGACAAAGGGCAGTATTTATCTAACGACCTCAATCATCACGCATGGCTTTGAAAGTGCTGAAGATCAAATTTTCTTTATGACCGAGCGCGATTTAACTGGTAGCAAGGGAAGCGTTAAAGATGGTGATCGCATGCCATCAAAACGAAAACAAGCAATTGATCCTTTAGAGCTAAAGAGTGGTGATTATGTTGTTCACGAACAACACGGGATTGGTCGCTATGTTGAATTACTAGAGCGCACAGTCGCTGGTGTAACTAGAGAATATTTGATTATCGAATATGCACCTGCAAAACGTGGTCAACCAGGTGATCGAGTATTTGTTCCGACAGATGCACTCGAACAAGTATCGAAGTACGTAGGAGGGGAAGCCCCGACTGTTCATCGCATCGGAAGCGGAGAATGGCAAAAAGCAAAGGGTCGCGCTCGTAAGGCGGTTCGCCAGATTGCTGGTGAATTAATCAGGTTATATGCCGCGCGTACAAGTTCACCGGGCTTTGCATTTTCAGCAGATACACCCTGGCAACGCGAACTAGAAGACTCATTTTCATACATTGAAACACCCGATCAGCTGTCAACAATCAATGATGTAAAGCAAGATATGGAACGCCCGTACCCAATGGATCGAATTGTTTGCGGCGATGTTGGATATGGAAAAACTGAGATAGCAATCCGTGCCGCATTTAAAGCTGTACAGGATGGCAAACAAGTTGCAGTCCTAGTACCAACAACACTTTTAGTACAACAACATTCAAAAACTTTTGAAGAACGTTATGCAGGTTTTCCATTAAAAGTTGCTGGTTTGTCTAGGTTTAATACAGCTAAAGAGAGTAAAGAGATTTTGGCTAATTTGGCTGCAGGATCTGTTGATGTAGTTATTGGTACTCATCGAATACTTTCAAGTGATGTGCAATTTAAAGACTTGGGGTTAGTAATTGTTGATGAAGAACAACGTTTTGGAGTTGAGCAAAAAGAGTCTTTAAAGAAATTACGCACAACGGTCGATGTTTTAGCTATGTCTGCAACACCAATTCCGCGCACACTTGAAATGGCTGTTACTGGGATTCGAGAAATGTCCACCATTACAACGCCACCTGAAGAGCGCCATCCGATTCTTACTTATGTGGGGCCTGCCGAAGAAGCACAGATAGCTGCTGCGATACATCGAGAATTGCTGCGCGATGGTCAAATTTTCTATTTGCATAATCGCGTTGAAAGTATTGACCGCAAAGCGATCCACCTAAAGGAACTTGTTCCAGAAGCCCGAATCCGTGTTGCACATGGTCAGATGTCTGAAGGTGAACTTGAAGATGTAATCCTTGCTTTCTGGAACCGTGACTTTGATGTGCTGGTCTGTACAACAATTGTTGAAAGCGGCTTGGACATTCAAAATGCTAATACTTTAATTGTTGAACGCGCAGACAGGTTTGGACTTTCACAATTGCATCAGATCCGAGGTCGTGTGGGACGTGGTCGTGAGCGCGCATATGCATATTTCTTGTATTCAGCTGATGAACCACTGTCCGAATTAGCTCACGAACGCTTAACAACAATTGCAACAAACACGGACCTTGGTTCTGGAATGCGTGTGGCTTTAAAGGATCTAGAGATCCGTGGTGCTGGAAACTTGTTGGGTGGTGAACAATCGGGTCACATTGCAGATGTTGGTTTTGATTTGTATATGCGCATGGTGGGCGAAGCTGTTCAAGAATATAAATCTGGAATCATTGAAACAGAAGAAAAGATTTCTGAGTGCAAAGTCGAGCTTCCGATCAACGCCCATTTGTCGTCGGAGTATGTTCCTGGAGAAAGATTGCGTCTTGATTTGTATCGTCGACTAGCCGATGTGAAATCTCCAACCGATGTTTCATCCATCGAAGCTGAGTTACTAGATCGCTTTGGAGAATTACCTGAAGAAGCCAAAGCCCTGCTAGGTGTTGCTGCATTGCGCGCACAAGCAAAAGCTGTGAAGTTGACCGAAGTTGTTGTACAGGGCAAATTTCTGCGATTGGATCCATTGGTATTACCTGAATCTCGTCAGTTACGTTTGACACGTTTATATCCAGGATCGCTCTATAAGGGTGCGGCAAGCACGGTTTTAGTGGCATTGCCAAAGGCGGCCTCATGGAATCCGTCTCAGAATGCCCCTGTCGTAGTGGATACTTCTCTTCTGGCCTGGGTCGTCGAGGCCGTTACCCAACTAAGCGAAGTACCGAAAGTGAGCTCATAGTGAAGAAGATTCTTGCATTGATCGTGGCAGCAGCGTTTTTGTTAACTGGATGTTCACAAGTTGGAGCGGCAGCGACCATAGGTGACACAAAGATCACTCAAGCAAAGGTGCAAGGAAGTGTTGATTCAATTCTTGCCGAACGCGCAAAGATTGATACATCACAGATGCAGTTGGAAACAGGCGAAGCACTTAATCGTGGCCAACTTCGTTTTCACTTGTTCAGCACTATTTTACGCGCACTAGGCGTTGAGTTAAAGATTGAAGTTACTAAGGCAGAGATTGATACTCGCCGCGCAAGTATTCTGGAACAAATTGGAGGAGAAGCCTCTCTGCCAACTGCATTAGTTAATGCAGGAATTGCACCAGCTGATCTAGATGCTTACATCGAAGCTATTTCTTTGTCAGACAAAATTAGTCAGGCACTTGTATCAAGTGGTGTGACTGAAGATCAGGTCGGAGTTGAGATTCAAAAGCTGATAGTTGCAAAATCAAAAGAGATGGGCGTAACAGTCAATCCTCGCTACGGTAAATGGGATCCAAATACAGCAGATATTGTCGCAGTCGATCCTGCATCATCTGCCGTAACTCCTTCAGGTAACTAAACCCTTCAGTAACGAAGTAATTGGCGATGCACGGTTCACAACTTCAACGCTTAGTTGAAGTAATGAACACCTTGCGTTCACCGGGTGGTTGCCCATGGGATGCAGAGCAAACACATGAATCACTTCTTAAATACCTGCTGGAAGAGTCCTATGAATTTGTGGATTCTGTGCAATCTGGCAACCGTATTGATATGCGTGAAGAGCTAGGCGATGTTTTGTTGCAAGTTTATTTCCATGCCCGCATGGCAGAAGAACACCCAACAGATCCCTTTTCTATCGAAGATATTGCACAAGGGATTGCAGACAAATTAATTCGCAGACACCCCCATGTATTTGCAGGGGTTGAAGTTCGGGATTCACAAGAGGTATTAGAAAATTGGGAAGAGATTAAGAAAAAGGAAAAGGGCCGCACATCACCTCTAGATGGTGTTGCAATGTCACAACCAGCATTGCCGTTAGTTGAAAAGTTGTTGTACCGCGCAGAAAAATATGGTGTTGCAGTGTCAACTCCTAATAGCGTTTCAATCGATGGCACTGCCGATGAAGGCGCTGTTGGCCAAGCTCTACTTGCAGTAATCGCGTGGGCACATGCCAATGGGATTGATGCCGAGGCTGCCTTGCGCAAGGAAGCCATGGGCATAGCCGAACAGATTGGCCCCGCATAACTCACGGTAGGATTGTCTTAGTTAATTAGGTGCCATTTCAGCGTTGAGGTTGGCCAGAGCCTTAAGAAACCCGAAGTTAGAAATATTTTGAGGAGATACGCAATGGCAATCATCGAAGCATTAGCTGCACGTGAAATTTTGGACTCCCGTGGAAATCCAACGGTTGAAGTTGAAATCGAATTAGAAGATGGAACACAGGCACGTGCTGCCGTTCCGAGCGGTGCATCAACTGGTGCCTTTGAGGCGGTAGAACTTCGTGATGGTGGCAAGCGTTACCTTGGTAAAGGTGTAGAAAAAGCGGTCGCTTTTGTTAATGATGAAATTGGACCCGAGATCATCGGTTTTGATTCACAGGATCAGCGTCTTATTGATTCAGCGATGATCGCTCTTGATGGAACTAAAAACAAATCACGTCTTGGTGCAAATGCAATTCTTGGTGCCTCATTGGCTGTTGCTAAAGCATCTGCAGAATCATCGGATCTTTCATTGTTCCGCTACTTAGGTGGCCCAAACGCTCATATTCTTCCTGTTCCAATGATGAACATTCTTAATGGTGGAGCACACGCAGATACAAACGTTGATATTCAAGAATTCATGATCGCCCCAATTGGTGCACCAACATTCCGCGAATCTGTTCGCTGGGGTGCCGAGATCTATCATGCATTAAAGGCTGTCTTAAAAAAGCGCGGACTTGCAACATCTGTCGGCGATGAAGGTGGCTTTGCTCCTAATCTAGACAGCAATCGCGCAGCTCTTGATTTAATTCTTGAAGCAATCGAAGCAGCAGGATTCAAGCCAGGTTCTGAAATCGGACTTGCAATGGATGTAGCCGCAACTGAATTCCACGAAAACGGAAAGTACAAATTTGAAGGCGCTCTAAAGTCATCTGATGAAATGATTGCCTATTACACATCCCTCGTTGATGCCTACCCAATCGTGTCAATCGAAGATCCGCTCAATGAAGAAGACTGGGCCGGTTGGACAGAGATGACTAAAGTTCTTGGTTCTCGCATCCAGATCGTTGGAGATGATTTATTTGTTACTAATCCAGAGCGCCTTGCAAAGGGAATCGCTGGAAACACAGCAAACGCGCTATTGGTTAAGGTAAATCAGATCGGAACATTGACAGAGACAATCGATGCGGTTGAAATGGCGCACCGTGCTGATTACCGCAGCATGATGAGTCACCGTTCGGGTGAAACTGAAGACACAACTATTGCTGATTTGGCTGTTGCTCTTAATTGTGGCCAGATCAAGACAGGTGCTCCAGCGCGAACAGAACGCGTTGCAAAGTACAACCAACTTCTTCGCATCGAAGAAGAGCTAGCTGAAGGTGGACGTTACGCGGGTCGTGACGCATTTCCACGCTTTAAGGCGTAAGAATTAGCAATGGCACGTCGTCAACTTCGGTTTACTCGTCGACGTACCTCTAATCGCGTTTTAGCGCTTTCAGCAATTTTCTTCATCCTTGCGTTAACTATTGCTCCACCTGTGAAGCATTACTTCACACAGCGAGCACAGATAAGTGCTTTAAAGTCGCAGCTATCTGCAGATAATTCCGCTTTGCAAAAAGCTCGCCAAGAGTTATTGCTGTGGCAAGATCCTGACTACATTAAATCTCAAGCGCGTGAACGACTGCACTTTGTTTTGCCAGGTGAGCGTCAATACATCGTGATTGATAATTCAACGGCGGATTCCAACAACACACCTACGAAGATTGCTAGCGCACTGACTGATGGACAACCTTGGTATTCACGATTAATTGCATCTATTAGCGAGACTGGCAATTAATGCGCGAAGTAACACAATCCGATCTTGATTGCATTCAAACTCAATTAGGTCGCACACCTCGCGATGTTCATGCGATCGCATATCGCTGTCCTTGTGGAAAGCCTGCAGTTGTCGAAACCCCACCTAGGCTTGAAGATGGCACACCATTTCCCACCTTTTACTATGCAACCTGCCCTCGGTTAACATCTGTTATTTCCACCCTTGAAACCACTGGGTTAATGGGAGAAATGAATGATCGCCTAGAAACAGATGCCGAACTAGCAGGGGCTTATCACGCAGCACATGATGATTACATCGCATCGAGATCTGCATTAGGTATAGAAGTACCAGAAGTTGAAGATGTGTCAGCAGGCGGAATGCCTAACCGAGTCAAATGTTTACATTCATTAGTTGCACACTCACTTGCAGCAGGTGCAGATGTAAACCCACTAGGTGATGAAGCGTTAGCAAAGTTGCCTGAATGGTGGAAGAACAACCCATGCGAGTAGCAGCGATAGATTGCGGTACTAACTCGATTCGTCTGTTGATTGCAGATATCGATGGCAACAATTTTCGCGAAGTTGTGCGCGATATGGAGATAGTTCGCTTAGGACAAGGTGTTGATCAAACAGAACAATTTCATCCAGATGCGATCACACGCACGCTTGCAGCCGTTGATAAGTTTGCAGCAGAGATTGCAAAGCGCGGGGTTGAAAAGATTAGATTTTGTGCAACCAGTGCCACCCGCGATGCCACAAACCGCCACTTATTTGTTGATGGCGTCCGCGAGCGTTTAGGTATCGAACCTGAAGTCATCAGCGGTGATGAAGAAGCAGCGCTGTCATTTGCTGGTGCGATCCAAGATCTAGATCCGTCCGAAGGTCCATTCCTAGTTGTTGATATTGGTGGCGGATCGACAGAGTTTGTCTTTGGTACAACAACAGTAGAATCAGCGCGCAGTGTGAACATTGGTTGTGTTCGTATGAGTGAGCGCCACTTTGCCAATGACCCTGCAACAGCAGAACAAA
>Ga0114975_10002907_pt1 | contig 11595 bp, 9 predicted proteins | sample S_130626_EF_Meta_FD_87031 | JGI IMG/M metagenome (GOLD analysis project Ga0114975, IMG submission 87031) | Freshwater microbial communities from Lake Simoncouche, Canada to study carbon cycling - S_130626_EF_MetaG | ecosystem: Environmental > Aquatic > Freshwater > Lake | place: Lake...
CTGAAGTGTGCCCAGAACACATTCGCATCACCGATAACGCGATCATTCCTATGAAGGAGCGCGTTGTTGATATTAAGTACGATCCAGCACGCATGTTCGCTGGTTTACTTAAGCGAGAAAAGCGCAACTAATGGCACGTGCGCTTGCAGTCGATGCCAGTTACGGCGCTGCAGGCGACATGTTTATCGGAGCACTTGTTGATTTAGGTGCTCCAATTGAGAGTGCTCAAAGAGCAGTTGATGCCGTCTATCCTGGTTTGGTGCGTTTTGACGTACGGAAAGTAGATAGAGCCGGCGTAGCCGCGACACATATACACGTTACTGAGTTAGAAGCAGAACCAGCATCTCGGCAGTGGTCTGATATTGAAGAGAAAATTCTCTCGTCTGAGCTCTCTTCTGACATCAAAGCAACAGCACATCGAATCTTTGACACATTGGCGCAGATAGAGGCACAGGTCCACGAAGTTCCTCTGAGTGAAGTTCACTTCCATGAAGTAGGCGCCGCTGATTCGATTGCAGATGTCATTGGCATTTCAGCGCTCTTAAACCACATGAGTATCACTGAAATTTTTGTCGGAAACCTTGAAGTTGGATCAGGTAAAGTAAAAACAGAGCATGGAGAACTTGATGTACCCGCGCCGGCAACTGCAGCGCTGCTACAAGGATTTCAATCGACGGCTCTTCTTAAGGGAGAATGTTTGACGCCTACGGGTGCTGCAATTATCAATTCTCTTTCACAGCAAATCACCTTTGATCTATCAGAGAAGAAGATTGGAAGAGGTGCAGGAACGAGAAACCCTGCAGAGTATCCAAATGTTTTATGCGCAAGTATCATTGAGAACGTGGAAGATTCAGTGCAGTGCACAATTGAGACCAATATCGACGATATTGATCCTCGTTTAATCCCTGTGGTGATTGAGAAATTGATGGCTGCAGGCGCGCGTGATGCCTGGGTTGAGCCGATAATGATGAAGAAGAACCGCCCTGCTTTCACGCTTAAGGTGCTATGCCTTTCAGAACAACGCGATCTTCTTGGCCGCATCATTTTCAATGAAACAACTTCTATCGGATATCGCACTCATGCAGTTGAGAAAATAGCCCTGGAACGCTTCTTTGCAAAGGTTCCTGTCAGAGGCGCAGAAGTCCAAATAAAAATTTCAACTCTTGATGGTGTAATCACTCAAGTCTCACCAGAATTTGATGAGGTGAATGTGATTGCAAAGGACAACAGTGTTCCTACGCGCGTAGTCTTAGAAGAAGCGCGTATGGCTGCTCATAAGGCTGGATATAGCTATGGAGTTGAATTTAGCGGGTAATTTGTGCAGCCATGTGGCCAGCACCGTAACCGTTATCAATATTTACAACAGCGACTCCAGGTGCACAGGAATTTAGCATCGTAAGCAAGGCTGATAAACCTTCAAAGGCTGCGCCGTAACCAATTGAAGTTGGCACTGCAATTACAGGAACTTCAACAAGCCCTGCGACAACACCGGGAAGCGCACCATCCATTCCCGCCACAGTGATGATGCAATCTGCCTTTCGAACTTCCTCGAGTCGTGAGAGAAGTCGCGCTAGCCCAGCAATTCCAACATCGGTAAGCATTTCTACTGAACGACCAAGTGCATGTGCAGTAACTGCAGCTTCAAGGCCAACGGAGTAATCGGAACTTCCGGCGGTAATCACAAGAATCTTTTTATCGTGAGTCACAGTTGGCAACTTTGGGTGAATAAAGAGGTTCGCTTCTGCGTAGATCTCTCCATCCGGCAACGCTGCTTGCAACAGCGCTAACTGATCACTATTTGCTCGAGTGAAGATAAGTGTGGACTCAACATCGCGAGATTCAATAATTTGCTTGAGTTGATCATTACTCTTATTTGTAGTCAGGATTGCTTCAGGAAAACCGCGTCGCTTCTTTCTATCGTTATCTAGCCTAACAACATCAGCAAACTCTGGCGGAATAACCCATTTATCAGACATGTGCTGATTCTAGATATTTGTGAGAGAAAGAACCAGAGGCGAGTGGTTTATCCGAGAATTCGATTGCGGGCAGTTCGTTCTCTAATCGAAGTGAATTCAATTCACTTCGTAACCCTTCATTTGCAAGGAGAATTTGTTCCGATGACGGAACTTCAACCATCAGCGAATCCCCCAAATAGCGGGCACGTACATCAGTGAAACCTCTGTCGAGAAGGAACTCTTCCACTGCTTCAACCTGCTTCAACGCTAAACGTGTTACTTGCGTAAAGGGCTTGATGCGAGATGCCAGACATGGAGAGGCCGGCTTTTCTGCAACGGAAATATTTAGATAGCGCGCTAATTCACGAACGTCAGATTTGCTCATACCTGCAGCAGATAGAGGCCTGATAACGCCAAATTCTCCAGCAGCGCGCTGTCCAGGTCGATCCGTGCGAACAGAATCATCTGAATTCTCTCCGTAGGCAAGTGCATCTAAATTGAATTCATCGAAGTTGAATTCATGAATGGCAGCAAAGAGTGATTCCTTGCAGAAGTAGCAACGTTGTCCATCGTTAGCTAGATACTGTGGATTGAGAAATTCTTTCGTTTCAATCTCTACGAGCCTCACACCTATATCTTGGGCGACCTTAAGAGCAATCTCTCTTTCTCGTCGCGCCAAGCTGTCAGATACTCCTAAGAAAGCAACCACGTTCTCTTTTCCCAGTATCTGTGCAGCTGCTCCTACCAATGTTGCAGAGTCGACTCCACCTGAAAATGCAACGCCGATTCGTGTGTACGGCTTTAACTCACTTTCAAGTTTTAGGAGTGACTCTGCTGAATTCATTAGCTTTGAACTTCGCTTCTATCACCGGACCACAATGTGTGGAATACGCCTTCTCCATCTACGCGGCCATATGTATGCGATCCAAAGAAGTCACGCATGCCTTGAATTAAGGCAGTCGAAGCACGAGGCTGTTGCATGAAATCAAGGTAATTCAGAGCGCTTGAAAGCGCCATAGTTGGAACACCATTGGCCACCGCAATTTGAATCAATTTACGGAGGCTTTCCTGGCGGCTCTGGATATTTGCCGTGAAATGCTTCGATGAGATGAGTGTTTCAAGAGATCTGTCATTCTCGAATGCAATCTTGATATCTTTCAAGAGCTCAGCTCGGATGATGCAACCTCCGCGCCATAGAGAAATTACTGAACCAGGATTGATATCCCAGTCGAACTCTTTATTGGCGCTCTTAATAAGCGAAACGCCCTCGGAGTACGCAATTACCTTAGCTACCCAAAGCGCCTCTTCAATGAGAGGAGCTACCTTGAAGTCTGAGTTAACAGCCTTAGCCTTCAGCAAAGCCTGAATCGATGAGCGTCCTTCGACAGCGGATGAAAGCATGCGAGCAGCAACTGCTGCTGAGATTGCGGTGACTGGAGAGCCTAAGTCAGTTGCCGTCTCAATGGTCCACTTACCGGTGCCTTTTTGCGCTGCACGATCTGAAATGACATCGATGAATGGCTTTCCAGTCTTACCGTCTGTATGGGCAAGAACTTCCACAGTTACTTCGGTTAGGTAAGAACCCAAGAGACCCGAGTTCCACTTCTTAAAGAGTTCTGAAATCTCAGCAGGAGATAGGCCATCAACCTTTCGGAGTAAATCGTAGGCCTCTGCAATGAATTGCATATCCGCATATTCAATTCCATTGTGAATCATCTTTACAAAATGCCCAGCTCCATTTGGTCCTACCCAAGCACAGCAAGCTTGGCCATCTGCAACTGCGGCAATTGATTCAATATATGGAGCAATCTCTTTATAGGTTTCCTTGTCGCCGCCAGGCATGATTGAAGGACCCTTAAGCGCGCCTTCTTCTCCACCTGAAACGCCAACACCGAAGTAAAGAACTCCTGATGGGCGAATTGCTGCTTCGCGACGGCGAGTGTCTTGAAAGTGTGCATTTCCTAAGTCAACAAGGATGTCACCAGAATTGAGAAGCGGTACCACTTGATCAATTACTGCATCTGTCGCTGCACCAGCTGGAACCATAAGAAAGACACGTTTAGGTGAAGACAATGATTTAACAAATTCTTCAACTGAGTGTGATGGGGCAAAAGTTCCCTCTTGAGAAAACTTGGTTATGAATTCATCAGTGACCGATGTGTTTCGATTGAATACTGAAACTTTGTGTCCACGCGAAGCAAAGTTACGGGCAACATTTGCACCCATGACTCCTAATCCATATACGCCTAGGTCTGAGGTCATGATTTCTCCTTCGAGTTAAGGCGATACAAGATTTCGCCTGCATTGTGATTAACGAGTGTTTCTAAATCAGATTCAAAATCTGAAACCTTTATCTTCTTTGGGTCTAGGTAGTTGAGATTCATCGCCCGAGTTCGTTCTTCGGAGATACCTGTAGCTAAAGTGACTGTAATTCGGCACTTTTCGCCCTCTTTTTGTGAGTAAGTACCAGCACCACGCAGGTGTGTTGAATGGGCCAATAACCCTGTAGGGAAGTGGCTAAAGCGTTCCCATTGTTCTGTGAAATAAGCGCGGCAGTGATAGCCAATCTCTTCTAATTCTTTATGTGAGTAAGCAAATTCATTTACATGAGGAGCGTAAATAATTACTTCTCCTCCATCTGCCACGATCGGCTCAACCTTGTACATGCCTTTAGCTGCGGTCCAAATATCTGTGTATCGATCTGGAATTATCGAAATGATGCGCTTATGTGGAAGGTCGACATATGAAATGTGCGTACGCGAAGATATTGCCGCAGCGCTCTCCCATGCTGTGTGGGGAGCACCAAAGGAGAGAGCGTGGATATTTCCTGATCCGGTCTGGACCACAAGACAGAGAGAAAGTAGAGGCGTCTCGATGTGAGAAGCCGCAAAGTTGATCATCTCGCGAACGGGCGTGACGCCAAGCGTTCCAATAATCTCCGAACTCGAAATGAGTGCACCGAGCCAGTGCGAAGCATCAATCATTTCTTTGCCAGATACGCCAGGGAAGAGGTACTTAGTTCCGCCGCTAAATCCCACCACTTCGTGAGGGAAGACTGGCCCGATAGTGATTACAACATCTGAATCTGTAATGAGCTTGTTAACAAGAATTGGCACTTCACGCTTGAGTCGACCCAAGGAAATTTCATTAAGTTTTTCCTCTGAAATAACGCCGACCTGTGTGAATGTTTCTGGTTTCCACCACTCGTGATTGACGACGGGCATGAGTGGAAATCTTTCAGCCCATGATCCAGAACCCTTGAAAACACATGCATCTATTTCTTGCTCAGACATTGCTGCATGTGTGCCTAGAGCGATAAGAGCAGTAATTGACGCTGCTTTCGAGGCCCATGCTTCGTAGAGTGGTTCAAGCATCTGAAGGATTGGGCAAGATCGAGTTGAATCTGGGATAACCAGTACGACTCGTTTTCCTGAAATATCAGCGCTATTGGCTACTTTTGATAAGAAGTCCTCAATCTCGGCAGAGCTGAGATAGCCATCGGCTGAGCCAACACAATGGCTTGACCCCAACGGCGAACCTAAAAGCCGAGATGAAATCTCCATGTGCTGATAGTGAGGGATTGGCAACCGAATGACAAGTAGGCGCGAAAATGGGGGAGACTTTTGGCAACAACTCGGACATTTTGGCAATAAACCCTTTATTTAAGCGTGTTTCCGTTACCAAATCGTTATGGACATTTTTTGGAAATCGGTTGCCAAATAACTGGCCTAAGTCCTACTCTGCTCGCAATCGGTTCAAACACCCGGCCTTCGGCGTGCAAGACCCCCTCAAAAAAGAAAGTAGGAAAGAAGTTATGAAGCTAAAGAAGCGCATAGCTGCAGTTGTGGCAGTAGCCATGGCTAGCTCAATTACCTTGGTTGGGGCACCTGCTGCCAAGGCCGCAAACCAGACACTGACAATCGGCGCCGTCCAGGACATCAAGTCTTGGGATCCAGCCCAGGCCCATATCGGCCACTTCATGCCATATTTCCAAGCTGCCTATGACAGCTTGTTGATCCGTGACATCAAGGGCAACCCACAGCCAAATATTGCAACCAAGTGGGTGTGGAGCTCAGATAAGAAGACACTCACACTCCTTCTTCGCAACGGGGTTAAGTTCTCAAACGGTGAATCACTCGATGCAGAAGCAGTCAAGGCAAACCTCGATAACAACCGTAAGTCAACTGGCCCTCAGGCACCACAGTTGACTGAAGTAACTTCAGTAGACATTGCTGGAAAGAACTCAGTCAGAATCAGCTTGAGCGCTCCAAACCCAGCACTTCTCACATACCTCTCCGGTTCTTCAGGATTTATTGCAGCTCCTTCAACACTTGGAACTACTGCACTTGCTTCAGCACCTGTTGGATCTGGCCCATATCTTTTGAACTCATCTAAGACTTCAAAGGGATCAACCTATGTATTTGATGCAAATCCAAAGTACTGGGATAAGACAAAGCAGAAGTTCGACACAGTTACTTTTAAAGTAATCACAGATACAACTGCTCGTCTTAACGCAATTCTTTCTGGTCAAATTGATGCAACACTTCTTGACTACCCAACAACCGCACCAGCTCTCGCAGGTGGATTGAAATTGAAGCAGAGCTTTGTTGACTGGAGCGGAATCCTTCTTTGGGACCGCGCAGGTACAAAGGTTAAGGCTCTTGGAGATGTACGTGTTCGCCAAGCAATCAATATGGCTTTTGATCGCCCAGCTATGTTGAAGGCTCTACTCGGTGGAACCGGAACTGTAACTAACCAGGTATTTAGCCCAACATCAGGTGCGTATGACGATGCTCTTGATAAGACATACCCATACGATCCAAAGAAGGCTAAAGACCTTTTGAAGGCTGCCGGTTATGCAAACGGATTTGAACTTCCAATGCCTAACATTACTTTCGCAAATGCTGCAATGGCTGCATTTATCGCTCAGTACTTGAAGGAAATCGGAATCACTGTGAAGTGGCAGGATGTAACTCCAGCTAACTTCGTAGGTGAACTTCGTTCTGCAAAGTACCCAGCTTCTTGGTTCCAGTTGTTCCAGGGTTCTCCTTGGGAAGCGATCCAGCAGATGGTTACACCAAATGCGACTTGGAACGTTCTAAAGTCAACTGATCCAGATATCCAGAAGGCGCTCGACAAGATTGAAAAGCGTCCTTCTGCATTAAATGAGCAGGCGACGGTAATTAACCAGCTCTTGACTAACAAGGCATGGTTTGTACCATTCTTCCGTCTACCTCAGCAGTTCTTTGTTGGCAAGAATGTTGATGTCACACCACAGCCACAGAACGCTGTTCCATACCTCTTCAATTACTCACCAGCTGGTAAGTAAGAAGAATTTCAGTACGCAGTGGGAGCTTGGTAACAAGCTCCCACTGCACTAGAAAATCGGAGTAATGATGATTTCCTTTATCGTGAAGAGAGTGATCTCAGGCTTAGGCCTATTGGTTGTGATCTCAACTCTTGCTTACCTCTTAGTTTTTTCATCGAGCGCCAACATTGCTTTGAATATCCTGGGACAGGATGCGACTGATGATCAGATTCTTGCTAAGCAGAAAGAGTTAGGTCTAGATCTTCCACTTTTGGAACGTTATTGGAATTGGGCAACACATGCAGTAAAAGGAGATTTCGGTTCCTCTTGGTTTAACTCCGAAACAGTTGTGTCCGCGCTCCTACATAGATTGCCAATTACATTAACAATTGTTGCCTTTGCTATGACCTTTGCGGCAATCCTCGCAGTTCTTCTTGGAACGCTTGCTGCAATCAAAGGTGGCTGGATTGATAAGACAGTTCAGGTAATGGCTATTGCTGGATTTGCGATTCCAGGATTCTTACTTGCAATCATTCTGGTTACATTTCTCGCGATCAAAGTAAAACTACTTCCTGCAACCGGTTGGGTTAACTTCACTGAAGATCCTGCAAACTGGGCTAAATCACTCGTCCTGCCCGTTGTCTCACTTGTTTTGGCGACAGTCGCTTCAGCTGCTCAGCAGATTCGTTCAGCGATCAAGAGCGTCATGGAGCGCGATTTTGTAAAAACACTTACAAGCCGCGGCATTCCTCGCCGAGAAATCATTTTTAAGCACATCCTCCGCGCAGCAACTCCTGCAGGACTGACGGTCCTCTCACTCCAATTCGTTGGAATGCTTGGAGGCTCAGTCATTATTGAAAAAATCTTTGCTCTTCCAGGAATGGGCGAGCTCGCAGTTAACGCAACAACCCAAGGTGATACCCCGGTCGTAATGGGAGTAGTTGTTTATACCGTCATCATCGTAATCATCGTGAATTTAGTCGTAGATCTGCTTAATGGATGGATTAATCCGAAGGTGAGAATCTCATGAGCAACTCAGCGAATGTAACTAATAAGCCTTCATTGATTAAGAAGCTAATCAAGAATCGCGTTGGTGCATCTGTCCTCGTTTACCTCGGAGTAGTTGTGCTCTTGTCAATCTTTGCTGGTTTGGTAACAAAGATTGATCCTAATCAAGCAGACATTATGAACGTGCTTGCAAACCCAGGAGGAAAACATTTCCTGGGAACAGATAGTGCTGGGCGCGATGTCTTTGCACGTCTTCTATTTGGTTCACGAACAACAATTATCGCTGCTGCCTTAGTTTCAATCACCGCAATCCTTGTTGGAGTGCCTGCAGGACTTGTTGCTGGCTACTATGGTGGAAAATTTGATCTTGTTGCAAGCTGGATTGCAAATATGTTTATGTCGCTTCCAGTTTTGATCGTACTGCTTGCAGCGCGCGCAACACTCGGGCCTTCAATCTTTTACTCAATGACAATCTTTGGTTTGCTTATTGCACCGGCGTTCTTCCGACTTACCCGAACCGCTGTGATGTCGGTGCGCAATGAGCTTTATCTTGATGCGGCGCGAGTAAGCGGATTAAGTGATATTCGCATTATTTCTCGCCACATTCTCACAGTCGTACGTGCACCAATCATTATCCAAACCGCAATGGTTTCAGGCGTTGCAATTTCGCTTCAATCAGGATTGGAATTCTTAGGGCTCGGAGATGCTGATTCAGTCAGCTGGGGCGTGATGCTCAATGAAGGTTTCCGTAACATTTTCGTAAACCCACTTTTGATCTTGTGGCCAGCCCTTGCAATCTCCTTCACTATCGGAGCATTCGCACTTCTTGGCAATGCGCTCCGAGATGCATTGGAAGATTTGAATAAGCCTACTTTGGGCTCATCCGATGAAGAAGAAGTGAAGAATCTATATGCAACTTCCCTCCCAGCTAAGCCAACATCTCAACACCTGCTCGAAGTACAGCAAATTGCTATTGGCTATCCAAACGGTGCATCTGGAATTAAGCATGTTGTAAATGATGTTTCCTTCCACGTAGATCAGGGAGAAGTACTTGGAATTGTTGGAGAGTCAGGATCTGGAAAGACTCAGACCGCTTTTTCAATCCTCGGGTTACTTCCTTCCAACGCGCAAATTACTGGTGGCGCGATTTATCTCAACGGAGAAGAACTAGTTACTTCAGTCAATGGAGAAACCAACCGCGCAGATATGTCAGCGCTCCGTGGAAAGAAGATTGCCTATATCCCACAAGAACCGATGAGCAACCTTGATCCGAACTTCAAGATTGGTTATCAGCTCGTTCGTCCAATGGTGAAAGTTCTTGGAATCACCAAGGATGAAGCAACAAAGAAAGCCCTCAGCCTCCTAGAAATCGTAGGAATCAATAACCCACAACGTGTCTTTGATTCGTACCCACATCAAGTTTCTGGAGGAATGGCACAGCGTGTGTTAATTGCCGGAGCAGTTTCTTGTGATCCAGAACTGTTGATTGCAGATGAACCAACTACAGCCCTTGACGTAACGGTTCAGGCTGAAGTACTTGATCTACTGCGCGACTTACAGAACAAGTTCGGCATGGGAATGATTTTAGTAACCCACAACTTTGGAGTTGTCGCCGATCTGTGCGACAGAGTTTTGGTTATGCAGAACGGAAATATGATCGAAAGCGGTCCTGTTCGACAGATTCTTGGTTCACCTCGCGAGGATTCCACCAAGACCTTGCTCAGCTCGATGCTCGAAGGCAAAACCCCAATGACATTTTTAACAAAGACTGGAGCATAGAAATGACTCAAATACTCAACGTAGATAATTTGGTTGTTGAATATCCAGGAAAAGGTCTACGAGGAAAGCCATTTCGCGCACTCCATGAAGTTTCAATCGACATCAGCGCAGGCGAAACCCTGGGCCTCGTTGGTGAATCTGGTTCAGGAAAGACAACTTTGGGACGAGCAATTCTTGGCCTCGCACCAGTTACAGAAGGAACAATCACTTTTCAAGGCCGAGATATTTCCCATGCAAATCGCGCCCAACGTCGCGAATTGAGTCGAGATATTCAAGTGGTCTTTCAAGATCCTTATTCATCGCTAAATCCATCGATGGAAATTGGTCAGATCCTTGCTGAACCTCTCGAAATTCAGGGAATGGACTCACAAGCAGCCCGTAAGCGAATTGGCGAGCTATTGGATCAAGTAGCGCTCCCAGCAGATTCAATTCATCGCCTTCCACGTGAGTTCTCAGGTGGACAACGTCAACGTGTTGCAATCGCAAGAGCGCTTGCACTCTCTCCTAAGTTAATTGTCTGCGATGAACCTGTATCGGCTTTGGACCTAACGACCCAAGCGCGCATTCTCGACCTCTTCCTTCAAATTCAAAAAGATACTGGTGTTGCGTATCTCTTTGTCTCACATGACTTAGACGTTGTAAGGCATATCAGCCATCGAGTAGCGGTTATGTTTAAAGGAGAGATTGTTGAGCAGGGAATCTCTTCTAAGATAACCGTTACACCGGATCATCCTTATACTCAGAAACTACTCATGGCTTCACCTGTTCCAGACCCTGATCGTCAGCAACAACGACGAGAAGCACGTAAGAAATTGATTGCGGCCGATAGTTTCGTTGCGTAATTAAAGAGATTTAGAAACCTAGAGGAGAAAAGAAATAATGGCAGAGCAAGAGAAATCGACACCAACGATTTATGACATCGCAGAACTTGCGGGCGTAAATCCATCTACGGTGTCTCGTGCTCTATCTACTCCTGGGCGCATTAATGCAAAGACCGAAGCGAAAATTAAGAAGGCAGCAGAGGATCTTAATTACCAAGCTAATCCATTTGCGCGAGCTCTACCTACTGGCAAAACCAAGATGATTGGTCTCGTCATTTCAGATATTACAAACCCGGTCTTCTTTAATGCTGTTCGTGGTGCTGAATCCATTGCAGCCGAACACGGGTACACATTGGTTCTTGCTGAAACTCAGGAATCAAGTGAAGTTGAAAGCCAAGTGGTCGACCGCATTCTTCCTGCAGTAGATGGATTAATTATGGTGACAACACGTCTGAGTGATGAACAAATTAAGAAAATTGGAAAGCGCAAACCTGTTGTACTCATGAATCGACAAGTGCCGGGAATAACGAATGTAGTCCCAGATATCGCGCCAGGAATAACAGAAGCGCTCGATCACTTTGAAAGCTTTGGTCACAAGCACCTTGTCTATCTTGGTGGACCACGTAATTCATGGATGAGCAACCGCCGTTGGACATTGCTCATGAAGGGCGCCGTGAAGCGTTCAATGACGATTGTTGAGATTGGACCTAACGCACCAACTCTC
>Ga0114975_10002908_pt1 | contig 11595 bp, 13 predicted proteins | sample S_130626_EF_Meta_FD_87031 | JGI IMG/M metagenome (GOLD analysis project Ga0114975, IMG submission 87031) | Freshwater microbial communities from Lake Simoncouche, Canada to study carbon cycling - S_130626_EF_MetaG | ecosystem: Environmental > Aquatic > Freshwater > Lake | place: Lake...
AGCGTCTTCAAGTCTTTTTAAAACCACCATCCCGCAGCCTTCGCCTGGCATAAAACCGCTGCGATTTTCATCGTAAACTTTCATTTCTTTGTCAGTCAAAGCTCCAGCTTTCGCGAATCCAACTAATTCTAAAGTATCCAAACTAATATCCACACCACCAGCAATTGCCACATCCATTTCTTTAGATGATAGAGCATTAGCTGCTGTGATTACTGACAAAATTGAAGATGAGCAAGCGCCATCCACCACATAACCACCACCGTGAAAATCGCAGAAGTTACAAATTCTTCCAGCAATTGTATTAGAAAGTGCGCCAGCCAAGCTGTCTTCAGTTATTGGGAAGAAAATAGATTTATATAAAACCTCCATTTCTTTTTCAAACTCAGAAGTTTTTTCAGCCGACCAATCAAATTTTTGTGCGGTTTTTTTCAAAACTTTACGCACATAAGGCCAACGCAAACGCATATTTTCAGAACGCGTGAATTCTCCCGTTAAAGAGTTACCAACAATCACGCCAGTCTTATCTTTATCGGTCATTTCTTGGAAATTTAATCCAGCATCTTCCAAAGCCGCCAAAGCTGTATCTAGGGCAAGCCATTGCACTATATCAGTGCTTTCATAACTAGTTTTTGTGATTTTTCTTTTTTTCCAATCGAAATTGTAACCATCTATTACCGCAGCTTTTCGTCCGTAAGTTGTATCAGGATGTTTTTTTTCAGGATGCCAGTATTCTTTTAGTGGTAAGCGACAATTTGGCATGTCGCGGAATTGCTGTCTTTTGGCGAGAATATTTTGCCAGAAATCTTTTGGAGTTTTAGCACCCGGATAATAACAGCTAAGACCAATTACAGCTATATCATCGTTGCTTGCGTGGATTTTGTTTGGTGTATTTTTTTTCATATCTAGTAGGGTTTAGGATTTTTAATCAAACTAATTGAGAGATCTTTTTTAAGGATAAATATCGCAACTAACTTTCTTACTAACTAAAAGTAACTCACCTTGAGAAAAGCATCAGAGGTGAATTACTTTTTAAATTTCTCTTAAATTTTTAAGAAAAATTCTTCAAAGGAACTACATGAATTCCCATTTCAAAGCTACTGAGATAACATCTACACTAGTTTTATATTGCGCTTCCAAACTACTTGTTGGAATTCCGGTGTTATCATTAGCAATGTGAGTTCTAGCATTTCTGTAGAATTGATGTAAGTAAGCACCATCAACTGTAACACTTTGATTAACCTTGTAACTAGCACCAAAGCTTAACCAAATTTTGTTACCAGTTGGAATTGAAGGGCTGCGAGAATTACCATCTATAGCATCTTTTTCGTAAGCAGTACCAGTTCTAAGCATCCATTTTTCGTTAGCCTTATAGTTCATACCAATCGAATTTCTCCAGCTATCATGCCAATTGAAAGCAACGCTGTTGCTTAAAGCTGAATTTGCTGCGGAGATATTCACACCTTGAACTCTTGACCAACGAGTCCAGTTAACATCATACATTAACTCAACTCTGTCAGTGGCTTTGAAAGACAAACCAGCATTCATTGATTCTGGAGTGGTTACTTTCATGCTAAAATAAGAAGAAGCTCCAAGAGTTGGATCAGATAATTGAGCTGTGCCTTGAAGTTTATGATCGATTTTAGAGCGATAGCTTAAACCGAATTTTACTTGGTCGGTGATTTTGTATTTCAAACCAAGATTATAACCATATCCAACATCGCTGCCTTTGGCTTTATATAATCCGTCTTGTGTACCTGCTGTTGCACTTAGGGCCGTAGCAACATCAACAGCACTGGTTAAAACGGCTTCGATATATTGTACTTGTAAACCAGCACCTAAAGAAAGTTTATCAGTTGCTTCATAAGAAAAAGCTGGGTTGAAATTTACTGAACTGATTGAGCTGTCAATCGCAGTATAACGCCCAACCCAATTGTTGCCATAGCTTGTAGATAATGCATATGGGCTTGTGATGCTTAAACCAACTTTAACTTTGTCACTTACTGGAGTTGCCACAAAAAGAGAAGGCACAACTACATTGACGCCAGCATTATTAATTTCTTTTCCGCTGACTGAATTGCTGTTGTAATATTTTCCGGTAGTTTTATCTGGATCGATTTTTAATTTTAAATAAGAAGCTGCGATCAAAAATTGAGTATTTTTAGCTTGATCATAATTCGCAGGGTTAACAAAAGAGTCACTAATATCGTGAGAACCAGCAGATGAACCAGCATAAGAAGTGGCAATGCCAGAAGTTGAATATAAATCTGCACCAAAACCAGAAGCCAAAGCATTTTCTAGAGGCGCGGCGAAGCCAGCCAAAACGCATAATCCTAAAGCTGATTTTGATAATTTTTTAGAAGATTTTATCATGAGATTGATTTTTTCAGGTTAATAAAATTAATCACAATTTTTCGACAAGCTTAAATTTCACCATCAAAATTCAGACTCGAATTTTTTGTAATTCGACTTTTCTAAAAATTTTTTCTTGAGATGATTTTAGCTAAACTTGCAGATGAACTTGGTTTGGCAGTATTCAGGTAAAAAAACTAAAAGGAATAGTTCAATTTATATTTAAGTTTTGAAGAGCAGATATGAAAATCTGTATTATATTGATTAAGCGAGACAACTATCTTTGAAAGATAATGAAGCCTTTATTATCAAGGTTTTTGTAATGATTTTGGAAATGATTTTTTTGAAGATAAGAAAATAAAAACCCCTCATATTTCTATTCGAGTAAAGAAAATTATACAACTAGAAGTTGTAAGAAACTCCTAACTTTAAAACTCCAATATTTGATCTTAACTTAACAGCCCCTGTTTTGTCTGGAGTATCAACAAGTAGTGACTGCATATTATATTCTAAATTTACAGACACATCTTTAGCAACTTTGTAAGACGAACCAAGACCGATAAAATATCCTAACTTTGAATCAGATTCAGCTCCATTAACGCCGCTCCAATTGATTTTATATTTCACATTTGAAATGCCATTTGTGAGATAAGCTGCAAATTTTTCAGTGAAGTCATAACCGATATCAAGCTTTGCACCATAGCGATATTGAGCTGCTGCAGTGTCGCCGCTTTGTTTGGCTTCTGTGCCAAGCCTATCAAAAAATACACCTGGGGCTAGAAATATTTTATCAAGATTAAAGGCATGTTTGTAACTTACGCCAAAACCAAGAGATGAATCTTTGAATTTTGCTGTGTCGGTATCTTTTTCATTAATTTGATATTTATTGCTAGAGTGAGCTTGCAAAATATCTAGCTCAACAAAATTTCCTTCGGTTTTAGCCAAAGCAGATGAAGCTGAAAAAGTGGTAACTATTGAAGTTATTAAGATGAATTTTTTCATAAATTTTGTTATTTAATTTTTGTGAATATGTAGTGATTAAAGCTTTTGTAAAGGCGTCTCACGCTATTTTTGAAAAGTGAAATTGACAAGAATTTTTTAGATGCGGCTGGCTATTATTATTTTAGCAGAGAATATCGCTCAATTACCAATCAACCAATTATAAATAAATATGACTGAATCTTTGCCGAAATGCCCAAAATGCGAATGTGAATATTGTTATGAATCTCAAGGTATATTGATTTGCCCAGAATGTTCTTATGAATTTTCTAGAAATGACTCAGCAGAAGTGAATGAAGATGATAATGACTTGGTGGTTAAAGATGCTTACGGAACTATTTTACAAGATGGAGACACAATTTCTGTGATCAAAGATTTGAAAGTTAAAGGCTCTTCTTCAGTGGTGAAAGTGGGAACGAAAGTAAAAAATATTCGTTTAGTTGCTGGCGATCATGACATTGATTGCAAAATTGCGGGCATTGGTGAAATGGGTTTGAAATCGGAATTTGTGAAGAAGGTTTCGTAAGGGATTTTTAGTCTCGCTGTCATTCTTTTCTCTCTTTGTCATTCCCTCGGAAAGGTTGAATCCAGAAGTGAGTTATGAAGCATAGCAGAATCGAACTGGATTGCCGATTTCGCGGTAATGACAATGAGCCGAGAAATGAAAATTAATTACGATCTTATTTTTTCTCTTTGCGATCGCGCCAATAATCATCCATTTTTTCATCACGGCTTTTCCAATATTCATCTCCATTTTTGCGACGATCATTCCAGTAATTATCTTTTTTTTCGCTGGCTTTTTTATCTTCTTCTTTTTTCACATCATCATTTTTTGCTTTAACTTCTTCTATTTTAGCAACTTCTACAGCAGCCATTGTCGGCAGTTTTTTATCTTCAGAAATAATTATTTTATCTTGAACTAGCTTATAATTTGAAGTGGTAGCATTAACAGCATTTTGAGCGAAAGCGGGAGTTGTAGAAAAAGAAATTGTAATAAGAATTTTGGTAAAAATTTTCATGGATTTTAATTGATTGATTTAGGAAAGAGCGTGATAGAAAAAATAATTATAGGAAAGCGAATCAAAAGATTGATGGAACTGGTATTACTAGACTAAATCGCTTCTTTGCGAATACGCTTCGTCGCTTCTTTCAATTTTTCTAATATGGTATTCATGGCTTTTATAATTTTCGGTAAAGCTTGATTTCATTGACTGAAAATTAGATTTAAAAAGTAAAATTATTGCTGGATTTTTAGATTTTTTAGAAAATAAGTTTCTTCTGAAGAATCGCCAGCTTACTTCTGATTTTGTTTACTAGATTGTGATTGGTTTTTCTCAAAAATATATTGCATTAAGAAAAAACATTTCAAAATAAATTAAGTAATAAAATGAGAAGATCAGATAAAAAAAAATACAACTCTATCCAACCAATCTCTGATTATAGCGAAATCTTAGATAGTATTTTAGATAATTCTGCATCAACAACTGTTCTTTTAGCTAAAATAGAAGGCAAAGTTTTAGATGATGAAAAATCTAGTCTAGCCGAATCTGTTTCCAGCTGCTGTTGTATTGGCAAGGATGATCTTGCTAAAGAAATAGCTAAAAAAATTGACCCCAAAACATTTAAAACAGATGAACAGCATTATACTTTCCTTTGGAGTGTTGCAAATTATAGAGCAGTAGAAACTTTTGAATATTTGATAGATGCTGGTTTTAAAGGATCTGCATTAGCTGATAATGAACAAAAAGGAGATGTTTTTTATCAAATATTGTTACAAGCCGCTGATAAAACAAGTCCAGATATAAATAAGGCCGATATCAGGATGATTAAAAAATTACTTCAAACCGGAACAATTTATGGCTATACAGATGAAACTTTGAGGGAAAAGGCTTTAACAGATTTACGAGATATAAATTTTTCATTAAGAAGCTTGAATAGACTTCCAGTTAGAGATCCGATTTTAAAGTTGCAAAAAGGCAATACTTCAGAAGAACCAAAAACCCCAGATTCTCCACTTGCTATTTCTACTAAAAGAAAAACTGAAGAAGCTTTTGGTAAAGCACTTATTACAAAAGAAGGTAATCAAGAAGGTAAAGGTGGATCGGATAGATACTGTTCAATGATGTAGGATTTCGATGTCACCGCATTTGGGTAAGATGGTTGACATTCTATACCAAAACATAAATTTATACTCCCAGCCAACAAAGGATTTTTGATGAAAAATTGCGACAAAGAATAGGGCTGTATCAAGTGATACAGCGTTATTCTTCGAGTAAATTTTTACCAAAAAGACAAAGTTGGCTGGGAGTATAAATTTATGTTTTGGTATAGTCTAGCTGCTGATACTTAGCTTTTTAATATCTATAAGAAATCCCAAACTTAATCATATCCAAATTAGTCTTAGCGCGAAGAGAAGTTTCGCTGCTGTTTAAGGCAACATTGCCGCGCGATCTAATATTTAGAACTTGTCGGTTATATTCCAAACTTAAGACCACATTATCAATTGGAACTGCCATAATTCCAACTCCGTAAAGAGTAGCGAATTTTGCGCCGTTAGTTGTGGTGGTAAGTTCTGTGCCAGTAGATGAGTAACTTCTAGTTTTCAATTCATAGCTGGTTAAACTGTAGCCAAGAGGTGCATAAATTGTTAAATCTCTCATCAAATTTATACCAATATCTATTCTAGCGCCGCATCTGTTTTTCACATTCAAAGTTTGGCTATATCGGTTGGTGGTATCGTTAATTTTTGCTTCTGATCCTATTCTATCACAAAAGAATTCTGGACTATGCATCAGCCAAGAAGTGCTCATCATATATTTATAATTAATGCCATAACCAACTTGGTCGCCTTTGCTGATAGTGTCGAAATAAGTGGCGGAGTTGTCGGGAGAAACTTTGTAAGTTTTGACCGCGCTGGTAGATCTAGAAACATCAATTCCAAGATGTGAGCCGTCAGGAAGTGCAAAGGCTAAAGAATTTGATGCGGCTAGAATAATGGCGGTGTTCGTGATAAATTTTCTCATGAAGTGTCTTGTATTATTTGTTCTCTGAATTCTGAAATAAGCGAAAAATATAAACTTTAATCTGTCAAGGCTGTTGTATTGTGAGGGAATATACCAAACTAAAATCTTTACTCTCAATAAAGTTTGTTTGGTATAAAAAAGAGAAGCGGCAATAACGAAGAATAAAAAACCCCACACAAAGAAAATTTGTGTGGGACGATTTTTTTGAGAAAATCTTTTATAAATTTTAGTTAAAATTTATAAGCAACTCCAAGACTCATAACATCCAAAGAAGTTTTTGCTTTTAGAGTTGTGTTGTCATTAATCGCAACATTTCCGCCAGATTTCAGATTAATTGAAGATCTATTATATTCAAAATTCACTACCACATTGTCAGTTGCAGCGAAGCTTAAACCAAGACCGTAAAAGAAAGCTGATTCTCTGCCAGTTGTGGTGGTTGATAAATAGCTGCTTGAGCTGATGTAATCTTTGGTTTTTAACTCGTAATTAACCATTGATAAACCAAATGGCACATATGCTGAGAACTTATCTGTGATATCATAACCAGCGTCAAATTTCACGCCATATCTGCTTTTGATATTAACATTTTGTTCATAGCCATTTTGTGTGTCACTAACTTTACTTTCCGCGCCGATTTGGTCAAAAAATACACTTGGTGCAATGAAAAAACCGTCCATATTCATCGCATATTTGTAATTGATGCCAAAGCCAGTTTGAGAATCTTTGGATTTAGTGCTGAAATAATCTAAGGAAGTGTTGGTTGAAGAAGAAGCGCTAGTTTTTACATCCATTTTAGCTCTAAGAATATTAGCGCCAAGATATGATCCTTCTGTTTTAGCAAAAGCAGAAGAAGCTGAAACAGCTGTAATTATTGAAGTGATTGCAATGAGTTTTTTCATAAAAAATATTTTGTGATTTATTTGATCTGTAAAAAATCAGAACTTTTTTCACGAGACAAAAAACACCTCGCGTCATCACAAATATTTAGAAAAATGGAAGAGAAGAGAAACTTTGGAGAAACTTTGTAAAGCTTTGTTGACCTTCTTAACCAAGTTACCGATACCGTGATGAAAGCATCTAACTTGAACTTCTAAGACGAAGCGAAAATTAACTTATTTTTGAGTAGAAAAATGGCAAGAAATTTTTTCAATATTATAAAATCATCGATTAACATCATCAAAATATTCAACCCTATATAACAACAACTTACACAAAATGAAAAAATATTCTCTCTATTTTGTGTACTATTTCTCTTCTCCACCTCACCTGCAAATTCTTCATCAAACAAACAAATCATCTCAGTAAAGTTCTATTTAGTGGATGACTTAGAAATTACCAAAGATGGCGTTTTGGTGACTATACCAAATAAACTATTTCTAGATTTGGTATTTATAATCCAAACTAACTTCATTTTTTTGGCTAAAAATTGCAAAAAGCCTCAATTTGTATGAGTATACAACTTTCATTTTTTACAATTTTTATCTCAAAAATATTTTGTTAGTTCGGACTATAAATAGTTTATTTGTTATAGAATTTAGACGAAATTTTCGAGATCAATTGAGAAAATTTAGATTTTCTGTCTTGAGAAAAATTCAGCAAAACCGCAATTAATTTTCCACAATCTTGCCATTGCAAATCTATACAAAAATTCTGCAATTTGTCATTTTTTAAGCCGTAAAATCTTTTGGTTAAAGGCTGAATCACATCAATAGTTTCTTCTGCTGTCATTTCTCTCTGCAACTTGTGATTAAAGCACATCAAGGCCATTTTTACTACCAAATATTCTAAAGCAAATGCTGTAATATTTTGTTGTTTATTTTCTAGACCAATTAAAAAAGTTCTATAGCTGAGTTTGGCTTTAATAAAATTTTTTAAAATCTGATCAAAATTATTTTGTGAATTATTCCAAGATTTAAGAATCATCTGATAATTTCTAAGAAATTCATCTTCGCTTAATTCATAGTCTCCCACACATTCTTTAATCACCGCCACCACTTTATTATATCTTGGTCTGTCGATTTTTGTTAAAACGAAAATTGCTTTTAACACGCCAAAAAGGTCATTTTGCACCGTCACTTTAGCAAAATTCTCCGCTGCAATTTTAGCTATTTTATCTTTAGAAATTTGGGCAATTTCACTTTTCAAATTCAGCCAATTAAAATCATCTTTTTGATCCATTTGCCTAGCCAGTAGCAATAATTTAGACATTGCATAATCGCTGTTGCAGCTTGTGTCATCAATCATTTCAACAATTGCGCTAAAAATATTTAGCGTTTGATCAACTTCCAAAATAGCAGATTTTTCTGAAGTATAATTATACAAACCAGCTTTAGGACGGCTTTGTTCAACCTCATTCCATTTTGAAAAATCACCAGCTTTATTGTTAAATAGCGCCACTTTTAAACTTTCCGGACAGGCCAAATTGGCCGCCATGTAAACCTCGCCAGCAATTTTTTTGTAACTTCTAGGAAAGGTGTAACAAATGTCTGGCAAATATGCTTCTCCGAAATTTTTCTGCACCGAACATAAATTATTTTCTAATTGCGAACAGCTACCATCATCACAACGCAACATCTGAAATTCCTTGTCATTTTGCGGCTCTACATATTGCAAAATTTCTGAATTTTGTTCTTCATAAAATTTCTTATTATCTTGCGTCACACCAACAATCCAGCCCACACAACAGCTATCCACACAAGATGCAGCTGCACATTTAAAATCTTGCAAGTAAGAAATTTGTTTAACTTGTTGGGGCTGAAATTTTGACATTTTGGATGTAATTATTTTTGAACTTTAGAAAGAATTTTTATCAAATTTTTAAAAAAAACCATGCCCATCTCCACCTTTAGAACCAACACCTTTAGCCTCACTTTTACTTTTTTCCACAAGAGTGCCTGCATTTGCTGATAAAGCGCTTGAAGATGAAAGAGTTTTAGATTGATTAAAAACTCCATCAAAAGTTCTCTTAAGTGGCTCAGGCAATAATTCTAAACAAGCGACACATTCCCAGTTTGACTTATAATCTTCAAAGCCACCACATCCCGCTAATGTTCTTAAATCTCTATCAAAATAATGATTAAGCTCATCTTAGAGCAACTTCTTCTTCAAACCTATTTGCCACCTTTCTGCAAATATTAAAAATTGGAGTTTTGCTTTTAGCCGCTTTTTCTTCTGCAGAAAAATTTTTAGCTATTCCCTTCCCTTCAAAACTTGCCGCGTGTTTATAAATTAACATGTCAATTCAAGCCTTTGTTTTGAATAAATAGAGTTAAAATTTTACCCGTATGTCCCATTGACATACGGGACGGGGATCCCCGCAAAGCGGGGCGCGACTCGTGTCGCGTTTCAGTATCCCGAAGGGATAAAGGACAAATTTTATAGCTTTGTATTTCCCTAAATTTAAATCCAAATCTTTATCTATTTCTTCCGCTCTTTTTTAAACAGTGTTTAACTCACATAATTCTCGCCAATCGAGAAAGCCAGAATCTTACTAATGTGAGTGTAAGGCAACCCAGTTTGCTGATGCCATTCATTAAAAGCATCTTGCACCAATTGTAGCTCGCGCTTTGTAGTTGGATAATCTCTAACATCCAGCTCTGCATCCCTCAAAGCAGCCGTCACATCTGGCGACAAAATAAAAGAATCTTTGCCCATAAATCTCAAAAAATACTGACTAGTATTTCCACCAAGCCTACTTCCATGCTTCTTCAAATAAGCAAATAATCCCACCAAATCTTCTTCTGGCCAGTTCGCAATAAATTTTGCAAAACTTCCATACTCTTTCGCCACATCCATCACAAATTGTGCATTGTGAATCAGCGAATTAATCTTCTGCCCGTTTCGCACAATGCGTTTGTCTTTGTAATAAGCATCCCACTGCTCAATCGACAAAAGCGCCAACTTCCCCAAATCAAACCCAAAAAATGCCTCTTCAAAACTAGGCCATTTTTTCGAAATCACCTGCCAATGAAAACCCGAATTAAAAACACATCTTGTCATCATCGACAAAAACCTATCATCGCCCTTATTGCGCAATTCTTCCTTAGAAATAACTTTTGGCAAAAGCCCAAACAAAGCTTCCTGCCCACCTTTCCTTCTCTGCGCCATCGCTTGGATGTTTTTGAATTTGTTCATGTTTTTAGAATTTTTAAATTTAGCGATTATCCCAAAACACCGCATAATGGGATTTGATCCCTTTGTTTTATGACTTCATTATCGTGATTTTCATATCAGCACCTTCTCCTTAATATCAGGAATTATCTTATTAATTGAATCTCAACACCCAAATTTAATTTTTTCCAAATCTTATCTGAAGTTAATACTGGAAGGTTCTTGTGTTTTGCTAAGGCCAAGCAAGCTCTGTCTCCAAGAGAAAGGCCGTGTTTTTTAGTGGTCTTATCAAGAGTAGCGGCGATAATTGCTTGCTCAGTATCAAACTCAACAATGTGAAGGAAGGTATTTTTTAAAGACTTGATTACATCTTCGGTTCCAAAGCCGTTTCTGGCAATAACAGTTATTACTTCAGAAAAATTTACACTTGATATTATCCCATCATCTAATCTCTCCGCTACCTTCTCATGACCTTCTTCCATTTTAAGAAGTGCTAATATTGCAGAGGCATCAATTACAATTTTATTTTGCATAGTTCTAAACCTCCTCTTTCTTTCTCATTTCTGAGAGTGAGTCAACGAAGCTTTCTTTTCCTTTTTTGAAAAGCTGCTGAAGTTTGTGCAAAGATTGTTTAGGGCTGTGAACTATTATATCATTCTCAGCAGATATGGACATGATGAATTCATCACCTGGCTTAATATCCAATTGTTTTCTAAAAGCGGCAGGAATTATCATTCTACCATTTTCTCCAACAGTTACATTTAATGCTCTCATAATCACTTTATATTTTTTAGGTATTTAAATTTAGACAGCACATTTTTTAAAATATGCCATATTTGAAAAATTATCTCTAAATTTTAAAAGTGTCAATTAATCACAATAAGGTTGGAAAAAGGTAAAAAGAGGTTTTATCCACTAAATTCATAATATTATTTGAGTTTCTCCAAGGATGTCTTGTGATTGCTTTCTAAAGAATTTTTATCCCACTGTCCTATACCAAATAAACAATCTCTTGATATTTATTTCAGACAAGCTTTGATTTTATTTTTCGGAGCAAATTATGCCAAGAGCTTACAGTAGAGATTTAAGAATAAGAGTTGTTAATCGAGTTAAG
>Ga0114975_10002913_pt1 | contig 11587 bp, 16 predicted proteins | sample S_130626_EF_Meta_FD_87031 | JGI IMG/M metagenome (GOLD analysis project Ga0114975, IMG submission 87031) | Freshwater microbial communities from Lake Simoncouche, Canada to study carbon cycling - S_130626_EF_MetaG | ecosystem: Environmental > Aquatic > Freshwater > Lake | place: Lake...
AGAAAATGTAATTTGTGAATTAAAAAATTATATTTCTAAAAAATCCGATATATATTAATATTCAGAGAGCGGGTATGATGTAGTGGTAGCCTTCGACCTTGCCAAGGTTGATGTGAGGGTTCGATTCCCTCTACCCGCTCCACTTTTAGAATATTTCTTATATATTTATAAGAATGAAGAAATTGAACGACTTAAAAAATAAGTTAAAAGAATTACAAGATGCTTTGGATAAAGCAGATGATAGTAATAATCCACACGAATCTAATAGAATTCGTGGTGAAATACAGAATACTATTAAAGATATTAAAAGAGAAGAGTTAAAACAACCGGTTTCAGTTGAAAGAGGCAAAGAGTTATTTGTTAATATGAGACGAGAACTTGGGTTGGATGAAACAATATCTTATAAAGAATTTTTTGATCTTTGAGAATTTATGGGCATATACTGGTATCGATTTAAGATAATTGATTAGTTAGGCGTGTAGAGGATGATAGTTGGCCTCTTAAAATTTCTATCAAAACATTAACTGCAGAAGATAATGTAATTAGCTATAACTTCACCTCCCGTGAAGCAGTAGCATTGGCAGCTTAAGGTTGTGCATTCAATATAATGATGTCTGATAATTATATTGGGTGTAAAATATCAGGCTATATCAACAATTTGATTTGCGTTGTTGATTGAGTATTTTGTAAATCTTTAGAACAATTAGTTTTGATATTTAATATAATTGTTTTTAACAACTAAAAAATGTATACACACGTAGTCTAATTATGATAAGGTCTTAAAGACAAGGGTTCGACTCCCTTTATGTCCACCAATTTAGGTGATAAACAAAAACAAATAGTAAAAAATAGTATATGACAAAACAAGAAGCAGAAAAGAAAGTGTATGCGTTGACGGAAAAGTTAATCTTTGTAAAGAAAGATTTTAAGGATGTAGCTGCGGGTTATAAGGATAAGATGCGGGAAATTGAAAGTGAAATTAAAGCGATTGTTGAAGAAACAAGTACGATTCCGTTAGCGTCATCCAAAGACATTGAAGGTGATGACGAGTGATTTAATTTATGATTGGTTATCATAAATTTGTAAATAAAACCAAATAATAACAATTAAACTATATAGTTAATATGTCTAAAAAGACTGATAAAAAAGAAAATAGTGTGGATAGTCTTGTAATTACAGAAGAAAAGTTTTATGTAATTACACGAAATGGGCTGCGAGTTAGTGAGTTGGTGTATGTTAATAAAAATGATGCAAAGACTGAATTTGATCATTGGAATGGCATTATCAAAAAGTGGCCTGATGGTACTAGAATTGAGTTAGTTGAGTATAACGAAACAAGACATAAAGTATTGTAAAGCACTAAAATAGTAAATTGATGTAACGCTATTAAAATAAATTTAATAGCGTTTTTTGTTTTTTGTAACAATCTTTTTGATATTTATATCTGTATGCCAAAAGCATCCAAACATAAATTATATACGTTACCTTCGAATTTCAATGAAATGAATAAGTTTATTGAAGTCAATAAAATTCAATTGATGGAACACATAGTTGCGTCAATTGAATATGCAATTGATAAAAAGTTAAGTTTTGTTGAAATATTTAGTTTTAAGAATTCTGACTTTGTTGTAACATTACCAACCAATCAATTTAAAGAAAATTTGGATAATGTTTACAGTTATTATATTGAAAAGGAACAATATGAGTTATGTATACGGGTTAAATCTGTTGAAAGTAAATTGAATTCAATCTTAGATAAAATTACTCATGAAAAAAAAGAAAAACCTTCAAAAAAGCAAAAGTGATAATTCAAACATTAAAAATAATATTGAATATCATAGTAATGAACCCAAACAAGATACTAGTCCGATTGTATATCAAAAATCAAAATTAAAACATGAATTGTCAATATTTGAAAGAGAATTGACAGAAAAACAAAAAGAATTTGTAAATATAGCTTTAAATAAAGATACCAAAATGGTATTTGTTAGTGGTCCGGCTGGTACAAGTAAAACTTATATTACCATATATAGTGCTTTAAAATTATTGAATCAAAAAAAGGTAAGTGATTTGCTTTACATTAGAAGTGCGGTTGAAAGTGCGGATAGTAAAATTGGGTTTTTACCTGGTGAAGCGGATGAAAAGATGGCACCTTATATTCAACCATTATTGGAAAAATTAGCAGAATTACTACCAAACAGAGATATTGAAACTTTACAAAAAGAAAATCGTTTGGATAGTATTCCCCTTGGATTTTTAAGAGGATTGAACTGGAATGCTAAATGTATTGTTGCTGATGAAGCACAAAATATGACTGTTAAAGAAATAACTACATTGATTACAAGAGTAGGTGAATTCAGTAAAGTGTTTATATTGGGTGATCCAGATCAAAGTGATATTAACGGTAAAAGTGGTTTTATGAAGATAATGAATGCTTTTGATGATGTGGAAAGTAAAGAAAATGGTATTTATACATTTAAATTTACTGAAGAAGACATTGTTAGAAGTGGTTTAGTAAAATATATCGTTAAAAAATTAAAAAATGTTAAACCACAATGATATATATATCTATTAAAGATATATGTCCAATAGTAAGAAAATTACTGATTTAGCTGCTTATACTGATTCACAAGTTCAATCAAATGACTTGTTGTTTATTACAGATATTGCGGCGCAAGAAACTAAAAAAATTACTGCAATAGATATTGCGGACTATGCATTTAATGCAAAGTCCGCATCTATTTTTAGTGGTAATTATACTGGCAGTTTTACAGGTTCATTTACTGGTAGTTTTAAAGGCAATTTAACAGGCACCAGTAGTTGGGCAACTAATGCTTTAGTTGCAGATTCAGTGACGGGTGGAACAGGAGAAGCCAATACTGCATCAGATACTGGTTCATATGGATATGGATTGGTATCAAATAAAGTAGGAGTAGACTTAAGATTCAAACAAATTGGGGCTGGTAATAATATAAGCATTGCTTTAGACACGGGTGATAATAACGTTTTAAAAATATCTGCAATAAGTACATTAACATCTCCCGGTGGTGACACTGGAAATGTTCAATTTAATTCTAATGCTGGAACATTTGGAGGAAATTCAAATCTTTTGTGGGATACGACTAATAATAACAAACTAATAGTAGTTGGTAATGTATCTTCCACAAATTTTAGTTCTAGTATTACCAATGCGGTTGGATATTATGGTACTTCAAGTTTTGCAATTTCATCTTCCAATGCAATATCATCAAGTTATGCTTTATCATCAAGTCATTCAAAATATTCTATAACGGCAAGTTATTTAGATAGTGGTGGTTCTCCTTTTGCATTTTCACATGCATCGTGGACTGCAACTGTTGCAGGAGTAGTCACACCTCTTACTAGTTATAATGTAAGTTCCATAACACTATATGGAACACAACCAACAGTTGCTGCATATAATATTAGCAGATATGCTGATGTAGTTTTTAGCACACCTGTTGGTAGTGCAAATTATACCGTATTAGCATATTGCAGTTGGAATAATCCTGCGGATGTATATTCATCTCCATATAAACATTTTGCTGATATAGGCACATCAATAGTGAGCTCTAGAACTTCTGCTGGATTTAGAATAACATCAGTTGTAGGTTGGTATGCGGGTTCAGCTGGTGATGGTGATGATTATTGGTTTAATACTAGTATATTTCCAGATTATACTTCATTTGTAGTATTCAAATAAAAATATGATAAATTATAAACATGCATATTGGATAAATAGAAATAGTGAACCTTGTTATACGGTTTTTATTACACCACACGAACAATTGATTGAAGCAATAAACAACAATAATGCAATTATATTAGATGAAATACATGATTTTGTTAAAAAATCCGATCCAAATTTAAATTTTTTAAGTGCATATGTTTTTGATTTTGAAAATAAAAATATTTTAATTAATATGGAAGTTGCAAAACAAATTGTATTAGGTTATATTAGAAATAGAAGAAATGAAGCATTAAAAGAGTTAGATGCGGAACAGTTTAGATTTATGGTAAACCAAGATAAATTATTAAAAATTGATAATGTAAAACAACAACTTAGAGATTTACCAATTCAAGTTTCAAATTCTATGTCTAGTTGTTTTAATTTAGTAGATTTAAATCATATTTTACCCCCAATTTTACTTTCTTATAAAGAAATGATATAATTTGTATATGTCAGAAGTAATTCGTAGTAACATTGAATGTGATTTTTTAGATGAATTTATAAACGAATTTAAAACAACAAAAATAAATAATGATATATTAACACATCCTAATAATGAACATCATTGTTCAGATGATATATTATTTGATTTAATTAAAAAATCAAAAGAATTTGAAAATTTGCAAAAAGCAAATGAAAATAAAAAATTAATTTATCTTGATCGAAAATTAATACAGAAATATAATTCAAAATTTGTATATTTTTTACAAAAAAAATTTCCGACTAGTTCTATTCTTTTATCAGGTAATTTTTTATATCCCAAAAATGGATATATGGGATGGCATACAAATGCTGATACTCCATATTTGCGGTGTTATATGACTTATTCTGAAAATGGAGATTCTTATTTTAAGTACCGTAATCCAACTTCAAATAAAATAATAATTGATAATGATAATATTGGATGGACCTTAAGATATTTTATTATTTCCAATAAAATAGAAGAACTTTTTTGGCATTGCGTTTATTCAAATACCAATCGGATAAGTATAGGATATAGAATAATTAATAATTTGAAATAATAGTTTGTTTATATGATATATATTAGCATCATATATTGTAGACTATGCCAACAACAAGTATAAAAATCAGTCAATTAGATCCTATTGCCAGTTTAACAGGCAGTGATTTTTTTCCTATTGATCAAAGCAGTTCTATAAAGACATATAGAGCTAGTTTGACGCAGTTACAAAATTTATTTTCAACAGGAAGTTTTACGGGATCTTTAATTGGTAGAATTACAGGTACAGGTACATCTCCTCAATTTGTAGGAACAAGTAGTTTGGCAATTAGTTCTAGTATATCTATTAGTTCATCATATTCAAATTTTTCCAATAGTAGCAGTTACGCATTAAGTTCTTCTAGATCAGTAACTGCTAGTTATTCTTTAAATTCTAATACAGGTGATTTATCCGGTACAGGAATAGCTAATTATATTCCAATTTGGACAGGAAATAAAACTTTAGGATCTACAACTGATTTTTATTCTGACATTAGTGGTGGTATCCTTTATTTTACATCTACCCGTGATTTAAAAGTACAAAAATCAACTCCTGCGTTATTTGTTACTGGTTCTGGTTTAGGGTATGTAGCAGTAAGAGCTGAATACAATAGTAGTTTAATGTTGCAAAGTGCTCAATCCGCATCACAAGATGGGTGGACAATGATAGTAAGTGCGGATGGTGCTAATGCTGCTCCGGGAAATTCCTACGATATTAGAGGAAGATTAGATTTAACTAGTATTAGTGCATCTACACAGTTTTTTTCAAAACAAGTTACAGGTGAAACGACATCAACAACTTATGTATTGTCTACAAGATCTAATGGATTATATTACTGGCCACTACCTGGCGCTCAATCGTTATCAAGAGATGGTACATTTAATATCGGTGTAGATATTGCAAATCAAAATACAGAATCCAGATTTAAAATTCAAGTATTTAGTGGAAGCAGTGCGTCAAATCCACAAACAAATCATATTAGAAAAGCAATTGAAGTAACTTATGGAAGTGGTTCAACTTTAAATACAACATTTTGTGTAAGTAGTAGTGGACAAGTATATTCTACAGGATATAATGTAATTAGCAGTTCAAATTTTGCGTATACAAGTTCACTTGTACCTGGGAGTTTTGCAGTAATAGAAGATAAAGGTGCTATGTATTTATTTGCTAGAAGTGCGAATGGTACATTGAGGTCCGCAAGTTTAGCATAAAATAAGTTATATGATATTTGTTCAAATTGCGAGTTATAGAGATCCTGAATTAATTCCTACAGTTTTGGATTTGGTTGATAAAGCTAAAAATCCAGAATCATTAAGAATTGTAGTTGCGTGGCAACACGATGACAATGAAACATTGGAACCAATCAAACATTTAATTGAATATCTTGATATTCCATATGTTGAAAGTAAAGGTGTATGTTGGGCTAGAAATTTAATTCAACAACACTATAATGGTGAAGAATATACACTTCAATTGGATTCACATCATAGATTTGTACAAAATTGGGATAAACAATTGATTGAAATGTATAATCAATGTAAAGAAATGGGAAGTGAAAAGCCATTGATTACGGGTTATTTGCCTCATTATAATCCGGATAAAGAAGAATTTTTACAAGAAGTTTGGAAAATGAATCTGGAAAAGTTTATGGAAGACGGTCCAATGTTTTTTATTCCGGAACCATTAACTGAAACATATGATAATCCAATACCGTCAAGATTTTATAGCGGACATTTTGCTTTTACAGACGGTGAATTTTGTAAATTGGTACAACACGATCCAAGTTATTATTTTTACGGCGAAGAAACTAATATTGGTGTAAGAGCATACACCTATGGATATGATTTATACCATCCAAATAAAATTGTTGCATGGCATTATTATACAAGAGAAAAAAGGCCAAAACATTGGGATGATCATATTATAGAAGGAAGTGATTGGAGTAAATTGGACAACGATTCTACAAATAGACACAAAAAATTATTTGGTATGGATGGATTTGAAAATTTAATAGATTCAGTTTATAATTTCGGTGATGTCAGAACAATTGCAGATTACGAAATGTATGCGGGTATTAGATTTAATGATCGTTATATAAGTGAATATACACAAAATAATTTATTTCCGCCTAATCCAATTGAATAAATTTTTGAATTTTTCTTAATTAATTGATATATATACATTAGATAATCAAAACGATTGTCCTTGCATGTCCCAAAAAGAATGCATGAAAATGGGTCTAAATAGACTATTTAAGAAAGGAAAATATATATGTCAGTAGTAAAATATCAAAATAATCCGTTATTTCGTACAATTCATCGTGATGAGTTTTTAACTCCATTTGATCAAATTTTTGATGAATTTTTCAAAGCAAATTCCCCCAATTTTAGCCAAGAATTTGGTGTAGACTTTTTTGAAAAAGGTTCATATCCAAGAGTAGATGTTATTGATTACAATGATACAGTAGTTATAGAAGCTGAAGTTCCAGGTTTAAGTAAACAAGATGTAAATGTTGAAGTGGAACAAAATGTACTTACTGTAAGTGGCGGTAAAAGCAAAAATGTAACAGATGCTCAAAATGGAAAATATATCAGAAGAGAATTAAAACGTTCTAGTTTCCGTAGATCATTTACTTTAGGAGATAATATTGAAAAAGATACTGTATCTGCTACATTTGAAAACGGTATTCTTTTAATTACTTTAAATAAGGTAAAACATGCAGTCCCAGACGTAAGAAAAGTAACGATTAAGTAATTAGTTATATATTTATTATATACCCTCTATTGTTATAAACAGTAGAGGGTTTCTTCTTTTTTGACTATATATACTGTATGAAAACTCAATTTACATTTGAAAGAATAGTAGGATTATCATCGTTATTTATAGCGAGTTGTGCTGCTTTTTTCAGTATAATTGGTATTGGTATGTTGTTTAGTGGGTCGGCTATAGCATCTATGATTATGGCTAGTTCACTTGAAATTGGTAAATTAGTAGCCACTACATTTTTATATAGATACTGGAAAAAATCACAAATGTTATTGAAAACCTATCTTATTTTAGCAGTTGTATCATTAATGTTTATTACATCTCTTGGTATTTTTGGTTATTTAACATCTGCATATCAACAGTCTTCAATTGAAAATAAATTAAGTGAAGAAAAAATTGTTTACATACAAGATCAGAAAAAAATGTATGTTGATAAGATAAATGATGCAAAAAAGAGAATAGAAAACATTACTAAATTAAGAACAAGTCAAGAAAATAGATTAAATGAAAGTATAACAAATGTTATTATTAGTCGTAATCCAATTCAATTATCCCAAATACAACAATCCACAAAAGAATTTATTGATAAGAGTGAACAAGATATGGATGTAGAAAATAATAAAATTCAATCTACTGTTGACGAAATACAAAAATTAGACAAACAAATATCGGACATCAAAATAAAAAGTGGAGGTCAAAAAGATTTACAAACATTTAAATTCGTCGCAGATGAATTTGGTGTAGATATTAATAAAGTAGTAAAATGGTTTATTATTTGTCTTATATCAGTATTTGATCCACTTGCAATTTGTTTATTATTAGCTTATAATACAACGTTAGGAGATGTAATTTATGTAAAACCTATTGTTAAAATAGAAGAAACTCCAGAAAAAGAACCAACTGTAGAAGAAATAGTTGAACAAGCAAAAGAAGAAGCTACACAAGAAGTTAAAGATGAACAAATAATAAAAGAAATTATTAGAGAAGTACCTGTAGAAAAAGAAGTGATTAGAGAAGTGTTTGTTGACAAAGAAGTAATAAAAGAAGTAGTGGTTGATAACAGTTATAAGCCTAATAACTTTAGTTTTTAAATTAAAATTACTATAATAGTAATAATTGTTTGGTTTTACAAATTTTTATGATATATTTAATTATCAGTTTACTATTAAAATATTATGGACGAATTTGATATAAAAGAAGTGTTGGATATTCTCAAAGAATCGGAAAAGACTCAAGATTGGGAGTTGGTAAATGAAGCAATATCATTTATGGAAGAATATCTTGATAATGGAGATGTATCAGATTATGATTGATTTATGTTAACACTAATAATAATACTCACAGTAGTATTGACGGTTTCAATATGCGCAAACTTTTATTTTTTTATTAAAATAAATGATTTATTGGATGTAATAGAAACAATGCAAAATTGGTCTATTCAGTATAAAACTTTGGTCGAAAACACATATCGTAAATTAAAAGAAATTGACGATAAAAACATTTTTGAAAAAGACGATGATGTTGGTTTTGTTTTTTCTGAAATCGTGAAATTAATTGAACTTATCAAGGAAAAATCCAAATGAAAAATTCCAAGAAAAAAATAAAAGTTTTTAAAAAAATAGATGTTGATAAAAAAGTTGTAAAACATCTCGGTAAAGAAGTATCCACAAAATCAACTAAACAAAAAAATAAAATGGTTATAAACAAAGTCGATAAAAAGAAAAAAGATGTACCATTGGTACAAGAAAAAAATATTAGGAAAACAATACCTAAAATTATAGTTGAAGAATCTTCAGTAGAATCCGAACAAAAAAAGAAATCCGCAGAAAAGATGTATTTTACTAAAGATACAGAAATGTATATTATTAAATACAACAAAGAAGATAATCAAGACATTAGAAATCATCTTTATGAAACTTATATTAAACACGCATTTGACAAATTAGTAGAAAATGTTTTTAATACATTTAAATTTACATATTTTGACAATAGTCCAATTGAAATTCAAAAAGAAACTGTGGCACATTTGGTTTCTAATATGAATAAATTTGAAGAAGGTAAAGGTAAAGCATTTAGTTATTTTAGTATAGTTGCCAAAAATTATCTTATTTTTCATAACAACGGTAATTACAAAAAATATAATCAACATGTAAACATTGCGGATACTCCAGGTGAATCATCCGTATGTTTACAAACTGTCGATTCACATTATAAAGATGTAGAAACAGATGAATTTCTTAAATTAATGGTAGATTACTGGGAGAGAAATGTTGGTCGTATATTTACAAAACAAAGAGATCTAAATATTGCGAATGCAGTGATAGAATTATTCAGAAATTGTAATAGAATTGATGCGTTTAATAAAAAAGCGTTGTATCTGTACATTAGAGAAATATCATCTTGTAAGACACAACAAATTACTAAAGTAATAAATAAGATGAAAAGTTATCAAAGGGTAATTGCTCAGTCTTATTTAGACAGAGGTAAATTAAATTGATAGTGTAATTATTCAAATCTATATCTATTTATAGGTATGGATTTAGATTTTGAATTGTATAAAGGTAAGAAATATTCAAACTTACTTAAAGACGTTGTAATCAATTCTGAACAGAAAAAAGATCAAATTGATATTTTGGTATCTGATTTAAGAAGTATGATTAAAACACCGAACGATGCTATTGTCATCGTTCCTCTTATAAAAGACTACTTAGATGTAAGTGTGAGGAACGATGAACAACTGGTTAAATTAGCTGCTATAGTACAAAGATTGATTAGCAGTGATAATAAAGGTACAGAAGAGGTTGGTGGATTATCCGAAGAAGAAAGACAACAACTAATGGCTGAAGTGGGGAAGATTACAGATACAATGAACATTCCAATTGAAATAAAGAAATAATATGTCATATTTTAATATAAAATCTTCTCCTGTTAGTTATGGACAGTTAAACAATATTGGATTATCTGTTGGAAATCAATCAAATGCTGCTCCATCAAATGAATTTTATGAATTGGAACCGGCAATTGTATTGGATGTAATTTTGGATGAAACTCATCCTGAAATAGTAAATAAAAGACATTTAGTAGATTCCAGAAATATTCCTCAAAACTATAAAGGTGATGAACCTACAAATAAAGATATAGATTATACTTATATTGGTGCGTGTAAAGTAAGATTGTGTTTTTCACAACAAGGATTGGAAAAAGAAAAATTATCATGGGCATTTCCAATGGAGTCCACAGGAATAGTTGAATATCCATTATTAAATGAAGTTGTAATTATTGTAAAATATTTAGATAAGTTATTTTACACTAGAAAATTAAATCTAAATGGATTTGTAAATCAAGAATCTAATTTTAGATTAGAATCTTTTTATGGAAACAATACTGGAAATAAAGATTTAGTATCTGACGATGATATAAAAACAGAAGCCGTGGATGGACCGAAATCTTTAAATGCACACAAAAGGATTGCAAATAATCAAGTAAAAGGAGTACTTGGTTCATATTTCTTATCAAATTCAAAAATTAGAAAATTAAAAAGATATGAAGGTGATACCGTTTTTGAAAGTCGTCATGGACAATCAATTCGTTTTTCAACATATGATAATATAAGAGAGAATGACAAGGGTTTTTATTCTGATTATAAAGGTGACCCTACGGTAAATGCGTCCAATGAAGGATGTGGAAATCCAATGGTTTTAATCAGAAATAGACAAAGAAAATTGTCATTGGATAAACCTATATTAGTTCATCCTAAACTCCCAGCAATTCCTGCGATTACAGATTCACAGAAAAATGTTGGTGGGTTAATTGAAGAAGACATAAATCATGACGGAAGTTCAATTTACATTACATCAGGATTAACAAAATCAAAATGGAGAACAACTTGTTATAAATCTATATTTCAACAAGGAAAAGAAGAACAACCATTATTTTCCCCAAATGGTTCTACTGCATATAATTTTGACGCAGAAAATTTAAAAGGGGATCAAATAGTAATTAATACGGATAGATTGATTTTAAGTAGTAGATTTGGAGAAACATTACATTTTTCAAAAGAAAGATATGGAAT
>Ga0114975_10002914_pt1 | contig 11586 bp, 6 predicted proteins | sample S_130626_EF_Meta_FD_87031 | JGI IMG/M metagenome (GOLD analysis project Ga0114975, IMG submission 87031) | Freshwater microbial communities from Lake Simoncouche, Canada to study carbon cycling - S_130626_EF_MetaG | ecosystem: Environmental > Aquatic > Freshwater > Lake | place: Lake...
AAAGAAGGTGCTCAATCATATAGTTTATCTTTTAATAAAGATATTGATGTAAGTCCGCTAAGAGATAACCAAAAAAGACCAATAACTGAATTATATATTACAACATTATGGAAAGGTTATTTTGGTTTAACATTAGGTAATTCAGGTTTAAAACAGGGGTATGAATTTAATTTACCTTTAGCTCCAATAATAAAAAAACCTAGTACTTGGTGGTCGTCTACAAATTCACTATCCAATTTTGTTAATGAAAATAATCAACCATATCCTTTAGGTACTTTAATACCCGCAACACCAACTTCGTATGTTTTTAAATATTTAGAGTCATTAAAAGAAGGTGATGTTGTTGATGGTGGGATTTATGAGTGGAATGATTATGAACAAAAAGAGAGATTAATTAGTGATATCTCACATAAGTTTACATTTAATTCATTTGTTTTTGATATTAGTTCATCGGATTTAAATCAAAATCAAATGGGTTATTATTATCAACCACACAATAAGATAACTATTAGGTCTTTTTCTGACTACATAGAAATTGGTAGTATTACAAATATTGCTGATGTTCCGGATTATTCATATTTCTCAACAACCTATAATTCATTTATTTGGAGGGACTTATATACCTATGGATTTAAGGATGGTAGTGGTAATGGTGTTGACTACCCATTTTTAAATGGAAAACATTATCCATATAGTAATTATATTTTTAGAATAATACCTGAAGGAACTAATTATATAGAAAGTGTATTAAATAATTATGCTACTCTTTTTGGAGCGGCACAACCAATAACCGACGATTGTGAATAATAATAGTTATAAATTTACCTTACCAAAAGGTGACGACAAATATATCAACATACCAATTGAAATTAAATGGGATTTTCTTGGTCAAGACGATGCTGTTGAAGAATATCAACAAAATGTAGTTGAGCAGGTTATTGGGTTCCCTGGTGACTTTGAGGTGTTAAGATTTGCTCACGCACCTTATAGTAGTGACACTAAAACAGACATTAAATATGATTTTCATTTTTTTAGTTTTAATGGGGGTGTACCGGCAAATCCGTCAACCCAAGTTTTAACGTCCACCGCTATTAATTGGGTAACTAGTTACATTCCTGAAGGGTTTACAATGATTGATATATATTATTATGTAAAACCTTTTACAAAATCTTTTTTTAAATTGGATTTTTACGATACTAAGGATTCTATTACACAAACTAATTATTTTACGGTAATATTGCCGGTTCAACAAGGTTTTACAGTTACAGGTATAACTAGTTCATATAAACCCATAGTGGATATTAAAATTCCATCATTTAAATTAGATTATGTTGGGGACAAAGAAGGGTTCTTTTTATATTGGTTAAGAAACACAAAATTCTTAAATATTAGTAAATTTTATATGACAGCAAAATTCTTTGATGCTAGATTAGGGGTTTTTGTTAAAATGACAAACACCCCACAAAGCGCCATACCTTCAAAGTTTAGATTCAACCCTGAAGATTATTTCTACTATGAGGTTAGATTAAGTTATAATGAAAAAACATATGAAGTTTGGGATAATAATAATAGAGTTGGGACTACAAGTTCAATAAAATGGTATGAGTATATAAATCCATAATATGACAGAAAGAGATTATCATATTAAAATATCACCTGAATTTATTAGTGGAGACATTTTTAAAGTAAGATATAACGCAGGAACTATAACCGGAACCGGAATAGTTAATAAGTGTTGTATTATTCCTGCTGAGACCTTTAAAATTGATTTAACGGGGACATCTTACGTATATTCGTCAATGACGGAAGTATTGTCCGGTGGAACTAACACTACAAATTATTCAGAAGTTACTCATCAACTTGGAACATCATTATTAACCGGATTAACTATTCCAATATTATTAACAGAAACAGTTACCGATATTGGTTATTATTCTGTGTTTGACGGTATGGTATTACAGCAAAACACTATGTTAAATTTTATATTTTCAGGTATAACCAACACCAAAAACTGTTATTTTTATAATACGTCAGATATTGAATTTAAAAAATATTTGGAGTTTTCAACATACAAGATTGATTGGGGTGATGGTCAAGTTAGTGCGGTAACATCAACATCAATGTATCACAGTTATAGTAATTCAACTGCGTATACAATCACACTATCAGGTATGAGTCCTTGGGGTATAAATATAATAACAAAAACTATTAACACACCGTTCACAGGTGTAACAATTTCAAACCCCAAAGGAGTTGCAAATTTTAAACCAGCCGGAGGTAATTGGTCTAACACTTTATTGTCGTATGATTATATTTTTAGTGGGGATTCAACTTGTGATGCGACTTTAAATGATATTCATTTATTTAATCCAATTACAAATATTCCATTTTTAATTACAGGATATACAACATCTTCTTTAAGCGATTTGAAACAATATGGTACAACATTATATAAACCTGGTACTCAGGTAACAGGAAATACAGGTATGATTGGTATGTATTCGGGGGTTAGTTGGAATGGTTTATATACCGCCTATACAATTAATGATATTGATTACTATGATTATTTGGATGGAAAAACACTTTTTGTTGTAAAATCATCAGGATTAACGTCTGATATGTTAGTTTGTGAACCAATTGTAAAAAATGATTTATTAATGAACATAATTGACGAGGCAGAAGTGCAATCCAATATATTCATCGAAAGGGGTAAGAACTCGGTACTTGAAAGAGTGGAAAGATTAGGTGAGGTTGATAACGTAGGTGATTTAGTCAAATACGGATATAAATTTTTTAATGTAAATACTAAAATATAAATTAGTTATTTTGATATTTATAGTTATGGAAAAAAAGTGTAGTAAATGTGATATAGTTAAATCAATTACTGATTTTAACAAACAAAAAATTGGTAAAGATGGTGTTCGGTCATATTGTAGAGAATGTCAAAAGATTCTGAGAAAAGAATATTCTGATAATAACAAAGAATTAGAGTATATTTATCAACTTAAATACAGAAAAAACAACCCTAATTACAATAAAGATTGGCAAAAAAACAAAAGACAACGCGATATATTATTCAGATTGCGTGGTAATTTAAGGTCTAGATTATGTAATATTGTTAACAATAAAACAACAAAAACTTTAGATAGTATTGGGTTAGACATAAATGATTTTAAAGTGTTTATTGAAAATAAATTTATAGATGGTATGTCTTGGGAAAATTACGGTGAGTGGCACATTGACCATATACTACCGTTAAGTTGTGGTAATAGTGTTGAAGAAATACTATGTCTAAATCATTACACAAATCTTCAACCATTATGGGCTGAAGATAATTTAAAGAAAAGTAATAAAATATTAATAAATAAATAAAATGGCGGTTGGAACATATGGCACTATAAGACCAGCGGACGTAAGTCCGGATGATGTTGAGATAATTTTAAATTATACACCATCAAGAGATGAAACAGATAATTTTGTGTTAACAAAATTAAATTCACAATCTATTTTAAAACCTTACTATAATAATGATACTACAGGTGTTAATAATGGTATTGAAATATTAGGTGGTTTATATAATTTAACACTACCTGCGGAACAATTTAACCAAATTGGTATATATACAATATTTATTAGACCTGTTCAGATTAGAACAACAATATTAGATTGTGGAGTTCTATCTGCACTTCCCAATGTCAAAGGTTTGATTTTTGATTTAAATTCCGTTCCTGCAAATTATAGAAACAAATTTGTTAATCAAGGATTAGTAGGGTTTAGAATTGAATATTTGAATTCTGATGGTACTAAAATACCTAATTTTTTTAGAATTATTACCTCATCATTCTTTTGTGAACCGGTTGTTCAAAATTTAACAAACTCATCACAAAAAGCGATAAGATATAAATATAGTGATAATAATACTAATTTATTATTCTGTACTTTAACACCATCATCGGCACCAACAAACAAGCCAAATGCGACACCATACATTGGTCAACCAAATCAGAACGTGATTATTACTAATACATTCTTTAATCCAATTACGTTGGATATTGAAATTGGTGAACACGACTTCTCAACATTGGCGATTGCTCTTTATGGTAATCAAACCAAATCTATTGATGATGGTATCTACACATTATACGATAACGCTAATAACATATACAAACAATACAACTTATATGAAATTAGAGACCAATTTAATGAGTTATTATATGAGGTTAGACAAGATAGAGGAAATAATATAGATTTTAGTAAAAACTTTACAAATATAACACAATAATGGCGAATAATAATTTTACTTGTCCACCACAACCGGCAACAGGTGCGGGTACATTTTCTGATAATTTAGTTGGATTCCAACTTGTTGCGGGGGGTGGTTTAACGCAAGGTAATTTTGAGTTTACTAAAAGTATTACTGAAAAGTCAAATAGAACGTTTACTACGGGGGCATTTTCTAACCCTATTAATTTAGATGGTATGGGGGTTAACAGTGTTGCTCAATCAAGGGCGATATTTGAAAATAACTTTAAAGTTTATCCTAATTTTGATATAACTCAGGTAACTAATTTTACAACATATGGGTCAATGGTTAAGAGAATCTCAACCTCAGTTGAGACCATTATTAGTAAATACCCTGCTGCGTTAGAGGTTACCTTTATGGATGAAAATTATTTAACAGGAGCCACCGCCACAAATATTTTGTATAACCCAATAGATAATGAAACAAGTATTAATTTGAATATTTCAAGAATTAGAAATCCTTTTGATATTGATTTTACGGTTAATGCGACAAGAAATTTAGAGTTAAGAGAAATTCAAGTTTCTCCATTAAGAAATATGACTAATGAGTTCACCAAATACTCCTTATTTTTAGGTGGTATTGGTTATGACGTTACTCATATAATACCAACAACATCATTAACAACGGGAACTCTTACATTATATATAAATGGGGATGTTTTTTCGGGGTTAACCGAAACTTATGATGATTTGGTTATTAGACCAAATGATTACCAAGTTAATAGAGTTTTTAATGAAGATTTAGATGAAGTTCAAAGATTCTTATTAAATAGAAATGTTGTTCCAATTTATACGGCAACTTTTCAGGTACCAAATGAAAGTGATGATGGTTCATTTTATATTCAAAATAAATTAGTTACTTGGCCTTTGTATGGTAGTTGGAATTTAGATATTTTAACAAATTCTTTTACTACTTACCTTACAACATTAAATGAAATTAGTGTTAATTTTGATGGGTTTCAAACTAACCTTGTATCAAGGTTTTTAACGACAGATTCTATTAAAGAGTTTGACACGTCAGACCAAAAGGTTGAAAAGATACTACAAATATACGGTAGAAGTTTTGATGAAACAAAAAAATTCATCAATGGATTGGCGTATATGAATTCGGTTAATTATAACACCGGTAATGATATTCCGTCACAATTATTAAAGAATTTATCTCAAACATTAGGTTGGTCAACAAATATGTCACCAATTACTAATGATGACTTTTTAGGTTCGGTTTTTGGGCAAAAAAATGTGGATAAATCGGCTTTTAGTGGTGTAGGTCAATCTCAAACACCGGATGAATTAAACTACCAATATTATAGAAATTTGGTTCTTAATTCCGCTTATTTATTCAAATCAAAAGGTACTAGAAAATCTATTGAAACTTTAATGAGATTGATTGGTGCTCCGGACGCTTTAGTTGAGTTTAATGAATATGTTTATTTAGCTGACCAAAAAATTAATATGTCAGATTTTGACTTACAATATGCTAGCATATCGGGGGGTACTTATACAAGAAAATTACCAACTTTAGATGGTGGATATACGTTTACTATTCAGGGGGTCACATATTCGGGATTCACAACAACTTCAGTTCTTGAAAGTGTTGATTTAACTAAAAGTGATTATCCAATTAGTGATAGTGGGTATCCTAAATCACCGGTTAATTCAGAAACTTATTATTATCAAATGGGTAGTGGATGGTTTGAGTCAACTCCAAAACATAGGTCACCTGAAGAACCTGATTTAACTAATAGTGTTTTTACAGGTTCAAATCCAAACTATCAAACAAAATTAGCACCATTTACCTATGGTCAAGAATATTTGAATGTTTATAAATCATTCCCATTCACTAATTTAGGTTATACTTTAAGTTCGGCTATTGATAATAATAAAACTTGGGTTGATACTGAAATTGGTAATAGAAGTAATTTAGATGGTGGGTATAATTCGTTATATACTACTGATAGTGAAGATTTGGTTATTAACGTTAAAAACATTGATTTATATTTAAATCCGGGACAAGGTTTATCTTACGATGTTTGGTATATGTCAAGAGAATACAATTTCCCTATTGCTAATCAAGGTTTAGGGTATGTTGCACCAACAAGATGTAATCCTAATCCGGTGTCAACATATCCACATAGAGGGGGTGTTGACTCAACGGTAATTAATCCTCAACCAAGAAAACAAACATTTTTTGAATTTGCTCAAACATTTTGGAAAAATACAATTAATGTTAGAAATAGACAATACGCAACTGATGGTAAAACAAGTGGGTACCCAACATTATCATCAATTTATTGGAATTATTTACAGTCAGAATCTTTGGAGGGTATTCAAAATGATAACTTTACATACAAAACAATGATTGAGTATGTAAGTGGTATGGGTGATTATTGGATTCGTTTAGTAGAACAAATGATACCTGCGAGCACTATTTGGAATACAGGTGTTAAATTAGAAAACTCTATTTTTCATAGACAAAAATTTGTATGGAGAAGACAAAGAGGATGTGAGTTAGTTCCAATTCTTTGTAAACCTTGTAAATTTACAGGTAGTATTTATTTAAATGATTGTAACGCTTGGTCGATATTGTGTTATAGATACCCTGAAAGTGTTTTAGAATTTGGTAACTTTAATACGGTTCTTTCAAATGTAATTAATAATTGGTTGACTCCTACTGGACCTGGTCCTTATTTAAATACATCAGGTTGTAATGTTTATACAACTAATAGTCAATGGTTTGTTGACATAAGTATAAATGGGTCTAATATTATTCAGTATCCGTTCTTTAATGGTATAGGATACAACTCTATTTCGTGTGGTACAGAACCTGTTACACAAATATCCACTAGTAGTTCTCCTTGCGTGTCTGTTTGGGAAACCGCGTTGGATAATTGTTTAACACAACTAATTTCGTTGGGTTATGATTATACCTATGAGTATGATATTGCTCAAGATACTGAGGAACCACCAACAAGAGTTAGAATATGGGACACTAATTGTTCGTCTAATCCAATAAATAAATCGATATCAATAAGGGTCGGTATACAATTTACTATGTCTTGTGAACAATAATATAAATTTAAAAATAAATAAATAATGTCTTGTTTTTTATCATATAATGCTAGTATAACGGGGGATTGTACTAATACTAATTCGGGGTCATTTGCCATAGATATTTTTGGTGATGCACCTGATTATTTAATACAGTTTTTATACCCAACTACAGGAACAACGGTATTAGGTCCGGGTGTGACCGCATATACACAAAATAGTTTATCAGCGGGAACATACTCTTTTAACATAATAGATAGTTGTGTTTCGGGTGGTACTACAGTTGTTCCTGTAAACATTTATATATCTAGTGGGACCTGTGTTTCAATATTAGATGTTAGTAATACTATTTGTGATTCCAATAACGGGTCTTTAACGGCATCAACTAGTAATTTTTATGGGAATGGTACATTTTCGTTATATAGTGAATCGACAGGTTTAATCTCAACATTTTATGAAGCAGACAATTCTTATGTTTTTGACAACTTATCTGCGGGGGTTTATTATGTTATAGCGAACGACGGTGGTGGATGTACAGGACAATCTGAAAGTGTTATTGTTAAGAGTTCGTCAAATCTATCTTTTGGGTTGTATGTTGTTGACAATGCGGGATGTGCGTTGGATTCGGGTAAAATATTAATTACAGGATTAACAGGGAATCCTCCCTATACTTATTTATGGTCTAATGGTAGTAATAATGACAATATTACGGGATTAACGGAAGGTACTTACACAGTAACCGTTACCGATAGTAGTTATTGTTCAATTAGTAATACTGCAGTAATATATACAATCCCACCTGTAGGTTTAGGTGCGATTTATTTAACACAACCAACTTGTTTTACCTCAGATGGTGAAATTGAAATTATAATTACCGGTGGTACCGCACCATTTTATTATTTAGGGTCAAATGGTGTTACAAATATAACTTTTAATAGAAACGTAATTTTCACAGGGCTAGGTCCGGGAGGATTTACAATTCAAGTGGTGGATGCGGGGTTATGTACATTTACAACTTCTGCAAAATTATTAACACCAACAGGTATGTCTGTAATTTCGGTAGACATTACAAATTCGACTTGTAATGATTTATCAGGGGTTATTGGACCAATTTTAGTGTTTGGTGGTACATCACCATATACTTTTACATTAACAGATTCGTTAGGTAATGTAAACTCGACTACTATATATCAATCAAATTGGGTGTTTAATAATCTACCGTCAGGTAATTATACTTTAGATATTACAGATAATGGGGCTTGTTCATTTACAAGTGCTTATACAATAAATAATGTAGTAACATATGATTTAATTGTTTCTACAACAGGAACTACTTGTGATGGTACTAATGGTTCTGTTAAGTTAGAGATTACTTCAGGGGGAACGCCTCCATATATCTATAAAATTGATGGGAATTCAATAACAACATCACTAACATCTTATACTTTTAATAATATTTATTCAGGTAATTATATTGCCAGTGTTACCGATGCTTTGTTATGTAAACAATCAACACCATTTACTATAGATAACTCAAATACAATTGATTTTCATTTGTTGTCGGTTGATTCTACTAACGATAATGGTTCTCTTACTGCCTTTATAACAAATGGAACACCACCATTTACTATATATTTTGATGGTGATACCGTTGGTACTACAGTAATGACTTTCCCTGATTTATCTCCGGGTGATTATGAAGTTAGAATTGTTGATAGTGCGGGATGTTCAAAAAGAAGACCGGGACCTATTGGTGGTACAATTGAGTTAGGGTCAACAGGATATTATGGGGTTTGTAAAGGAAGATTGAGTGAACCTATAATTCTTGACTCAAGTCCTAGACAATATTTTTACGAAGGATATAATGAATTAATTACGTTCAATAATACTCAATACGGTTATACTAATTGTGTTTTAACGGGTGCGACATTTTCCGCTCAAACAACCGTTGGTGATTGTGTTCGGTCTATGATATTTTACACTAGTGAAGGAATACTTGATTATCCTTCGGATGGTCTATGGTTTTCGGCTATTACCTCATTAATAGAGTCGTGTCCTCAAATTGGTCCGGGTAATGTTGACATTAATTCATTAACAAATACAATCACCGTTACCACAAATTGTGAACCTGAATCGTTACATAATTCAAATGTTTTGGTCGAAATGTTTATTGATTATGAGATTGAATGTGTTTGTCCTAACCCTACACCTACACCAACACCTACATATACTCCAACACCTACTGTTACAATGACTAAAACACCTACTCTAACACCTACAAGAACTGCGACACCAACAATTACACCAAGTCCGACGGCGACTATTGGTAGTACACCTCCGGTAACTCCTACTCAAACTGCTACACCAACAAAAACATCTACACCAACACCAACAGTAACAAAAACTCCAACACAAACAGTAACAACAACACCAACAGTGACCACAACACCAACAATTACACCTAGCAGCACACCAACTATGACACCGACTCCGTCAAGTAAAGATATGTATTACGCTTATAAAATTTGTGGAGCTAGACGAGGACCAACTACCGTGGTGATTCAACCTGTACCGGCAATACCTGGTAATGTTGTAGGTAATGTTATTTTAGATTTAGTAAATAAAATCTGTTGGGAGTTAGTGGCTATTTCAACTAATTCAGCTCAGTTAGTAAATACTTGGAATGGTACGACTTATCCTAATAATTATTTTACATTCGTTTCTTTATTTCAAGGAACGGCAACATTAAAACCTTGTGAAGAGTGTGAAAAAGCTGTTAATGTTGTTGAACCTGTTTCTGATTGTATAATATCTTTAAGAAATTGGAGTGATTGTAAGTCATCAGATACTAAAGGAGAAATTTATATAAATGGTATAATGTTTTATTCGTTTGATGAAAATTTTGATGTTAATATATACTTATCAACATTGAATGTTAATAATGGCGACATTATAAAAATTTATTTATATGCTCCGTCAAATAGTGTGGCGACATTATATACTGAACTTACATCAGGTAATAATACACAAACTGTTAGTGGTGGTGATTATGTTTTAGAGTTTAGGGTTGAATGTGGGGAAAAACCACAAAAAATTGATATTTTCTCAACTTGTAAGAAAAATGCACCTACAATAACTTTATATAGTACGTCTTACACTGAGGCGGGGCCAATACCTTCTAATTTTAGAAATACAGTTGCGTGTTCTGATGTAAACGATAGTCCAGATTTAACTTGGATTTTAAATAACTTTAGTATTTCAAATGTTTTAAGTTATGAATTACTTTGTGAGGATATTCAAGCGTCGGGTAGTAGTCCTGATGGTTACTTCATTCATTGGTGGGTAACTGATATTGACCCAACTCAAACAAATATTGGTGTGAATGGTAGTTGGATTAGTGGTAATCCTCAACCAACTGATTGGGAAATACCTTATCCGGGTAGTGATGCTGCTAATGGATGGAATGGTCCGTGTCCACCTTCAGGAACACATAATTATAGAATAAAAATTACTGCAACATTACTAAATGGAGCTGTTATCCAAAGTAATTACTCAACATTTACTTCTATATAATAGATTAAAGTATTAATAATAAAAAACCCCTCCGTTAAGAGGGGTTATTTATTTTTTACCAAATTTGTTCTTGTCTCATATGTCCTAAGACACAACAATAAGCGTCTGTTTGGTCGAAGTTTTCTTTTTTGAGAGTGTTATTTCTTGTATATTGCCAAGTGATTTGAGGTTCTTTTTTGGCTATTAAATCCCAAATGATTAGTTTCTTATCTATGTCTTTGGGAAGACCTCCGAATAATACAAATTTACCTTTGTCATTTTCTTTAACTAATTCGGGGAAGGCGAACTTACGTGAGTTGTATGTTGATATGAAGTCAGGGACTATCCCTAAAACGTCGTAAATTTCTTTTGTGACCAAAGTATTAAACCTTAATAAAGTTTGGACTGTATAGACGTTATTTGAGTTTAATAAGGGCTCTTCAATAATAACCTTACTAATACCCATATCTTTATATTCTAAAAGTTTGGTTCTAAAGATTTCACCTTTAAGAAGTAATTCTTTTATTTTATTATCTTCCTTTGGTTTTGGTATTGGTGATACGTGAGTTAGTTCTAATAATTCTCTACTTTGTATGTCAAATAATGCCCAACCAATAGTTTTGGTTGAAACATCAAGCCCTAAAACTTTAGGGCTTTCCTTTAATGTTTTTTTCATAGGTT
>Ga0114975_10002915_pt1 | contig 11585 bp, 9 predicted proteins | sample S_130626_EF_Meta_FD_87031 | JGI IMG/M metagenome (GOLD analysis project Ga0114975, IMG submission 87031) | Freshwater microbial communities from Lake Simoncouche, Canada to study carbon cycling - S_130626_EF_MetaG | ecosystem: Environmental > Aquatic > Freshwater > Lake | place: Lake...
ACTGGGCCAAGGTGGCCGTCCTTGGTCACAAAGTTGCCCTAGAACTATTTGCACCGGGTGAAGAACCCATCGGACAAACAGTCGTCGTAGCCACTGGACAGGCAAAAGTGCCCGTCACCGTCGTCGGTGTACTAGCGCGAAAAGGTAACTCTAACTTTGGCACAAGCCCAGATGACCAAGTCTTTCTCCCGTATGAATCGCAACGCAAACGGCTTTCCAACACACGCATTGTTGCAGCCGTAAATGCGCGGTCGATTGCTGGCCAGAGCGAAGAGGCTGCCAATCAAATTTTTGCGGTATTGAAAGCACGGCATCCCGCAAATGCCAAAGACTTTATCGTTGACACGCAGGAAGGCATCATTAAGCAGCTAGATCAGGTCCTGTTGCTTTTCCAGGTCGTGATGGGCGGCGTTGGTGGGCTTAGCCTCCTCGTCGGCGGCATCGGGATTATGAACATCATGCTCGTTTCCGTTACGGAGCGCACGCGTGAAATCGGAATCCGAAAAGCTGTCGGTGCCAAGCGTGCAAACATCCTCGTACAGTTTGTCATCGAGGCGATGACCGTGAGTGGAGTCGGCGGGATGCTTGGTGTTGGGTACGGCTATGGGGTTTCAAGCATCATTGGAATGATTGCCAAAGATAACCTACCAACCTACGTCCCGCTATGGGCCAGTTTAATGGGCTTCTCGTTTGCGCTAGGCGTCGGGATGTTCTTTGGAATCTATCCGGCCGTTCGCGCTAGCAAGCTCGATCCTATCGATGCACTTCGCTTTGAGTGATGTTTAGCATCGGTATCTGATAAGACCACTCCCGCTTTCGAATAGTCGTTGATGATCGTAAAAGCCTTGCACTGAGTTGCTACATCAGGATTTTGAACGCGGGCAGTTCGCATTTTGAAGCGTGGGATAAATCCCCGGGGATTTTGCTGGCTTGATGCTTGAAATGTCGTGATGTCAGCATTACACTTTGGCATGAAACGCACTGCTCTCCTCGCTATCACCGTGGGTGTGATAGCCTCTGCATCGTCGCTGGGATGGAACGTCGTCCAACAAAAAGAAGGCTACACCGACACTCCATTTATCTTCTCTGGTTCTAAGTGGCGCGTCCATGATGCGAACCGACCAACTCCACCAGTAGTCACACCAGCTCCAGGTGGCCCTGCCGTGGCTGCACCATCGGATGCCATCATCCTCTTCAATGGCAAAGACCTCTCCAAGTGGTCCAACCAAAAGTGGAAAATTGTTGGCGACGCGATGATGTGCCGCGAAGTAGGCGAGAAGGTTGTTGGCGTCGGTGATACCGAAACCGTCGACAAGTTCGAAGATTTCCAGCTACATGCTGAGTGGGCTACACCAACACCGCAAGGCGAAAAATCACAGGGCCGTGGTAACTCCGGTATCTTCCTCTCCGGCAAGTATGAAGTTCAGGTTTTGGATAGCTTTGAAAATCCAACTTACGCCGATGGCCAAGCAGGTGCTATCTATGGCCAAAAGCCTCCGATGGTAAATGCTTCACGCAAACCAACCGAGTGGCAAACGTACGATATCTTCTACACATCCCCTCGCTTCGATGCAGCAGGTAAGCTGACCAAGGCGGGCTACGTGACCGTTGTCCATAACGGGGTTCTCGTTCAGAATCATCACGAGATTCTTGGCAATACGAATCACAAGTCTGCGCCATCGTACGTTCCACACGGACCTGGCCCAATCCGCCTGCAGGATCATAGCAATGCAACGCGCTTCCGTAACATCTGGATCCGCACCCTCAAGGATGCTTCGTAGTCTAATCTCGTAAATAACAGGGCGTTTCCTAGCGAAGCGCCCTTTTTTCGTAACTGCGTTGTTGAGAAAGGACTGAAAAATGAACTTTGAACTACTCAAGTCAATCTGTGAAGCACCAGGCATCCCCAGCCGTGAAGAAGTTGTGCGTGGCGTTATCCAGGATGCCATGGCGCCGTTGGTCGACTCCATCCATGTGGACAACATGGGCAACGTCATCGGACACAAAAAGGGAAGCGGCAAAGGTCCGAAGGTACTCATCGCTGCCCATATGGATGAGATCGGTTTCATTGTCAGGCATATTGATGACAAGGGTTTCATTCGCCTCCAACCGCTTGGCGGCTTTGATGCACGTGTTCTGGTCGCTCAGCGTGTCCTAGTCCATGGCTTTGCCGGTGAGACCCTACGCGGTGTTCTACAACCCGGCACGCGGCCAGCACACCTACTCACCGATGCAGAGCGTGGTAAGCCAGTTTCACTAGATGATCTCTTCATCGATCTTGGAATGCCAGCAGACGAAGTTCGCGCTAAAGTTGAGCTCGGTGACCCCATCACCATGGACCGTACGTGCGAACGTATTGGTAAGCGTGTCATTTCGAAGAGCCTAGATGACCGACTGCTTGTCTACGTGATGCTCGAGGCGTTACGCCACCTCGGCCAACATGACTGTGACATCTACGCAGTAGCGACTGTGCAAGAGGAAATCGGCCTCCGTGGTGCAACTCCAGCCGCATATGCCATCAACCCAGACATTGCCATTGCATTAGATATCACCATTGCCGGAGATATCCCTGGTGGCACTCCCGATGCGCAGATCACGCAGCTGGGTGCAGGTACAGCCATCAAAATCATGGATGCAAGTCTCGTCTGTCATCCTAAGTTGGTACGGCACTTCCGTGATGTCGCAGAGCAGCACAACATCAAGTATCAGATTGAGATTCTTGGACGTGGTGGCACGGATGCCGGCGGTATGCAGCGTGTCCGTGGCGGTATTCCATCGTTTACCCTGTCGGTGCCGACACGCTACGTCCACACAGTGAACGAAATGGCTGATGTTGATGACATCAATGCATCCGTAGAAATTCTCGCCCGCTGGCTGGAAGTTTGTCATACCCGTAGCTACGGCTACGGTGATGCATAGGAATTTACCAGCGTAATCATCACCCGCCGTATGGAAGTCACCCTATACGGCGGGTATTTTGTTTGTGTGTCAGATGCCAAACTTACTCTCGATAATGCGATGTCGTCGATCATCACCCAGGTTCAGGATTTGATCGACATGGCGACTTATGAAACGCAAACCGATGTTGCAGCCACCCTCGCGCATTGGACGGTATCCATCGTAGCGGGTGAGATTCGGGATGCTTCCCTGACGGTGTTTGCGACATCAGATCCAGACACAGGTGATGCTGTTGAGCGTATTAGCTCTGCCACGCATCTGCGGATTGTCGTGACGCTACCCGATGGTAGTTTGGTCGAACGTCAGGCCACGCTACACCCGCCGAAGTATCCGTATCTTGTCAGCTTACGACCGACTTAGCCCAATCTCAGCACCCACTATTGATGTTACGCTCTAGCCTATGCGCCTAACGTGCAAAGATCAGCTTGACCATCACTTGTGGAAGGAATGTCTTGTTGTTCGGAGCACCCAATAGGATATACGTTTCCGTCCCGCGCTCGCCTGCTTCCCGGTAGCTGATGTATGGATTGACGGTCGCGGATGAACCGGGCTCTTCCTGAACGAGGATTCGGCCACCAATGGTTCTCGTACGCGAAAGAATATAGTTTCCCGTAAGAATATGCTGCCTGCGCCAGCCTTCAAATTGCTGGAGTCCGCCGGTATAGAGGAGATCCAGATTCTTCACAGGCCTCCACGAGATGTTCGGAGCAAAGAAGCGGTATGGCTTATCGGCCTGTTGTCCCGTTATCAGATCCATTCCGATTTGACGGAACCGGTTGGTTGCTCCGGATGTAATCCCAAAGCGTACCGTTGCATCCTTTTGTTTATCGAACATGCTGTGGTTGACGCTGGTTGACAGACGCCAGTCTGATCGCGTATCAAACTGAACACCTAAGCCACCACCCCGCTGAAAGGGTGTGCCATCCTGATGCCAAGTATAGTTCGGAAAGAAGTCCACCGAAAAACTACGCCACGCTCCTTTGCGCCATTCCCGGCTCCAGTTGTGGTAAACCTGAAACCCCTTGAAGTCATCGAAGTAAAATAGCCCATTCGCTGCCCGAATGTTGCGGCCAGCATCCATGAGCTGAACACTCGTGAAGTTAAACGAATCCTGATAAGAGAAGTTGAGGTCAGCGGCGCCACCACCGCCGTTCATCCCGGATGACTTGATGAACTGGTATTCAAGGCCAACTTTATTGCGGCGAAGGGAGCCATCGAGGGCCACAACTCCCGAATGGTCATTGTCTTTTGCCGTGTCCGATTGGCTGGCAAAGAATCCAATCTGGTCCGTTGTGCTCAAGTCATGTCGGTAGCGAACGATGGAATCAACTCTGTCACCAAAGTCAATAGCTGTCAGAAAGCCAAGTGTGTCCTTGGGTGTGATTTTTCCATATGCTTTCGCGCCGATGTCGAAGAGTCCGATTCGGTTGGAGTAAAAGAGCGGTCCAAAGGTATAGAAGGATCCAGCTGAAAAGTAATTTGCACCTTCAAGGAAAAATGGACGGCGCTCTGGCACGAACTGTTCCGCACGTGAAAAGGCAACCGTCTGCACAGCGCTCTCAACCGTGGCGAAATCAGGATTTATGGTTGAGACAACGGTGAAGTCCGGCGTAACTGTGTAGCGGGCATCGATGCCGGTACGAATCTGCGAACCACCCTCCTTCGCCGTTGTGAGGGCATATGGGAGAAGACTAAGGGATGGTTTATGCTTTTCCTTAGGAGGTTCGATTTTTGACCAGCGTCCCATCAGATTGAGAAACTGTTGTGGCGTGGTGTTGGACCACTGGCTCTTGATCCGTGTTCGGTATTGAACGCGTCTGAAGTTGAGCCCAAAGTCTGGATTTTTCTTTCCTGCGGGAAAGGAAATTGTTTTCCAGGGAATCCGCATTTCTGCTTCCCAACCTGTGGCAGTCAAGGTCGCTTTGGCATCCCAGTCGCCATTCCATTCGGCTTTACCTGCGCGCCCACCACTGATTTTCGCACTGCGAGTGGATAGTGCATTTACAGAAAAACGACAGAGATCACTCGGCTTTGCGGAGAGAAACGGATCAAGTGTGACTTCCAGATAATCTTCAGAGTCGTTATCACCAAAGTCACCACCTGAATAGCGGGAGTCACGTAACACTTCACGGGCTGTGATGCCAGCCGGGACATTATCATGCGCTTTGAAAGCCACATAGAGGTAGGTTTCATCGTATGAGATGAACGCTTCAGTAGGTTCTAGAGCAGGCTTACCCGTCACAAGATCCGTGAATCCATTTGCACGGGTGGCCGCTGGCCATTCATTTTCGGCGACTCGCCCATCAATAGTCGGTACTGTTATTGCCCGGGTCGCATTGATCACCCTATTGGCATCGCCAGTATCTGCCCTCGAATGGGATGACCACAGTGATACGACGGCGAAAAGCATACACGACATTAATGTTTTGAATGACATAACTGCCCAGTATGCATCAATTCGTACCGACAATCACGAAATGAAACTGATTCTCTTTACGTTGTAAAAACAACGATGCCGCGCAGTACTGTCTGAAACGCGGGGATGCGGTTATAAGACACACCTAAGGACATCGAGTACTTGAACCCAGAGTACTACAGAGCTAACTAGCCCTGAACAACTCGATGATTAGTTACGCAGAAGTTCTGAGGTGGACTGTACACCCACACAGAGGAATCGCCTACGGTGCGGCATCCCGGCCAATGAGCTTCAGAACGGACTCCCGCAAGCCTGCTGGAGATCTTACAGAGCTAACTTTTTCACGAAGCGTTTTCAACAAGGTTTCTTCGAAATGAAACTTATCAAAGCATCCCTTACATTGCTTCAAGTGCTCCTGAACTAGCTCGGTCTCATCAGGGTTCAGCTCACGACTCAAGTATTCGTTCAGTCGTTGTACAGCCTGTTGACACTGATTGAACTCCACAGGGGTTTGTGAAGTCTCGTTCATTCCGTTCCGTCCTTCTATGTGGCTCTGCGCCATCGATGTTTAGCGGGGGTTATCCTGCGTAAACGCCCAAAGTGATTTCTGAATCAGCTTCCGCCCTCTGGACAAGCGGGACCTGACCGTACCAATTGGTATCTCCAACATTTCACTGATTTCCTGATACGAAAACTCGTTCAGGTCAGACAAAATCACCGCTTCACGATACTCATCCGGGAGCTTGTTAATAGCATCCTGAATTGCCTCAACCTCCACTTTTTGCATGATGGCAGCTTCTGGCGTGAGTCCCCCATCAGAGTGATGAGCATCTGCTAATCGGTTGTAAAGGAAAAAATCCTCCATTTCGTCATAGGAGACACGCTCAGGCTCGCGGGTTCGTTTGCGATAGTTGTTGATAAATAGGTTCGTCAGGATTCTAAACAACCAAGCCCGCGCATTAGTTCCACCTTCGAACTGATGAATATATTGAAATGCGCGCAAATAGGTTTCCTGCACCAAGTCATCGGCATCCTGAGGGTTACGGGTCATCCCAAGCGCTGCACGATATAGCGCATCGATGTGCGGCAACATCTGCGAATCGAAGGTTGATTGATTACTATGATGGCTAGTCGGCATTTGGTTTATTTAGTGGTGTCCATCGAGGGCGCGGCGCGCGGGGCTAAGTGTCGTGTCGGGAAAGTTTGTGATCATCTCTAACAGTACGTTGCGGACATTGCCGATGTTAGCAGCGAACACCCGCATGACTTCGGCATGACTGACGGGTTCAGCTCCTGCGACCACACCTGCATCGAAGTCCGTTACAAGGCTAATATTCACATAGGGAAGTGCCAGCTCACGAGCAAGTATTGCTTCGGGGTATCCAGTCATACCAATGACATGCCAGCCGTTATTCGTAAACCACTGAGATTCAGCCTTTGTGCTGAACCGTGGACCATTGATAACAACCAATGTCCCATTCGAGTGGACCGTTACTCCGACATATTCGGCTGCCTGGATGGCAGTTTCCCTTAGGATTGGACAGTATGGGTCTGCGGGACTGATGTGGATAACCTTGTCGCCATCGTAGAACGTATCTGCACGCCCCGTGGTTCGATCAACATATTGGTCACAGACAACCATCGTTCCAGGATGAATATTGGCTTGCAGCGATCCCACAGCGGATGGAGCGATGATTCCATTCACACCAAGCGCTTGCATTGCCCAGAGGTTTGCCCGGTAGTTAATTCGGTGCGGGGCAATGGTGTGCCCTCGTCCATGCCGGGGCAAAAATGCCACGGAGCGCCCGGCGAGCGTCCCAACCATGATTGCATCTGATGGAGGACCATACGGTGTTTCAACGATGACTTCATCGAATGAATCGAGCAATGCGTATAGCCCGGAGCCACCAAAAATGCCAATCTCAACCTGCGGATATCCTGAACTCACGCGAACAGTCTACTCCGAATGTGCCAAAGTGAGCACCTCTCTATAAACGCGCTCAACTTTTCTAGCCGTAATAGATGCGGTGAAGTGGCGTAGAACCCGCTGCCGTCCCTTTGTGCTAAGCTTTGCGCGAAGCTCGGGTCGGTCAATCAGCATCCTCAGCGCATCAGCAAGTGCCTGTGCATTCCCCATCGGAACAAGCAAGCCTGTCTCGCCATGTACGACCGTTTCCTTCACACCTCCGCCATCGGTGGCAACAACAGGTATCCCTGCAGCCATCCCCTCGATGACGACCTGACCAAACGGTTCAGGGCTAGTCGATGCGTGAACAAGTATCGAGACAGTCGGAAGAAAGGCTTCAATTGGGTCGACATGCCCTAAGAAGTTGACTTTACCTTGGAGACCCAACCGCTCAACTTGAGCATGTAGCTCGGCGACATAATCATCCTCACCGAACATAGCAGTTCCTGCGAGCAAAAACTGCGCATCGATTCCCGCTTCGACGAGCTTTGATGCGGCATCGAGGAAGACGTGCTGCCCTTTCCAGCTCGCTAGGCGTCCAACGATCGCGATACGAAGAGGTCCTTGGAGTGCACTACTGGTAGCCATTGGTGGCGTTCCGGATGCAATGCCATCATAGACAACTTCGCCCTGCGGATCTACCCCGCTTGGGACGACGGCACCGGGTTTTGCAACAGCCAAGTGGAGCTGATCAAGCGTGCTCTGGGAGTTTGCGATGACAAAGGCTGGCACCCGCGCCGCAAGAAAGCGCATCATTTTGACGGCAAATACAGGGAGGTAGGAGACGTCGATGTGGTCACGAATGTGCCAGATAAGAGGCACATGACAAATCCAACTTACGAGAATGCCGTAGAGGTCAGACTTTAGCGAGTTTGTGTGGATTATGTCGACGGGTTGCGTCCGGATAAGCGCTGCAACTTTGAAACCATACGCGAGTACGTTAAAGATTAGGCCGACTTTGGAGAAAATTCCGGATTCGATGGAGTCTTTACGTACATCTAAAACAGACCCGGACAACGGAACAATATCCACACGGATGCCTACTGCGCGAAGGCGTTCCGCAAGACTTCCATCCTCAGCGAGGATAACCCAAGGTTCAATCGCCTTACGGTCAATCGTTTCGAGCAAGCGAGCAAGGGCAATCTCTCCGCCGCTTAACTTTGCTGTATGGTCAAGATAGCAAACACGAAGCTGTCGATAGGTAGGGAGCTCATCAAGGATGCCAGTTGTCGGTGCACCAATGGTCTTCACATGGCCTTCATCGGATGCGATTTGTACCTGAACACCACCCGTACCAGAGTCCGGAGTTGCTCCAATCCACACAGGCTTCCACTGGTCATCTGCCGAGCTGTGCATCATCCCCCAGAAACCACTTGGCACCCGATGCCGCATCGAGTAATTTCCGGGCAAGTCTTGCATATCGATCAGCATGCCATCAGTGCCGACGATATCCCAGCCAGCATCATCATGCGCACGACCAATCAGATGCCCTGGTGTCAGCGAAAACGATGCTGCGGCGGCTTTGTTTGCACCAACAATAGTGCCTTCCGCCGAGACATCGAGGATTCCTATGACATTATTTCGGTTGAGGTCTTCAAGGCGCTCTGCTCGGCGTTCAGCAATACGCGCCCGGCGCCTCAGAATATCAATTTGGGTGATTATCGTGAGACCAGCAAAGAGCAATCCCGCGAGAATCGTACCTTCAAGAACAAGTCCAACACGCTCCCTGATGAAGCGTGCGGCTAGCGCCTCTCCAACAATCGTTGCGAAGAACGCAAATAAACCAGCGCTTCTGCCTCGCCACATCGTCCACGTTGCGCCTAGGAACAGGGATGCGATAGCGACCCAGCTTGGATCTTCGGGAGCAACATACCGCCCCAAGAAGCCAACAAGAATGCCGGCAGCTGCGCCGATTACCCGGTCGCGGATGATGTTTTGGGGTATTGCCATTGGTTTTATTGATTAAAGCAGCGGTGACTCTTAGCAAGCATCGATGAACCCACTAATGCCTCACACGAAAAATGTACCATGTGCCAATTTGCCACGGCAATCAACATCCAGCCTAACGAGAAGTTTTAGGAAAGTTTAGTGTGACATTACACAGGCTTGAAGAAGATAGTACTTCCTATTTGAAGTCTAATAGGGAAGTTTGTTAACGACTACTACGCATGATGTTGATGAATCGGCAATAAAGCGCACATGTAGTTTTATTTGCCCCCCACCTGTCTGCTAAAGAACTCGCCGTAAGTTGTGACTTTTGGAAACAACCGACTTTCGATAGGGCTGACTTTATAAAGTACATAAACGCTATTCATCCTCTGAACGCATTTGCAGTAATCGAGAGTGAGCCGATGCGATTGGGTATTGTGGATAGCATGTTCGAGCAGCTAGCGACTTCATATACAAACAGCGCAACGAACTCTGACTGGTTGCGGAACGCCTGCAGTGCCATCGAAACCGAAATGATGCAATTGAGCATCGACACGTGGGAGCAGCTGCCATCGGATTCGGGCATTGTCATCCGTGCGATCACCTCAGATAAAACACCCATTTACATAAAGGCCAGTCCCCCAGGTGAAGAAACAAATTCTGCCATTCAATGCTTGGTGAACACGGTTCATCCGCAGCTAGTCAACTGTCTATACGCTGATGTCAACCTTGGAATCCACATTTTGGCGAATGTTCCAGGCGCGCTGATATCCCAAAATGCCAATAGTGAAGAAGAATTGGGGGCGGTTGGATCCCTCCTAAACGTGTTGAACAGCCTCCACATAAGCGTAAATATGATTCCGCTTGATCGCTGGTGCAGAGACCTCCTGCATCCGGGTCGCACCCTTCCGGAGGCAATATCTGTAAACATCAGGCGCTGTCAAATGCTCCTGTCAACCGCTCCGCCAGATGCGTGGCTTCATGGCGACTTGCACCATGGCAACATCATCCAAAACTCAGAAACGGGAATTCTGGTTGCCATCGACCCAAAAGGCCTTGTCGGCGAGCCAAGCTTTGACATTTGTACATTTGTACGCAACCACATCCCCGATCCCCTTGATGATGCATCCCTATCAGCCTTTCTCGAGCGGAGAATTCGCATTATTGGATGCGCTGCCGGATATCCAAGTGACCGAGCATTTGCGTGGGCAGCCGCAGGAAATGCACTGTCGCTCGTCTGGGATCTCACGGACACAGCGAAACCAACAACGGAAAGTCAGAAGCATTTGCTTCGCATCTTAATGCGCTTAAATGACCTCGCAGAGCGCTACGGCACCGTTTAATGTAACCCTATAAGATGCAGTATCGGTGTTCGTATGGGCAATGAGGCAGCGTATGAAAACAACGGTCAGATATGTAACCAGTAAACGCATTGTCGGTACAGGGCTGGCTATGGGAACGCTGGGTTTAGCGTTAATAGCAAGTTCAGCAAACACGCTGCATACACCACAGTCAACAAAAATCCAGTCCATCCTTACAAAATGTGCAACCTGCCATAACCCCGACCAGCTTTCCGGTGGTCTAGATTTGACATCACGGGATGCCGCTCTCGCAAATGGCCGTGCGCTCGTTCCGGGAAATGTGGATGCCAGTGCGATTGCACAGCAAGTTGTCCATGGTGCGATGCCTCCTGGAAGTCCGCTTAGCGAGGAGGAGCGGGAGGTTGTCGTCGCATGGATCAAATCTGGAGCTACTTATCCAAGCATCACCAGACCGCAAAAGTCTGTCAATCCCAAAAGCTGGGCATTTAAACCTGTCGTCCTCCCAGCGGTTCCAACAGTAGCAAAGGCACAGCCGGCGAACCCTATCGATTCCTTTATCCTCCAAGGGCTACGTGCCAAAAAGCTAAACCCGGCGGTCGAAGCCGACCGCACCACGCTAATACGGCGCGTGACCATCGATGTAACCGGACTACCGCCAACGCCATCTGAAGTCAGTAACTTTCTCGCAGACACGAAACCGGGCGCGTATGAGAGAGTTGTAGATCGCCTACTATCAAGTCCGCACTACGGAGAGCGCTACGGGCGCTTTTGGCTCGATATCGCTCGGTTTGGCGAGTCGCACGGCTACGAATATGACAATCTCCGCGACAATGCGTGGCCCTACCGGGACTATGTCATCAATGCGCTTAATAAGGACATCCCCTACAACAGGTTTCTGACCGAGCAGCTCGCTGGTGATACGACATCCCCGCCGGTTCCCGAAGCCACTGGTTTTCTGGTCGGCGGTCCGATGGACGAGGCTGGCAAAGCGGCG
>Ga0114975_10002916_pt1 | contig 11583 bp, 11 predicted proteins | sample S_130626_EF_Meta_FD_87031 | JGI IMG/M metagenome (GOLD analysis project Ga0114975, IMG submission 87031) | Freshwater microbial communities from Lake Simoncouche, Canada to study carbon cycling - S_130626_EF_MetaG | ecosystem: Environmental > Aquatic > Freshwater > Lake | place: Lake...
CGTCACCGCCTCGGCCAGTAACACTGGGCGATGAGTTATGTTCATGGCACCCTGTCATCAAAAATTAAATTGCTTGAGTGCTTCAGGCATGCCTTGCGCAATCGCAGCCTGTTCTTTTGCAGCATAGGTTGCTGCATCCCATAATTCCAAGTGACTACCCATGCCGAGCAAGATGACTTCTTTTTCAATATCAGCAGCCGCACGCAATTCTGGGCTCACCAAAATACGGCCAGCGCCATCCAAATCGAGATCTACTGCATTGCCAAGAAAAATTCTGCGCCACCAATGTGCATCCATTGGTAATTGCGCAACTCTAGATCTAAAAGTCTCCCACTCAGGCCTTGGAAATAGCAGAAGGCAACCATCTGGGTGCTTTGTAAGCGTAATTCGACCCTCACCCTGGACCAATAAGGCGTCACGATGCTTTGCCGGAACCGACATTCGTCCTTTTGCATCTAAATTGAGAGCTGACGCACCTTGAAACACCATTTACCCCACTTTTTCACACTTCCTCCCACTTTAGAGGATCGTTATAAGAGGGTCAAGTGTTTTTGGGTATTTTTTTAGGAAATTCCCTAGTGTTTACAAACACTTAGCGAGATATGTTCATAAAATGGTGATAATAAAATAGCTACTTGAAACAATGGCTTGGAAAATATACTTAAGAATAGGTCTTAGCTCTATGGCTAGATAATACCCAAATATACTGTATTTAAAAACAGTATTCTAAATAAAAATATATCAGAAAAATTAATCAGAATTGATTTTTAAATATCAATGTAGATTTAAATTTTGTATGCGGTTGCTGTCATTACCTTTGACATCATTTGCATAATCTTTTGAACGGGCTCTGGCAGCTCTGCTCCACCACTTCGAATAGCAGCTTGTCCATGCTCAATTTCATCCAAGCGCATTTGATCCACAATCGCTCGTGAACGATGGTCTTCTGGTGGCAGTTTTTCGAGATGACTCTCTAAGTGATTCTCAACTTGCTTTTCTGTTTCTGCAACAAAACCTAAACTCCACTTATCACCCGCCAAGCCTGCTGCCAACCCGATCGCAAAGGATCCAGCATACCAAAAAGGATTGAGATAACTAGTATGAGAGCCTAGCTCTTGCAAACGCGTTTCACACCATGCAAGATGATCGATTTCCTCTTGTCCAGAATGATTCAACATCTCCTTAATTTGTGGATCTCGAGCCACTAACTTTTGAGATTGATAAAGTGCTTGAGCACACACTTCACCCACATGATTCACGCGCATTAATCCAGCAGCATGCTTACGTTCTTGAGCATCTAAAACCGTTTTTGACGCAGCCTCAGATCCGGGAGTGGGGCGCTGAGAATTCGCACCGCCAGCAACAGATCGGAGTGCGTTATCGAACTCAATAATGAGGTGATCTATTGGGGACATATACTGATTTGATTAGATTAAAACTTCAGTTTTTGAGCTTTGTTTGGTTTTTAAACCAAGCTCAGCTAAGAGAGCGCGGTCTTGTTCTGCCTCGGGATTACCGGTAGTGAGTAGTTGCTCACCATAGAAAATAGAGTTCGCGCCGGCTAAGAAGCACATGGCCTGAACCGCCCTTCCTAACTCTTGGCGACCAGCTGATAAACGTACCCTTGCCCGTGGCATCGTAATTCGAGCCACAGCAATCGTCCTAACAAATTCAAAGGGGTCCAAGGGCTTTTGATCGGCTAAAGGGGTTCCCGCAACGGGTACCAAGTGATTAATAGGCACCGACTCAGGGTAAGGACTTAAATTAGCCAAACGCGCTAAGAATGCAGCGCGTTGTTCACGAGATTCGCCCATGCCTACTATTCCACCGCAGCATACCGACATACCTGCTGCACGAACATGTGAAATCGTATCTAAACGATCTTGGTAGCCACGCGTGGAAATCACAGAGCGGTAAAAATCTTCGCTGGTATCTAGGTTGTGGTTATAAAAATCTAGCCCTGCCTCTTGCAAAGCCTGCGCTTGATCAGCCTCTAGCATGCCAAGGGTGGCACAGGTTTCCAGACCCAAAGCTTTTACACCCTTGATCATGGCCGCCACTTTCTCAATATCACGATCCTTAGGTTCGCGCCAGGCTGCACCCATGCAAAAACGGTTTGAGCCGGCGGCTTTAGCTGCTTTAGCGGCTTCCAAAACCTCTTCGAGACCCATCAACTTATCCGCTTTGACATCGGTGTCATAGCGAGCTGCTTGCGGGCAGTAAGCGCAATCCTCAGGGCAGCCGCCTGTCTTGATCGACAAGAGGGTAGCCAATTCCACATCACCCTCAGGAAAGTAAGCCTTATGAGTTTCTTGTGCCTTTAGCATTAAATCGTTAAAGGGCAAATTAAACAAAGCCTCTATCTGGGCAACTGACCATGATCCAGACGCGTCAAGCTCTTTACGCAAATCCGCCTGGGATTTGATTAGGGTGATGGGTTTTTCTACGGTTTGGGTGTCCAGCATGGGCAAATTCCAGAAAATAGATCGATGCAAAGCATAAACATAACAGATACAGGCCAAATTTAGGAAAAACTAGTGGTCAAATACCAAACATGAAGCCTATTTCCGATCTAAATCAAAGATCCCTGGTAGATCGCAGTTTAGCTGCCGTCTGGCATCCCTGTACCCAAATGAAGCAGCATGAATCTTTTCCTCTCATTGCGATCAGCAAAGGAAAGGGAGCCTGGCTTTTCGATGAAAAGGGCAAGCCCTTGCTCGATTGCATCAGCTCCTGGTGGACAAATTTATTCGGTCACGCCAATCCACGGATTAACAAAGCAATCACTGATCAATTAGAAAAAATTGAGCACGTCATGCTTGCAGGTTTTACGCACGCTCCAGTAGTCGAATTATCAGAAAAACTCGCTGCCCTTACCAATGGAAATTTAGGTCACGTTTTTTACGCCTCTGATGGTGCCTCTGCGGTAGAGATTGCGCTCAAGATGAGTCACCACTACTGGCAACTTCAAGCTAAGCCTCAAAAGAAAAAATTTGTTTGTCTTGAGAATGGCTACCACGGGGAAACATTAGGCGCACTGGCGGTAACCGATGTTGCCATTTTTCGCAAAGCGTATGGAGCACTATTGCAAGAGGTATTTACAGCTCCCTCCCCAGATTCACGAAAAGCAAAATCTGGCGAGAGTGCAGATGATGTTGCGAGATATGCAGCACAGGAGCTTGAGAAACTGTTTAAAAAAGAGCACCAGCATATTGCAGCCATCATCGTTGAACCACTCGTACAGTGCGCTGGACAAATGGCGATGTACTCGCCAGAATATTTGCGACTAGTCAGAGCTTTATGTGATCGCTATGAGATCCATTTGATTGCTGATGAAATTGCCGTAGGCTGTGGTCGAACTGGTACTTTTTTTGCCTGTGAACAGGCGCAAATCTGGCCAGATTTCTTAACTCTTTCTAAGGGCATTAGTGGCGGCTATCTTCCACTCTCTTTATGCTTAACAACAAAGAGCATCTATCAAGCCTTTTATAGCGATCAAACTCAGCATGGATTCTTGCACTCCCACTCATACACAGGCAATCCACTTGCGTGCACTGCTGCTCTTGCTTGTTTAGAAATATTTAAAAGTGAAAACGTACTAAATGAAAATAAAACACGTGCGCAAGATTTAACGAATGCTTTTGCTTGGGCAAAATCAGATTCACGAATAGAACATTGGCGTCAACAAGGTATGATTTTGGCATTTGATATCAAACAAGACCGGATTAAAAACCTCGCCACTTTCCCGCGCGAAATGTTTTCTCAATGTATTGATGAGGGTCTACTCATTAGACCAATTGGTAATACTGTCTATGTAATGCCGCCTTATATTTTGTCTACCAAAGAAACATCACAGATGGGTAAAGCCGTAGCACGCGCTTTGGACAAGGCATTGTCATGACAAAATCATTTAATGCTTTGCGTATGGCTGACACCCAAATCGCCGAACTCGATTTGCAATTATTGAGGCGCAAGTTACGCACTAATCATTTGGCTTGTAATACAACATCAATTGTAGATAAGCGCGAACTGAAAGCATTTTGTAGCAATGACTATCTTGGATTAGCTAATCACCCTGCACTCATAGAGGCTCTTGCCGAGGGAGTAAAACGTTATGGCGTTGGTAGCGGCGCCTCACATCTCATTAGTGGCCATAGTATTGCCCATGAATTGCTAGAAAAAAAATTGGCTTCTTTTCAAAGTTGCCATATCCCCCAAGCTCGAGCATTATTTTTTAGCACCGGTTACCTTGCTAACCTTGCCGCAATCACTGGGCTTGTAAGGCTAGCATCGTCAGGTCAGGCCAGTATCTATTCAGCAAAACTCAATCATGCCTCCTTGATTGATGGTGTTCGTTTAGCCAGTGCGCAAAACAAAGCATCTGTGACATTGTTTGATCATACGCAGCCTGATGCTCTCAGAGAGTTATTCAAGAGTGATCAAAAACCATTCAAACTCATTGTTACTGACGGTGTTTTTAGTATGGATGGCGATCTAGCACCAGTCAAAGCATTGCTTCAGATTGCTGAAGAATTCGATGCCCTTCTATTAGTTGATGATGCTCATGGATTTGGAGTATTAGGTAAACAAGGTCATGGAATCTTAGAGCAAGAAAACCTAGTCTCAGAGCGCATCGTCTATATCGGCACTTTAGGTAAAGCAGCTGGAGTGAGTGGAGCTTTCATTTGTGCACATGATTCTTTTATCGAATGGCTGATTCAAAAAGGTCGTCCATACATTTACAGCACAGCCACCCCTCCCGCAATTGCCCATGCACTCCTAAGCAGTCTTGAGATCATTAAGAGTGAAGAGGGTCAACAACGACGCGCTCATTTAAATCAATTAATTGAAGTTTGGCAAAATGAAATGAATTTTTCTAGCTGGCAAAAATTGTCTTCAAGAACTCCAATACAGCCAGTCATCATCGGAAGCAATGCAAATGCTCTTTTAGCTGCAAAGCTTTTAGATAAGGCTGGATATTGGATTCCTGCAATTCGGCCTCCTACCGTGCCTAACGGAAGCGCGCGTTTGCGCATTACCTTTTCTGCAAATCACAGTATTGAGGATTTACGCCAGCTTATTCTTTTGCTCAAACAGATAGAGCAAGAAACAATGGTGCAAGTCTTATGAGTAAGCCTGCTGGTTTTTTTATTACTGGTACAGATACTGAAATTGGAAAAACTCTCGTAGCAGGTGCTTTGATATTGAAATTACGGGAGCAGGGGATTAATGCGCTGGGTTTTAAACCGGTGGCAGCTGGTACCTATCAAGATCTTCAGGGAAACATCCTAAATGAGGATATAGAAACTCTGCGAATTGCAGCAAACTTAGAGCCTGACCAGAACATAACGTCGCCCTATGTTTTTGAAATGCCAATAGCGCCTCATCTCGCAGCTGAAAAATTGGGTAAACGTCTTGATCTTGACACTATGCTCGATACGTATGAAAAAGTCAGTAGCCAAACAAATTGCATCATTGTTGAAGGGGCTGGCGGATTTTTAATTCCGCTCAACGAGAGAGAAAATCTCAGTGATCTCGTGCAAAAGTTAAAACTGCCCGTCATCATGGTTGTTGGCATGCAATTAGGCTGCATTAATCATGCATTGTTAACTTACGAAGCGATCCTTTCGCGACAAATAACAATTGCTGGTTGGGTTGCAAATAGCCTTTCATCTGAAATGCCTTTCTTGCAAGAAAATATCAATACCCTGCAAACTAAAATACAAGCTTCATTTCTAGGGTCAATACCGCCTTTACCAATAGACTTACAAAAACCCAAACAAGGACCCTACTCAATTGAAGCTTTGCAATTTGCTGCACAGCACCTAAGCTTGCCCAATCGCTAAACCCCCAGTAGAAGGGGCTTAAGGTACCTGTCCGTAAACTTTCAGATAAGATGAAGGTATGCATTTACTACCAGAAATAATCAATTCAGCAAAATCTATTCAAGATATTCGTCGGAATATTCACGCTCATCCCGAGTTGCGTTTTGAAGAAAATCGTACTGCTGATCTAGTTGCTGAAGCGCTATCTAGTTGGGGAATTTCGGTCTATCGCGGTATGGGGAAAACTGGCGTGGTAGGTCGACTAGATGGTGATTTAGGTCCGGGCAAAATGATCGGCTTACGCGCAGATATGGATGCCCTTCCTCTACAAGAACATAATAACTTTGAGCACACCTCTCGCAATCCAGGCAAGATGCACGCCTGTGGACATGATGGTCACACTGCCATGCTTCTTGGAGCGGCTCAATATTTATCAAACCATCGAGATTTCAAAGGCACTGTCATCTTTATTTTTCAGCCTGCCGAAGAAGGGGGTGCTGGTGCTAAGGAAATGATTCAGGACGGCCTCTTCAAAGAGTTTCCATGTGATGCCGTATTTGGTCTGCATAACTGGCCCGGATTAGCAGAAGGTCATTTTGGCGTTACCGCGGGCCCAATGATGGCTTCTAGTAATGCTTTTGAAATCACCATCAAAGGTAAAGGTGGTCATGCTGCCTTGCCTCACAACAGCGCAGATCCTGTACTGACCGGAGTACAAGTAGTCCAAGCACTGCAAAGCATCATTACACGTAATAAGCGCCCCGTGGATGCAGCTGTCTTATCGATTACCCAATTTCATGCGGGTGAAACCAGCAACGTGATTCCTGATAGCGCTTTCATTGGTGGAACGGTGAGAACCTTTACCTTGGAAGTATTGGACCTCATTGAAGCACGTCTACGAGAAATTTCTCACGGCGTCGCTAGTGCATTTGATTGTCAAGCAGAAATTGTTTTTAAACGAAGTTATCCGCCCTTGATCAACCACGAGAAAGAAGTGGATTTTGCTGCTGAGGTAATGGCGGAAGTTGTTGGTCCACAAAACGTCAATACCTCCATCGATCCAACGATGGGTGCAGAAGATTTCGCATTCTTATTACTAGAAAAACCTGGCTGCTACGTCTTCCTAGGAAATGGCGATGGCGATCACCGCTCTGTTGGTCATGGTATGGGACCATGCCATCTTCATAATCCTTCTTATGACTTCAATGATGCTTTGATCCCAGTAGGCGTAAGCTATTGGGTAAAGCTTGCTCAGCGCTATTTGGAAAAGAATTAAGAGTTGGTAAATTTGGCTGGGCGTTTTTCTACAAACGCTGCCATGCCTTCTTTTTGGTCAGCGGTTGCAAAGCATGCATGAAACAAACGACGTTCAAAATGAATTCCTTCAGAAAGTGTTGTTTCATAAGCTGTATTGATTGCCTCTTTAACCATCATCGCTGTAAGCAAGGGCATATCTGCAATCCCTTTAGCAATTGCTTTCACTTCCTTTAATAAGTCAGCTTGAGGGAATATGCGTGCTACCAAACCAGCGCGCTCAGCTTCTGCAGCATCCATCATGCGTCCAGTCAAAGCAAGATCCATCGCCTTTGCTTTCGATACTGCACGGGGTAAACGCTGTGTGCCGCCAGCTCCAGGAATAATTCCTAGCTTCACTTCAGGCTGGGCAAACTTCGCATTATCAGCAGCCATAATCGTGTCGCACATCATCGCTAATTCACAACCTCCACCAAGCGCGTAACCAGAGACTGCTGCGATTATGGGCTTACGAACTTTCTTCATCTCTTCCCAATTGCGGGAGATGAAGTCCTCACGATAGACATCTTTAAATTTATATTTAGCCATTGAAGTGATATCTGCGCCCGCAGCAAATGCTTTGTCACTTCCAGTAATAATGATGCAACCGATTTTGTCATCAGCATCAAAGCCCAATAAGGCAGCGCCCAACTCATCCATCAATTCATCATTCAGAGCATTGAGCACCTCTGGACGATTGAGGGTGATAGTGGCAACTTTGCCATCTACTGCAGTCAAAATAGTGTTGTAGCTCATAGATCTCTTTCTAAGGTATATTCAATTAGCGTGGTAGTAATACCCACATCTTGCCATTTTGTTTCATGCGTCCGGCCAATTCTCCAGCAGCATCTCCCGAACCCCAATAGTAGTCTGCTCGAACGCCTCCGACAATCGCTTTGCCAGTATCTTGGGCCATCACTAGTTTTTGTAAAGGTTGATCGCTTAAGGGTCTAGTTGTTGCCAAAAATACGGGTGCTCCTAATGGCATTGCTTGTAAATCGATAGCAATGCTACGCTCAGCTGTTAATGGAACATTTAATGCACCTGTAGGCCCGAGGTCTGCACTAACATTTCCAGGAAGTTCTTTAAAAAATACAAAGCGCGGATTTGCATTAAGCATTGCGTTCACCCGATCGGGGTTACGTTTAGCCCACTGTGAAATGCCCTGCATCGTTGCTTCACTTCGATTAATTTCTTTTTTATCCAGCAGCCATTGCGCAAATGACTTGAAGGGTTGTTCATTGGTCCCGGCATAGCCTAAGCGCATGACACGACCATCTTGTAGGCGAATTTTTCCTGAGCCTTGAATTTGCATAAATGCTGCAGCCACTGGATCTTGAACCCATGCAATCTCAGAACCCTTCAAGATTCCCGAACTCATCAACTCGGCTCGACTCGGGCCAGGATTAGGCCTTGTTTGGCGCCATGCGTTGGGATAAGCATATAAAGGTACGCTGTAAAGACTGGTCCGAGTTTGTGAACCATTCATCACTGGTTCGTAATATCCAGTAACAAGACCTGTTTCACTACCAGCACTATTACGAATTTCGAAGGGCTGAAAGTTACTTTCAAAATATTGACGGATAGCTTGACCATCTCTCACGGAAACACTTGCAGCTTGCGTACAAACCTGTCGCCAATTGAGCTCACTATTTCGCTTACGCAAGGCATCACAACTCTTTAACCAAGCAGGCCATGCTTGAGATAAATCATCCTCTTGCCATCCTGGGAGAGCTTGCCAAGAGACTGCGCTAAAACTCGCAATAGGAGAATTGTAATTTGGGGAAACCGGAGTGGAGCTTGAACGATATCCTGTTCCACGCGTAGGAGGGCTTGAACAGCCGACTATTAAACTCCCAATCAGAATAGCGGATACACTTATTACAAAAGTCCGCTGTAAGACAGGGTTTGTTAATTTAAATAGTGAAAACATGATTGCCAATTTACTCGATCAGTATCCCATGTTGCTCTTTGTTGCTGAGGGCGCTATTGCATTGGGACTTTTGCTGTTTATCGTCCTCTGGACTGGTAAAGGCAAAAAATAGACCTAGTGGAGTGTGCGAGGCATTACTAGGGCAAACTCTGGGATCGGAGCCTGGAAAAACTGCGCCTCTTCAGTTACACAAAAATACTCCCCACGCATTGTGCCTGCAGGAGTAGGTAAAGTAGCCCAACTGGTGTACTCAAATTGCTCCCCTGTACGCAGGAGAGGTTGCTGCCCAACCACTCCCAAACCACGAACTTCCTGGACCTCATTATCCCCGTCAGTAATAAACCAATGGCGGGCTATTAACTGAATACTGGCAGTTCCAGTATTGCGAATAGTGACCGTATAGGCAAAGGCAAACTGGCGGTTATCTGGGTCAGATTGCTCTGGCAGGTACTGGGTTTTAACCGTAATAGTGATTTCGTGAGGGTTCATGCACGAATTCTGCTCCATCCTGAAGCCAACTGCAAGCTAGAATCTAGGAATGGAAAGCCAAAAAACACCATCCCAAAGCCAATTTGTCATTGCCCCCTCCATTTTGTCGGCTGACTTTGCCTGCCTAGGCAAAGAAGTTCAAGATGTTCTGGTAGCAGGCGCTGATTGGATTCACTTTGATGTGATGGACAACCACTATGTACCTAACCTCACCATTGGACCTCTAGTATGTGAGGCTATTCGTCCGCATGCTGTAAAAAATGGCAAGCCAGTAGTCATTGATGTTCACCTCATGATTGAACCTGTGGATCGTATTGTTCCGGATTTTGCAAAAGCTGGCGCTAACCTGATCAGCTTTCATCCAGAGGCAAGTCCTCACGTGAACCGTACACTCAATTTGATTCGAGACCAAGGCTGTCAGTCAGGATTGGTTTTAAATCCAGCGACACCTTTAGATCATCTTGACCATACTCTAGATCTCCTTGACTTAGTGCTACTAATGTCAGTAAACCCGGGATTTGGCGGTCAATCTTTTATAGCGAGCACCCTCAATAAAATTGCACAAGTACGTACACGCTTAGACCAATATCAAGCTGACACTGGTCGTCATATCCGACTTGAAGTAGATGGTGGAATTAAGGTTGATAACATTGCGCAGGTTGCAAAAGCAGGTGCCGATACTTTTGTTGCAGGCTCAGCAATTTTTGGAAAAGACAATTACGCCTCCGTCATTGAAGTAATGCGTGCAGAATTGGGAAAGTCGAGTAGAGCCTGATGCAGCGTGAAGAATTTAACGCCCTCGGGAAGCAGGGCTTCAATCGTATTCCTCTAGTAAAAGAAGTTCTTGCGGATCTTGAAACCCCCTTATCGCTCTACGTCAAGCTTACTCAAGCATTTGGTAAAACTAATACTTATCTTTTGGAATCTGTTTTGGGTGGCGAACGTTTTGGGCGCTTCTCTTTTATTGGCTTACCAGCCAAAACCATCCTTAAAACCATTGGCACGCCTTATTCGCCTGTAAATGAAGTCATCACCGATGGCAAGGTAGTGGAAAGCAATACTGATAACCCTCTCGACTTTGTTGATGCTTATTTCAAGCGCTTTAAGGTTGCTCTACCACCTGGCTTGCCCCGCTTTTGTGGCGGTCTTGCTGGTTATTTTGGTTATGACACGGTCCGATATATTGAAGCGCGTCTTGCCAAGCATTCATTGCCTGACGAATTAGGGGTGCCTGATATTCAGCTGATGTTAACTGAAGAGCTTGCAGTGATTGATAATGTCGCTGGCAAAATCTATTTGATAGTGTATGCAGACCCAAGTCAGCCGGAGAGTTTTGACAGCGCTCATGAGCGCTTAAAAGAATTACTTGCCTGCCTTAGTAAGCCTGTGAGCATGCCTGCATCGTTACCAAGCAAGAAGACTGAGTTGATCCGCAAATTTAAAGCGGAAGATTTTGAAAATGCTGTACGTAGAACAAAAGAATATATTTTGGCCGGCGACTGCATGCAAGTGGTGATTGGTCAGCGAATCAGTAAACCATTTACAGATTCACCATTAGCGCTCTATAGGGCTTTGCGTTCACTCAATCCCTCGCCTTATATGTATTTTTATGATTTTGGAGATATGCAAATTGTTGGGTCTTCTCCAGAAATTTTGGTGCGCCAAGAGCAGCGTGACGCAGAAAAAATTGTCACGATTCGACCATTAGCTGGAACTCGTCCACGTGGAGCAAATACTACTGAAGATAAGCGGCTTGCTAAAGAACTCTTAGCTGACCCTAAAGAAATCGCTGAGCATGTCATGTTGATTGATTTAGCGCGTAATGATGTTGGGCGCATTGCTAAAACTGGCTCGGTGAAGGTCACGGATTCTATGTCCATTGAAAAATATTCTCATGTTCAACATATCGTAAGTTCCGTAGAAGGCCATCTTTTAGACAATATGAGCAATATGGATGTACTACGCGCTACCTTTCCAGCGGGCACTCTATCAGGAGCGCCTAAAATTCGTGCAATGGAAATCATTGATGAAATGGAAATTGTC
>Ga0114975_10002918_pt1 | contig 11581 bp, 12 predicted proteins | sample S_130626_EF_Meta_FD_87031 | JGI IMG/M metagenome (GOLD analysis project Ga0114975, IMG submission 87031) | Freshwater microbial communities from Lake Simoncouche, Canada to study carbon cycling - S_130626_EF_MetaG | ecosystem: Environmental > Aquatic > Freshwater > Lake | place: Lake...
ATACCTTGTATGCCTTGTGCGCCTTGCGGTATAGCAAAGTTAAACACAGCATTTGATGATGTACCACTATTAGTAACATTTGCGTTACTACCAGCCGCACCTGTCGTTGTCGTGCCAACTGCAATAGTAGCCGCCGCACCCGTTGCGCCTGTTGCGCCTGTTGCGCCTGTAGAACCTGTTGCGCCTGTATCGCCCTTAATATTTCTATCAATGGTAATTGTTTGATTTGCTTGCGGTGTAACGACTAGCGTTACATCATTGCCTGATGCTTTTTCAATTTTAATGTCCATTAGTTTGTCACCCCATCACTACGCACCAAGAATAGTAAAAAAACAATGCTGTCTTGGGCTGGTGTTGAACCTGATGCGGGAAAACTAATTTTAATGCGACCACTAAAACCTGCTGGATTTAATGCGCTAATATCTAATTGCGTGTCTGTTGCTATTAATGACCATGCAGAATCGTCAATTGTTAGCGTGAATTTGCCTGTTGCATCAACACGATTGCTAACAGTCAAAGCAATAGCCGTTGGCGTTGACACAGTATAATCAGCAATGTCAAATGTTAAGCCATAGCGTGTATCTTGAATATTGGATAATTGTCTGCGAATGATTGAAGCATCTATTGTTGCACCAGTTAAATTAATTGGTGTTCCGTCTGATGCTTGCATAGTTAAATTCCAAAATGTTTTTTGGTTATAAACTAACTCGCCAGCAATGATAGGATTGTCAAACCCCGAAACCTGCGTAAGTGTGTTTTTATTAAAGACTGCCATTTGGTTTCCCTCACTAGGTAAAAATAACGCTTTGATGTACTCACCAAAAGCGGAAATGTCTTGTCTTATATATAGATTGTATATTACTTTACTGTAATTTTGTATCTACAATCCAAAATTTTCTTCCGCCATAGTAATTTTTGTTGTGCCAAGAATCAATTGTTTTTAAAATTACTTTTGTCTTGTCATTACAAATTAAAGTGTATTTAATAAAATCATTTCCATTTAAATCTGCATCGTCATATCTTTTAAAACTACTTCCTAGTTCTTTTTCAATTAAACTAACAGAAGGCAAACTTCCATATTCATTAAATATTCCACAATGCTTGTTGTTTACATCTAAATTTTTAATATTAAATTCAATATCATAATCATAACGATTAACAGCAGTTTCCAAAGCCAAATATTTAGTTTGGGATAAAGCGCAATTTAAATCTTGTTGCCAATTTTTTATGTTATATAAAACACCAAAATGAATTATTAAATCGTAATATTCTTTTAAATTCCATCTTTCATCTTGATTTAAACAAATTATTTTTGCATCTGAACACTTACCCTTAATTACATCTAAAAAATCAATTCTAGCATCAGCAAATGTGACATCTGCCCCTAAATCTTTTAAATACAATCCTATATTTCCATACCCACATCCTAGTTCAAGTATTTTTTTACCTTTAAACCAATCAACACCAAAAATTTGTTCTAGTTTGCATACCCTTAAAAGCCGCCATTGATTGTAATAATCGCCAAAAATGTTATTAGGCTCAATAAGTATGTTTTTATTCATCGCTCAAAAATCCGAAAACAATTGTTTTGTAATTTAACAACCCTTGTACCGTTGAAACAGCGTGCTGATTTGATGTATCCAACAAAAACATATCGCCAATTTCTAATTCTACGGGTTTGCCGTTAAAAATAATTTGCCCTCCAGTTTGTGGTTTCTGTAACATTATGTTGCATCTTAAATGTTTGTAACCGTTTACAGTTGGGTCTGTATGTTCTATAACGTATCCGCCAATAAAAATTTCGTTAACAAAATCTTTATATATGGGTTCTACAAATTTTGCGTTTGTTAAATTAGAACATTTTTGTCTTATCAAATTTACACATTTAGGATGATTGTTTAACTCATCTAAAAAACTAAAAAACCCATACCGACCCAATGAAGTGTGACGATATAGGTTCTGCGTTTCTGACCAAATCAATAATTCTCTGATTGTTTCTTTATCAATAAATGACTTGATTAGCATCTTGCAAATCTGCTGGTTTGATTGGAATTAATTGGCAACTATTAGTTTCTGTTTGGAAATACCAATAAGTAGAATTTACATCTTCTGCACATATAAACCAATACAATGGCGATGCTACTTCAAAAGATTGTTCTGTCACTTCGGCAATACGCACTCCAATTAAAGTGCCGTCATAAGAATAAACTAATTCATTCGGACTAATTAATGCTTGTTTCATAATAACTCCTAATATTCAATAATAATAACACCAGATGCTCCGCTACCGCCCGTGCCAGTTGCACCATATCCGCCGCCGCCGCCACCGCCATAAACAATTCCCGATGGTGCTGCACCACCTGAACTTCCAGCCCCCCCACCTACTCCCATTGCTAAAGCCGAACCGCCGCCAGCATTATTACCACTAAAACCAGTAAAATTAATAGTTCCGCCAGAACCTGTGCCGCCAGTTCCTTGAGTGCCACCAGTTGTTCCATTTCCGCCACCTGTTGCCGAAACATAAGCACCAAAAGATGTTGTACCTCCTGCGCCTCCAACAGTTGCCGCTACAGTATTTCCAATTATTAAACCGCTAATTATTTCAATTGATGCACCACCGCCACCTCCAGCACCGCCATAATAATTCGTCGTGTATGCGGTAATGCCAGTTGCGCCGTTTCCGCCACCGCCAACCACAGTTACTTTAAGTTTAGTTGCAGGAATAGAATAAGCCGCATTAGTTGTGGTTAAAACAACCATATTGCTAAAACCGCCTACGGGTGGGGCAACCCATGTTGGGGCTGATGCGCCATTTGATTGAAGCAATTGCCCTGATGTTCCTGCCGCAGTATAAGCGTGTGCCGTGCCTGTTCCGTAACCTACACCGCCGTTTGTAGCGGTTGCGCTTGAGTTAGTTCCGCCGTTAGCAATAGGAGTAAGTCCTGATAACCCAGTTACCGCATCAAGTTGACCAGATGTATTTACCTTGTTTGCTAATTGACTTAAGTTCCATGCTTGTGTCATTTTTTATCTCCTATGCCGCACCAGCACGTGCGAACGATTGCTGTAGTAAAACAGTTGATGAATTTGTAGGTGAATTTGCTAATGTATAAGCGTTAGTTGATGTTGTGTAATCTACAGTTTGATTTAAAAAACATCCGTTAGCAAACAAATCAAATCCTGCGGCTGATGAATAAGTAACAGAATACAATGTTTGAGCAATAATTGTAAATGCTAATGAATTTGCAACTGAACCAACGGGTTGATTTAGATTGCTATTGTTTAACTGAATCATAGTCATTTTGCCAGTTGCAGTTGCAGGAAAATTAGTTAATGCCCCACTAATAATATCGTAATCTTGCTCGGTAATTGATGCCCCATTCATATAAAGCAATTCAAATCCGCTATATACAGCCCATGTAGTTGGTGTATAAGTTGTCGCAGATGTTAAATCAAAATCCCATCTACTAAAAGCAGGGTAAGAAGCAGAAGCCGCACGATACAAATAAATACTTGCACCAGCAGTTACTCCTGTAACAGTTGTACTGAATGTAATTGTGCGAGTTGTATAATTAACAGCAGTTACAGTATATTGAGTTGGTGTGCCTGTATTAGCAAATGTAATTATATCGCCCACGTTAATGTATTGATAAGGCATTTGTGTTGTAGTCCAAACAGCAGTATTTGTTGAGGTGGATGCTACTTTTAAATATGTATCTGAATAATAAATGCCAGATGAAACTGCACGCATTGATATAACGCTAATAATGTCATTTACTGCCGCACCTGTGGTTAACGTAAATGTAGTAGATGTTTCCGTATAATCGCTTGTTGGCACAAGCAGAATTCCGTTTCTATAAATTAAATCTTGTCCTGTAATATAACCAGCCACTCTAGCGGAAGGAGTAAATACAGTTTGACCAGCAGTTGCAGTAATGTTTTGAAAACTAAAATAAAAATTATCGGGAGTTGTAAACCCTACAATACGACCATATCTGTCAATTGTTAACGTGGCTACAGTTGTTGTTAATAAACTGTTAGCAGGAATTTGCGGCAACACTTCACCAAGAAGCGCAGTAACTCTGCCATCGTTTGTATTGGTAACATTTAATGTCCCTGTTGCAGGAGTACCTGTAATAAAGCCTTGTTGTATAACTTGACCAGTAGAATGGTCTAAATCAATTGCATTTGCATAAGTGTTTGGTGCGGCGGCGGCTGGGTCTAAAGCAGACCATAACCTAACATCATAAATTGTAGTTGTGCTTGGCACAAATACCCCTTGCGTGGATGACCCCCCAGCATATTGGGCAAAATCAGTATTAAAGCCAAACCTGCGATTGCTATAATTAATATAAACAAGATATTTGTTTGTTCCAAATGTAGGATTTGCTAAATACCATTTATAATCACTTGCGGTTGTAGATGCGGCTAAAGGTGTTGACGATGTGTTTGTTTGTTCTAACAAGCCAAAATAACTTTTATTAGTTGGGCTTAATGAAAAGCCTGTACCAGTTATACTATCTGCATACGCAACACTTAACCAACGATTGCTAAACTGAAAGGTAGTTGGTCGCCATTGCAATACTGTGGATGCAAGACTAAAAGAAGATGATGCAATTGCATTAACCATGCGACTAAAAAAATACCAATTGCCAGCAGGTATATTAAATAACTGAACGGCTGGCATAGCAAAGTTTGTAGTATATGGGTCACCGTTTGGATTTACTGCTGTAGTGCCAGCAAATACACGCTGTGCATCAGTAGGAAATTGAAAGGCGGAATACCATACTTCTGCATATTGTGTAATGCCAGAACTTGATGACGTAACATTTACATTAAATGCAGGATTTGCGGCATTAGGTAAAGTATTGGAAACAGTAGGAACTGGAATAGAACCAAAAACTGATGGGCTACCAATCCCTGTATTTGGCGAGGGTGTAAATTGTGTTACGTTGTAATCATCATAAACAGTCGCATTATATTCCATTAAAGATAAAGTTGCGGTGACCTGCCCAGTATTACTAAACTTTTCTATAACTTTACTAATTCTAAAAGGCTTGTCTGTCCAACCATAATTAACGTTTGTCATTGTAACTACATCACCTGCTTCTAATTGCAAGCCAACATAATTAATTTCCACAGATATTTGCAAATCTTCACGTGCGGCTTTAAGCATACGATTAGCAATATATTGTGCAGTAATACTATTGTTAACCAAATATAAACTTAAAGATTGTTTATTTACTGGCTCATTTGGAAATAACAAGGCTGGATTTAAAACTGCTAAATCAAATGAAGCACTATTAAAAGAATCTTTTGCCGTTCCATCTGGAAATTTAACTTCAATAATATTAAAACTATTAGACAAATCAATTGGTGTAACAGTAATAGCCGATATCATATTGCTATCATTAATATTCATTACAGTTGCCGTAGAATTGGTTTGTACAATTACACCCCACAATCCAGTAATTTCATTATATTTAACAAGACAATCACAACAATCAGACATATTTTGTATTAACTGCATAAGTTTTTGATTGGTATCTAAAACTCCATTAAATTCAAATCTTTTTATTGTATTGGAACCTCCTGCATAAGGGGTATAGGTAATTGTTTGGTTGGAATATGTATTTAACGCAGTAAGTGATGTCGTATCTATATTGGCTAATGGAATAGCCGCACCGTATCTTTCGGATGTTAAAAAGTCTAAGAAACAATCCCCAGGCACTTTTCTTGAATTAGTAATTTGAAAGCGTGTTTGATTTAAACTTACCAAGTTTCTTGATTGACTATATTTAATATGGACAATTGCAAAAGCACAATTAGACATTAAATTAGAGCCGGGCCACGTCCAAATAAGACCGCTTGATGACATTACTGAAATTGCATTTGTACTACTATTGGCAGGATTTACTGAACCGTTTTTGTAAAGCCAAATATCCATGTAACCTGTTACATCTTGAATATTGCCTGTGCTTTCATCTTGCAACCCTGTTACCTTATAAAGTTCACCTGCAGTTGTGCTAAATATAACTTTTTTGCCGCCCCAGTAAATATTGCCAAATGTAATTGTATCTGGAGTTCCGCCACTTTCTGTATTGGTAACTTCGCTTAATGCCAATACCCAATAAATGTCTTGATTGTTTGATGAAATAGATAAGTCAGTAACAATACCACCAACGTAAGCAGTACCATAAACAACAGGTAATTTGTTATCACCAGCAGGAGGTAATTGTTGACGATTGCCGGGGTTTGGTTGGTTGTTAGAACCATTTGGAATATCAGGAGCAAATAATTTAGATACAATTGTGGATACAACCATATTAATGGCAAAAGCCACCGCAGTTGCTACCCAACCCTCTAATCCTAAAACTGCCGCCCCAGCAATAATAGACCCAATGGCTTCTGCAGGCATTGAAAAAGAAAACCAAATTAAGCAAAGTAAAATAAATCTAATCATTATTCATCCAACTTTCCTCAATCTTGGTAAACCCGTATTTTTGGTAGTTTATATTTGGGCTGGTAGTCATTTTTGCCATTGTATAAAGACTTATTTTGCCATTATCTTTTAACTGCTTTGCATAATCTATGTATGTTCTAAATAGTCTGTATCCTGTTAATGATGATGTGCTTCTATGCTCGGGTTTAACATACCAAGCAAGTTCATATAAGGCTATTTTTGTATCATCCCATATTGTTGGAAGCATAACACCCATAATCATTCCTATGTTATCAGCAATAAATATAATGCCTTGCCCAGCAATTATTCTGTCCAAAAGCCCATTAATATATTCATCGTTTTCCAATTCCTTGTATTGTTGAATTGGACTTTCATTCCTAAACATCCGCAACATTTCCACAATTTGCGGCTTGTCAAATTTGTTGGCTTTTCTAACCATTAGGAATTTGCCGGTGCATCTTTGCCAAACTGGTAATTAATGGTCTCAATAAAATTAACACGGTTCATTGAGGTATCACCAGCATTAAAAAACTGCCAAGCATTGTTATTGGTATAACGACCTGCTGTTCTGTTTTGCAGAATAATTTGTATGCTAGAAGCACTTACTGTAATTATGCCTACAAAACTTCTTAAATCTTCCATCCATTGTTCTGAAATAGAAAATGAATTAATGTAACCTGTAAAGAATTTATAAAGACCACCAGTACCGCCTGTTGTTATTAATGCGTTGTTAGTATCAAAAAATCCATGCCACATTTCAATTAAACAACCTTTAACATTGGTATTTAAAACAAGTCCAAGCATGGCTGTATCAATGCCAACAAGTGTTATGGATGTTTCATTAGAGGTTGATTTAATATCTCTTTGCACATCGTTTACTTTTACCAATACTCCAAGACCAGTAAATGGTTGTGAATCCACCGCAGTTACAGTAAGTGCGCTTGGTGTAGTGGCAAACCTATAAACATCCGTAGCAGTAGTTATGCGAACAAAGTCCGCCATTCTAATATTGTTAGTGTTAACAACTGGGGTAATAATATTCATTATAAAACCGCCTCAAAGCCTTTAAAACTGCCTGACCAACTAATAAAACTATCATTAGTCATAGGCACAAGATTATAGTTTGGATATTCACGCAAAATAACAGGAAATGTTACCCCTGTATAAGTTCCACCGCCCAATGCAATTGTAGTTCCAAATTGACCAATAACACATTGAACCGTAGATGTTAATGTGGAAATTAGACTTCTATGCACAGGAATATTAACTGTTGCCCCAGCCCCTCTTAATACATCTGCTGTTGCAATATAAGCGTATCTTCCTACCTGACAAAAATCGCCAGTTTTAACAATGACTGTGGTTGCTGTAATGCCGCCGCCAATCGCTGGTAAAGAGCCTAGAACAAGAGTTTTATTTGCACTTGATGTCTGCCATAAGCAAGCACCAATTTGTGCGCTAGACAGGTCGCCTTGATACTTAATATAGTTTGTCCAGCCTGTTGAGCCAAAGTTTAAATATTGTTCTGTGGCTTTATCTGCTACTCTTAACTCTGATAATAAGGTTCGGTTTTGTGAGTACAACAAATAATTCATTGGTTTCATTTCAAAAGCAAATGGCTGAACTGTAAGTATTTCAGATGTTGAAATTCTTTGATTTCGGCTTACCATTTGACCTACAAATTTTTGGTCATTAATGCCAACGGTTTCCGCTATGCTTAATATTGTATTTAATGGCATATTGTATCCTTACCTAGACATTGGCAAACTGCGACCTGCGCTTTGATTTGCCGCCCAAATGGTTTGTTTGTTTTGAATTAAAAACTGTGTTGCACTTTGCGTGTCAATAGCATTCATGTTTTGTATAACAGTACCATTATAAACTGTTTGTGGTTGACTGCCGTAACTGCCTATTTGATTGTTAGGTATAACTGTTCCGCCACCTTTATTTGGAATAAACATCTCTGGACCATTTTCACCAACAATAGTAGGACCATCAATTTCGCCACCAGCGGCGGCATAACCTACAGAACCTCCAGCCAAGTCTGTTGCGCCAAGTCCTCCAGCACTACCAACAGGCGATGCAAATTTGCCTTTAAAAAATCCTATTGCCATCATTACCAATTGCATTGCTTGCATTTTTAAAATCATAGCCATAATACTTTTAATAACGCTTTTAGCAAAATCCGCAAATTTTAGTTTTCCAGTTTCTACAAAGTTATCAATCATTGTTGACATGCCTGTAGAAAATGTCTGAAAGGCTTCAGCACCAACTTGGGCATAATTTTTAGCATTATAAGCATACTCTCTAAAGGCTTGTTTCCATCCCTCTACAAAACTACCTCGTCTTTCTTCTTCTGCGGTCATTAACTCTGCCCTGCGCTGACTAAGTTCTTCCTCTTGCTTAATTTGGGCTCTAATCCTAGCCGCCTCAGCCTCATAAGCACCGCCAAAACCTAGAGAATTTTTAGCATCTACAATTTGTTGTTCCAAAGTAAGTATTTTTTGTTTACTAGTTAATGTTTCTTCTGCCATTTTTACTTCGTATGAATTCATTTTATATTTATTGGCATCTAATGCGGCTTGTTCCAATTGAATTTCATAAGCCATTTTTTCAAATTTAGTTTTTTCGCCAATCATTCTTATTTCTTTTGCTCGTTCCGCATTAAGTTTAATAATCGCATCATCTTTACGAATATCGGCTTGTTCTTTTTCTAATTTATATGTGGCTTGTATTGCTCCACGTTCAGCCTCGCTAAGTTCTTTCCCTTTGCTTAAACTTTGGATGCGCTTATCTTCAATCTTTGCTATTTCTTCTTTATTTTTAAGTTCAATTTCTATTAAATCACTACTCCATTTACTTGTATCAAGACTTGCAATTTCATTTGCTGTGCGTTTTCTTTCAATATCAAACAATTCTTTTGCTAAATTTAGTCTTGATTCTGCGGCTTGTATTTTTACACGATTAGCATTTGCTTCGTCTTGTTGCGCCTTTTTTTGTTCGGGAGTAAGTTCTGCATCACCAACTGCAGGTGCATTTTCATTACTACTTTCAAAAGACTTCATAGCAATATTATAAGCAATTACTCCAGCCGCTAATTGCGCCAACCCTTTTGGTCCTTGCATAGCAGTAATTGCCGCTGTAGTTGTTCGCATTGTTTGTAATAAAGTAACAAATTCCTTTAGTACAACAAGGGTTCGCATTAAACCACCAACGACTACATAAGACCCAATACCAATAAGCAATGCTTTAAATTGGTCAATAGAAACCAATCCGCCTTTTGCAAATGGACTTATCATATCCGCAAAAGCAATTTTTAAATTATCCAATGTGGTTTTTAGGTTGTCAGATACTTCTGCGGCACGCTTAATTGATACTTCATAGTTTTTATACTCTGCCATAGACATATGCAGTTTTTCTGCAACTTCCTCTACAGCAATACCAACCCCTTGCTTGCCCAGCATTTCCTTAAGCATTTTTACTTTTTGGTAACTATTATCCGAACCATTAGCCAAAGCATCAAAAATACGAGTAATGGCTTGCTCGTTAGACATGGAACTTAGTTCTTTAAATGAAATACCAAGTTGTTCAAACTGTGCAATTGTGGCTTCGTTACCTTTTTGTGCATCCGCTATTTTTCCAAATAACGTAGTCATCATTTTAGCGGCACCCTCTGCATTACCGCCTGATGTGGCTATTGCATCTCTAAACTGTAGTGTCTTGGCAATGCTAATATCAAAGCCTCTAGACAAATCATTTATTTCATTTGAAAATGCTAATGTTTGTTGAATTAATGCACCCATACCAAGTGCGCCAATACCAAAAGCACCGCCAAGTTCTTTTAATCTTTGCCCAACTTGTTTCGCACCACCAGCAAGGTCATTTAAAGATTTTTGTAAATCCTTTGCCTGTTGCTTGGCTTTAGCGGTTGCCGAGTCCCATCCAATGGTAACTAGCCCTAACTTAACTGATAATGAACCGACTACCATAATTATTCCTTCGCATATTTACCCATTGATAACTCATACCATAATGACTTAGCAAGATTATCCACTATATTTTGATAATTAGATTCTAATGCTGGTCTCATAAATGGATGTGCACCATTAGCCGCAGTACCAAATTCTGAATTTTTTAAATGGTCATTACCAAATTCTTGTGAAATTGGCACTTGTTTAAGATTGGATTTAGTGGTTTTAAACTTGCCATTTTTTCCAAGTGTAGTATTTACCACCGTGTCCTCACGAACAGCACTCACAGTTACACGAGCCATATACATCTCGCCTTGATATGACTTTGATGTTTTATCTCGTGCTTTTGGTTTGTGAATTGCTAAATAGATATTGTCACGCAACTGACCTGTGCGGACTGGGGCTAGCCCTTTTGCGGTAGCCAAAACTGGTGCCATAGCGGAACCTAAGGCATTGCGCCAAATTTTATTGGTTTTACCTTGCCCAATTTCCTGTGCAAGTTCATCCATGCGCTTAAAAAGGTCCTCAAACCCCTCGACTTTAATATCATCCATCTTTCTTTTTAAACCTTTCCATATTAAACCCATGCGCTTGTGTCATAAAGGTTAGCAAACTTTCGTTTACTTTATCCTCTTGCGGAAGTTCTAAATCAGGATTAACTGAATACTCGTGAATCCATGGGAATATTTGGTCAGGTTTATAAGACGGTGAGCCTGATGCTCTTAAATAATTAAATATACCAGCAGTTAATGGGGCAAGTGCATCAAAAACCCCTTTATTTCCAAGCATACCATCTGCAAACATAACTTGTATTTCACTAAATAGTTCCTCGTCAAGCGTATTTATGTATTGTTCTGTATGCCCGTTAAACACCATTGCGGCAACCACTTGGCTCCGCATAGACCGCCTTAGTTTTTTTTTGCGGTGGTATAGTCAGGTTTAACTGCCTGTTCAATCTTTTCTACTATCAGTTTAATAATGGCTTCTGGAAATTCCTCACCAATTTCTTCAAAACTTTCATTAACTGGCTCGCCAGTTTCTGATTGTAGCAAATGGAAATATTCCTCAACTTTAAGTTCATACATAGCGGTCAAGGTAGCCATTTGATGCATGCTAGTGCCGTCTAAAATAATATCTGTATCTGTTACCC